>Ga0210057_1009503_pt1 | contig 11219 bp, 10 predicted proteins | sample CryGeyCG2114_010_2_FD_183968 | JGI IMG/M metagenome (GOLD analysis project Ga0210057, IMG submission 183968) | Groundwater microbial communities from aquifer - Crystal Geyser CG10_big_fil_rev_8/21/14_0.10 (SPAdes) (version 2) | ecosystem: Environmental > Aquatic > Deep subsurface > Groundwater ...
GTTTCTTGGAGAAAAGCTTTATTTTGAGTCTTGAGGGTTTCTAAGTCCAAATTTTCCTGTTTGTTGGCAGATTTGCCTTTTAATTTTCTCTTAAGTGCTAGACTAAAATCATCGCCTGGTTCGTTATTTTCAACGCCTAAAAGTGCTTCAGCTTGATTTCTCAATAATTGAGCTCTTTGATTAAAAGGATCAAGCTCGGCTACTTCTTTCAAAGTTAAATGTTTAACTAGTCCGGATTCTAGTTGCAATTCTTCTACCGCTTCTTCTACTCCACTAGCTCTTTTGGTGTTTAATTTAAGAACAGCTTGTGAATCTGGCACACCAAGTTCTTCCGGATTAACTCCAGTCAAAAAACCTCGGCTAGCAAAAATTTTAGCTGCCAATATTCTATCCTTTTCAGAAAATTCCTTGAAATTTAGAGCAGTCATTAATCTATCGTCTATAAATTCTGCAAAAGTTTTCCTGTCTTTTCTTAATTTTTCTATATCCCAGAGTGAAAGTATGGCCTCTATGGATCTCTGTGTCATAACAAATTTTTCAAAAGAATGAAATTTATTATTAGCACTGACCTCACCTAGTTTCTTTGCTCTTTCTGGATCAGTCTCGCCGACATATGACTTTTGGATTTCTTCCATCGCTTCACATAGACTTTTTAAGGTAGTGTTCACATCATAATATGACATATCTAGTGTACCATCTCTGTTTAATAGACGAGCCAGTATAATATCATAGGCCTCATTCTTGGGAGTATAGTTTATCTCAATATTGTTCTGAGTAAATTCATCGGCCATTTGTGGTGGCAGTTCTGATTTTTCCAGATTTTTCTTTGATTTCAAGTTTGAGGTAAAAATCATTTGGAAACCTTCGGCAATTACCACTTCACCGTTTCCCTGCACAGAAATGGTATCACCAACTTTCTTGCTAAATACGCCTTTCAAAAAAGAGATTTGTTCTTTTGGTAGGTCGGTAAACTCATCAAAAATAATCACTTGACCATCTCTTAATGCTTCAGCTAGTGGCCCATAAATAAATATGGTTACTGGCACACCTTCTTCTGATTCAATACCTGTTCGCCCCCACACAGCTGACTCTTTGGTCTGAGGACTGCAATAAACCATTTTTGCGTCCTTACCAGTAAAATGCTTGGCGGCATATTCAGCCAGTGTCGTCTTTCCGGTACCAGTCGGGCCATGCAAAAATACCGGCTTACCGGAAAGCATTTTCTTGCCAATTTCTTCCAAACTTTTCTCCGTGCTAGGGGTAATGCAAATATGCCCGCTTTCTGAAAGATTTTGCTTATAACTGACAATCTCACCGGCCCGCAAATCTAAAGCTGGAAATTTTTCAAGCTCGGCCTCTGTTTCTTCAATCATCCCCTCCGTCATATCCAAATACATGCGGTATTTCTGCTCCTCGCCATTTGTCTTGGCACCCTTGAGAGCAAAAGTTTCTTTCATTCTTTTATTCTTTAGGTAGCGAATATATGATTCAGTTTCTTCTATCTCTCTATATTCTGGAAACTGTTCATAAATTACTTCTAAGTCCACTGGAAGTAACTCTTCTTCAGTTTTATCTTTTTGTTTTTTAAGAAAATCAACAGAACCTTTCAGACCACCGTGTTCAGCAACCTTAAAAACTTTAGCTTTTTTTTCAAACCGACTCAATTTACCAGATAACTCTTTTCTTGTATTTTTATCATCTAAGCTAGGCTTCTTATCAGTCAAAGAAGTATCAAACTTAGAAATAGCCTTTCTTAGTTCTTTTCTATTTTCAAATATTTCATGAAAATTTTGTTCTTCGGGCATTTTTTCCATATTAATATAATAACATAACCAAAATAATTTAGAAAATTTTAAAAAAGAGTATGACTGCCCAAGACCTTGGCAGGCTTCGAATCCCGAAGAACAGCCAAGCTGTCTACGGGACAGGCCACGCCCAAAGGCGGGCAAGCCCCCGACATCCACTTTACCCCAGTAAATTATTTAATCTCATTTGAGCCAGCAGGAGGCTTCGAATCCCGAAGAACAGCAAAGCTGTCTACGGGACAGGCCACGCCCAAAGGCGGGCAAGCCCGCGAAAACTTCTTTTTCACCCTAATAAATTATCTGGTCTAATTGAGCCGACGGCAGGCTTCGAACCCGCGACATCCACTTTACAAAAGTGGCGCTCTACCAACTGAGCTACGTCGGCATATTTTATCAAAAAACAATTGGGGACAACTGAGCTATGCTGGCTTTTCTTGGCTCAATGAATTAAAAAGATTAAATAATTTAAGGAGCAAGCAAAACTGTAGTTTAATTTCTAAATTAACACAAATTAGTCCCTCGATCAATTTACAACGATCTCGCGTGGCCGCGCGAGATCGTTGTAAATTAGTATTTTTGTTTAAACTCGAAATTTTATTTTCGTAAATCAATCTCTTTCAAAAAAAGCGAAACTGTCCCCCGCTCTGGGATCTTGCCTTTACCATTAACCATATCCGCTATTTTAGCAAAACGTTTCTCGGCTTGAGCGACATTCTTACGCACTCCAGAAATAAGTTGATGAACGATATTAACTGAAAAAATAAAAAGTTGGGCTAAGACAAAGCGAACAGTTTGCACTAAATTAAAAGCGAGATGATCAAAAAATAATTGACCAGCTCGATAAAAACTGACATTGGTCAATTCAAATTCCTGACCCTGACGGAGGGCTAAAATTCGAAGCGAAAAAACGACGAAGAGAATCACAAAGGATCCGAGAGCTAACCAAATTAAAATTAAATTAAACATAGGATTAAGCCCGGAGGCTAAAAATTAACGAGCGTCGCTAATATCGAAACGAGAGAAACGAGAGATAATAATTCTCTCGCCAAATTTTTGAGTCAAACCTTTAATTAAAGCATCGATAGTTTGACTAGGATCTTTAATGTATTCTTGAGCTAATAATTCTTCGGTCGTAGTTGGAGCACAGGCTACAATATGCATCGCTAAATCATCAGCTAAATTTTTAAACTCAACATTCTTAGACACAAAATCAGTCTCAGAATCTAATTCCACAATGGCCCCTAAAGTACCGGTAGCATGAACGTAGGACCCGATCGTCCCCGCTTTAATCTCCCGTCCAGATTTTTTATCAGCAATTTCAGCCCCTTTAGCCCGCAAAGTAGCTAAAGATTTATCAATATCGCCACCGGTTTCTTCTAAGGCTTTTTTACATTGAGCAATAGAAATACCAGTGCGATCACGTAATTCTTTGATTTGGTCAGTGCTGATCATAATAAAAATAAGTAATTTATAAGGAATAAAGGAACTAATCTATTATAGCATCTTGGCTAAAATCAAGCCAAGCAACCCGAAAGCCCGATCAGCCTTGGGGTGAAAAGAATTAAATAACGGTTGGGCCGGAGGTTGCAGGAGTCGTTTGAGTAGCGGTTGGAGAGATTTCGGGAACCATAGTCAAACCTTCTTTATAAGCAGTCGCAATCTGGTGGACAAAGAAATTAATACTAGAGCCAGACGCATCGTTAGCCACTAAAGGATAATCAAGGCCATCAATTGAACAGTCAGAATTAGCTACCGCTATCACGGGAATTTTCATTAATTTAGCTTCGGCAATGGCAATTGCCTCGGACTTGGCATCAATCACAAATAGAGCTGATGGTAATTTACTCAAATTAGTAATACCACCAAAAATTTGTTCTAATTCTTCTACTTCCTTGGAAATAAGAAGACGTTCTTTTTTAGTATAAACCGCTAATTCTCCCTTTTCCCCTTTTTCTTTCCAAGAAGCAAGTAAATTGAGACGTTTACTGATCTCTTTAAAATTAGTTAAAGTCCCTCCAATCCAACGCAAAGTGACATAGGGTTGATTAATTGATTTAGCTCCCCGTTCCATTGGCGAACGAGCTTCAGGTTTGTTACCGACAAAGAGAATTTGCTTCTTGGCTTTAGCTAAATCTTTAACAAAATCATTAACGATTGTTAGTTGATCAATTGTTTTTTCAATATCAATAATCGCAGTTTTATTTTTATAACCAAAAATAAAATCCGAAATCGAAGGATGACGACGTTCCCGAGAATAACCATAATGAACCCCAGCCTTAAACATTTCCTTGATTAAGGGGCTATTGTCATTTTTAATTTGTTCAGAATCAAGACTAGACATACGGGGACTAGTCTAACAAAAAGGGTGAGATTTGGCAAGGATAAATCTCACCCTTTTAAGGATTAGTTTTCTCTTACCAACTTACCAACTTACAAACTTACAAACTTACAAACTATTATACTTCCTCTTCCTCCTCCCCCGTCTGACCAGATTTAAGACTCTCAATAATCGGTCCGATCGCTCCGGCCATAATTTGTTCTAAACCATGCCAAGATTTTTTGATTCGATGATCGGTAATTCGATCTTGGAGATAATTGTAGGTCCGAATTTTTTCAGACCGATCCCCAGTCCCAATCTGGCTTTTCCGTTCAGTTGATAATTTCTTTTCTTCAACTTCAGTCTTTTCCGTTTCAAGTTTGGCCATTAAAACCGCCAAAGCTTTGTCTTTATTTCTCAATTGAGAACGTTCACTTTGACAACGAACAACCAGACCAGATGGTTTGTGAACAATGCGAACTGCGGTCTCGACCTTGTTAACATTTTGACCACCCGCTCCACCAGAGCGAGTAAAAGAAATCTCCAAATCAGCCGGATTAATTTCTACTTTTTCAATTGGTCGAATTGGAATAATCGCCACTGAAGCAGTCGAGGTATGAACTCGGCCTTGTTTTTCAGTCACGGGTACTCGTTGCACCCGATGGACTCCCATTTCAAATCGCAAATCATCATAAGCTTCTTTACCGCTGACTTCAAACGACACGTCTTTATAGCCCCCTAAATCAGATTTAGCTTCATCTAATAAAACAAAAGACCAATTATGAGTTAAGGCGTAAGCCCGATACATTTCAGCTAAGTCAGAGGCAAATAAAGCCGATTCTCCTCCACCCGCTCCGGCTCGAATCTCTAAAATTAAACCTAGCGGGGCGCTTTCTTCGATCTCTTCTTTTTTAACAATCTCAAGCATTTGAGATTCCAAATCAGCTAATTGTTGTTTTAAGACTTTAATTTCTTCCAAAGCCAAAGAAGTCATACTAGGGTCGGCCGATAAAGTTTCAGCTTCCGACAATTTTTTGGCCAAGTCTTGGTAATACGTGGCTAAATAAGTAGTCTTCGGATTAGTTTTAAATAATTCCAGATCAAACATAAATATTTCTTTATGATAACAAAAAAACGCTTCCTCTAGAAGTAGCGCTTTTTTGAAAAAGTTTATTTACTTCTTTGTCTTTTTACTCGAAACTACGGTTTTAGCTGAAGCCACTTTTTTCTTGGTCGTTTTACTTTCACTCGCTTTAGAGGCACGAGTTTTGAATTTTTCCACTCGGCCGGCAATATCCATCACTTTTTCATTACCAGTAAAGAAAGGATGACAGCTACTGCAAATTTCCACTTCTAGATTAGCTTGAGTTGAACCAATAGTAAAAACATTACCACAAGCACAGGTAACTTTAGTTTCGGGAAAATATTTAGGATGAATAGTTTTTTTCATGTTTTACCCTATTGAGTAAGATTTGGTCTTACTGCGAGCTGTTAAATTAATATTTCTTAGATAAATACACTTGAACGATCTGAAAAGACTCAAACGAGCCAAATCTAGATTATAAATTTTATTCAAAATTTATAATCTTATTCAACAGGGTGAACTATAGCAGAAAACTAGCCCCCCTGCAAGGAATCGATCGTCATCTGATAACGAGCGGTTTTAGCCATTACCTGATCACCATAAAAAGCATTACTGGCCTTGCTCCAATTACCACCAGCGTAGTATTTTAAAGCCGCTTTTCGTTCAGCACTATAATTACCAGCAATAGCTCCATTATCAGCTAAAAGTAAGCCAGCGGCGGCAAAAGCATCTTCTGGATCCCAAGGATTAGGGGGGTTATTGCCCGTCACTCGAGCAATTCTATCTTCAAACAATTCCCAAGTTGATGGAATAAATTGGGCTGGCCCCATTGCCCCACCATAACCAGAGCCATAAGGACAAGAAATTGGCATCGTATTCGGATCAAGACCAAGGGCTTTGGTAATCCGCAAGAAAGGGGCGATATCACGTTCTGGCTTCATTACATCAGTATATTTCTTAGTATCTTGAGGCCGATTACAAGTTCCCACATTGACCCCTAAAGTATCGGCATTAGTATCTGATTCTTGAGTAATAATAGCTAAAATATAAGCCGGACGTAAATTGACTTGTTTGCCAACAATCGTGGCATATTCCAAAGCCTGACCGAAAGAAATCCCTTTTGTATCACGCAATTTAAATAACGCATTTAAAATAGCGCTTCGTTTCTGTTGACGAACAGCGATCACTTTTTTATAAGCTCCCTCTTGAGCCTTATTAATTCGGAGCAAGGCGGTTTTTTCTTTGTTCAAAGCTTCAATTTTGACCTTCTCTGTTTCAATCACTTTTTGAGCATTAATCGCTGAATCTCGTTTATCTTCTAAAACAACTTTTTGAGTTTCAGTTTTAACTTTAGTCCCACGAATATTAACTAAAGAATCTTGAATGGCTTTTTGAATGATATTAAAAGCACTAAGATCAATAAAAAAATTAGATAATTTTTGATTACTTAAAGCCACTTCCAGCACCGATGAATTATCTAAATCTCGAGTCTTGCGTAAAAGTTCAGATAAAGATAATTTTTCTCGATCGACTTTAGTATTCAAAACTCCAATCGTTTTAACTTTTTCAGTAATATTTGTTCCCAATCTAGCAATTTCAATTTGTTTGGCTTTAATATTGAGTTGAGCGGTTTTAATTTTATTATCTAAAATATCAATATCTCGCTGAACCGAAGCAGTTTCTTTTTGTTTATCACGCAAAATTACCGTCTGATCAGCAATTTGCTGTTCCACCTCTTTCAATTGAGCTCGCAATTGAGTTTCTTGAGCAATCTGTTCAGGGGTCAGGGGGATCGCTGTTTGAGCTAAAGAAAGCTGAGAATAAGAAAAAAAACTGAAAGCTAAACCCAAACCGGTCCAGCCGATAATTAATCGTAAAGACATGATAAAATTATAACAAATTTATCAAGGATCGGAAAACTAAAAGCCCCGCCCAAGAAAATCTGGGCGGGGCTTTTAGTTTTAAATTATTCCTTAGTTTCAGTTGACTCAGGTTCTTCTTCGGTCTTACCCTTCTTTTCTACTTCAATTTCAGAAATATCAATTGGAACTTCTTCTTCTACTACTTCACCCGCTTCCGTCACCGAAGCCACCACTTCATCCATAGCGGTAATCATTGTCACGCCAACTGGTAACTTCACATCGCTAACATAAATTTGACTATCGAGTTGAGTCAATAAAGAAATATCAACAATTAAATCATGAGGTAAATCTTTAGGCAGAGCTTCCACTTCCAATTCATGAAGTACTTTAATCAAAGCGCCACCAAAATCCTTGACGGCTCCCGCCACTCCTTCAAAAACTAAAGGCACTTCCACTTGAATCGGTTTTTTAACATCCACCATAAATAAATCCACATGGACGGCCTGACCACTAATAGGATGCTTCGCCACCTCATGAATCAAGACGTCTTTCTTGTCAGCACCAAGCAAGACTGTGACCAAAGTTGATTCCCCAGCACTAGCTAAAACTTTATTAAATTCTTTAAAATCTAAAAATAGCGACTCGGCTGAATTTTCAGCACCATAAATCACAGCCGGCAAACGACCCTTGCTTCGTTCAGCATCTAAATCTTTACTAAAAATTTCTCGGCGTTCAGCCGTTAAAGTTAACATACGGGGCTTATCCTAACAAAATAATGGTCTTAGGTCAATATCTATTGCCGAGCAAACAACTTAATTTTAGCCGTAATCAAAGCAGTCATGGCTTCGACAGCTCCAGCACTCAATTTATAAGATGCCACTTCATTAGATAAAGCCTTTAAATCTTTAAGTAAATTATCTCTCCAAGCCAGCCGAATCTCGGTATTTAAATGAATAATACTAACTCCAGCTTTGATCGCTCCCTCTAAATCAGCTATCGAATTACCCGAAGCGCCATGTAAAACCAGAGGCCGACCAATAGCTAAACTAATATCTTTAATTCGATCTAAATCTAATTTTGGTTCTCCCGTACTAACGATGCCGTGGATATTGCCAACTGCCGGAGCTAAAAAATCAATACCAGTTTCGTCAACCAAGCGTTTAGCATCAACTGTGGTAGTCAAACTAAGACCACTAACAGCCGCTCCTTCAGGCACCGCAGTCAAAACTTCAGATGAATGACCAATAAAACCCAACTCTCCTTCAATTAAAACATTAGGGTAAGAAGCTCGAACCAAATCAATCAAGGCTTTAGTTTCAATAATATTTTGCTCTAAAGACACTTCTCCACGATCAAAAGTAATCGAATCAAAACCAGCTTCTAAAGCGACTTTAGCCGATTCTAAACTGTGAACATGATCGGCGTTTAAATATAAATCCAAACCAAATTCTTGTTTGGCATTATCGACTAAAGCTCGGGCGGTTTTAGGACCAATAAAATTTCGTTCTCCTTCTGACAAGCCTAAAATCACTGGCTGAGCGGTCGCCTGAGCTGAAGCGACAATCGCTTTAAAAGTTTCTAGATTAGAAAAATTGAAATGACCAATAGCTCGTTTTTCGGCGTGGGCCTTGAGAATAGTTTCTTTTAAAGTTATCATAAGCTCATAAGATTAAAGATTAATTTCTAAAATTATACTATGTTCAAGTGGTTAACGAAAGGTAATCAAAAATATGATCTCATCGCTATTGGTGATACGGTAATGGATTGTTTTATTCGTCTGGAAGAAGTAACCATTAGTGGATCGGGAAAAGATAAAAAATTGTGTTTAAATTTTGGCGATAAAATTCCTTATCAATCAGCTACTCTAGTACCAGCCGTGGGCAATAGTGCCAATGCTTCGGTCTCGGCCTCACGACTTGGATTAAAAACAGCCCTAATTTCTAACCTCGGTGATGATCAAAATGCCGAAATAGTTTTAAATACTTTTCATCAAGAAAAAGTAGGGACCGATTTTATTACCAAACAAAAAAATCGCCAAACCAATTATCATTATGTCTTATGGTCTGGTGACGATCGAACAATCCTTATTCGCCATGAAGCTTATGATTATATTTTGCCAAACTTTAAAGCCCCTCGCTGGCTCTACCTTAGTTCTTTAGCCAAAACTACTCTTGATTATCATCAAATGATTGCTGATTATTTAGAAAAAAATCCCGAAGTTAAATTAGCTTTTCAACCAGGGACTCACCAGATGAATATGGGAACTGAAAAACTGGCTCGAATTTATCAAAGAACTAACATTTTATTTTGTAACAAAGAAGAGGCCGGACGGATTTTGAAAAACAACAATCTAGAGATTAATGATTTACTCACCGGTTTGAAAACCCTTGGTCCTAAAATCGTAGTCATTACTGATGGTCGCGCTGGCGCCTATTACAGCGATGAAAATAACGATAATTGGTTTCTTCCTATCTGGCCAGACAAAAAGCCTCCTTATGAACGCACTGGCGCCGGCGATGCTTTTGCTTCAACTATTGTCTCGGCTTTATGTCTAGGTAAATCTTTAAACGAAGCTTTAAGTTGGGGGCCGATTAATTCAGCTGAAGTCGTCCAGAAAATCGGAGCTCAAGCCGGGCTCTTAACTCGGGAACAATTATTAAAAAAACTCTCCACTCGAGCAGAAAATTATCAAGCTCGAAAAATCTAGTTTTTAGAAATTAAAAACTTTCATAGCAACTTTTTATTAAGTGTTTTCAAGATAACACTTTGACATTAGGGATTGGCGTCATTAAAATCAAATTAACGATTATCACAATCTCGCGCGGCCGCGCGAGATTGTGATAAATTGCTTATTTGATTAGTCAATAATTTTTTTGATAATCAAATAATTTTTTTAATTATTTTTCCGTTCAAGCACTTTTTTGACAGCAGTCATAATCGCTTCCACTCCCAAATCATAATGTTCAATCAATTCAGCCGGGGTGCCAGTTTGACCAAAACAATCTTTCACTCCGACTAATTCCATCGGCACTGCTTGATGTTGAACTAAAAACTCGGCCACGGCACCTCCTAAACCACCGGCTTGCTGATGATCTTCAACTGTCACGACAGCGCCTGTTTCCCGAGCCAAATCACCAATCGTCTTTGTATCAAGTGGTTTAATCGTGTGATTATTAACAACTAAAACATTGATCCCCTCTTTGGCTAATTTTTTAGCAACCAGTAATGAGTGATAAACTAAAGAACCACAAGCTACAATCGTCACCACTGGATTTTCTCCTCGCCATAAAATATTAGCTTGACCAAGAATAAAAGGTGATTCAGGACTAGTCAACATTGGCACCTTATCCCGCACCAATCGTAAATAAGTTGGCCCCGACAAAGAAGCTAGAACATGCGTCGCTTTTTTGGCTTCTTCATAATCAGCTACTACTACCACGGTCATTCTTGGTAAAACCCGAGTCAAAGCAATATCTTCTAAAGCCTCATGAGAACCACCATCAGGACCAGTTTCCAAACCACTATGAGCACCCACTAATTTTACCGGCACATTATTGTAACAAATCGTAGTCCGAATTTGTTCCCAATTTCGACCCGGAGAAAAAACGGCATAAGTCGCTAAGAAAGGAATTTTTCCCATCGCTGCCAAACCTGAAGCCACACCCGCCAAATTTTGTTCGGCTACTCCCACTTCAAATAAACGTTCCGGAAAACGCTTAGCAAACAAATCTAAGCGGGTGGAATCACGCAAATCCGCTGATAAAGCGACAATCCGGGAATCTTTTTCCGCTAACTCAACTAAAGCCTCACCAAAACCTTCACGAGTGGTTCTTTGTTCAACTGCTAAATCAAACAAGTTAGGATTTAATTTTTGGTCTGGATTAAGCATGATGTTTAATTTCGTCTATGGCTTTTGCCCCTTCGACCGGACTAGGGGCTTTACCATGCCACTCGAATTTACCTTCAAATTCCGCCACACCCTTACCGGGAATAGTTTGAGCAATAATAACCGCTGGTTGAATAAAATTACCTTTGGCCTGATCAAGGGCTTCCGCTAAACTAGAAAAATCATGGCCATCGGTTTCAAACACTTGCCAATTAAAAGCCCGCCATTTATCGGCCAGAGGTTCAAGAGGCATCACCACTTCGGT
>Ga0210057_1009505_pt1 | contig 11218 bp, 7 predicted proteins | sample CryGeyCG2114_010_2_FD_183968 | JGI IMG/M metagenome (GOLD analysis project Ga0210057, IMG submission 183968) | Groundwater microbial communities from aquifer - Crystal Geyser CG10_big_fil_rev_8/21/14_0.10 (SPAdes) (version 2) | ecosystem: Environmental > Aquatic > Deep subsurface > Groundwater ...
GGCAAAAGGGAGGGGTAGAAAACACTATTGGCATTATTAGAAGACACTTACCGAAAAATACCGACCTTGCTAAACTAACAGATGATGATATTTACAAGATTCAAGAAAAAATCAACAATCGACCAAGAAAAAAACTTAACTTCCGCACTCCTAACGAAGTCTTACAAGAACAATTAAGTAGTGCGCTAAATTCCTGAGTACAAATTGTCTTAAACTGCTTCTTGGCCTCTTTCATCACCATAACCATACAACTATAACAATTGACGACCGTCAATTGTTATAGTAGGAATAAAAAAAGAAAGCCCTGAAAGACTTCCTAACCCTACAAGCTGCTTGCCTCAACTCGCGTTACTCGTCAACGCAAGGCAAGCAAACGCCAGCCTAAAAACTATCCCCAAATCTTTTTTTATGAAAGGCCCAGTGGGTTTGAAGGATGGTTTTCAGGTTGGAGTATTTTGGTTCAAAACCTAAAACCTGTTTGATTTTTTTTACGTCCGCGTAAATTTCCTCTCGATCCCCCGGTCTCCGAGGCCCGACTTCCATTCGCACCATTCGTCCCGTTATTTCACAAGACGCGTTTACAACTTCCATCACCGAATACCCCCTGCCGGACCCGACATTGAAAACCTCTGAAACAGAATTGTCTTGGCGGGATAAATATTCAAGCGCCAATTGATGAGCCTGCGCCAAATCTAAAACGTGGACAAAGTCTCGTACCGCCGTCCCGTCATGAGTGTTGTAATCTTCTCCAAATACAGTAAGACTTTCTTTTTTACCCAAAGCGACATTGAATATTGAAGGGATCAAATGGCTAGGATTTTCAACGTCTAGTCCCAAGGTCTGATCTAAACTTGCGCCCGCGACATTGAAATACCGCAACACTACGCTTTTTATGCCATAAGCGACCGCGAATGTTTTTAAAATATTTTCAAACGCCAACTTTGTTTCTCCGTAGGGATTAGTCGGTTTTGTTTCCGCCTCTTCTGTTACCGGCATGGGACTGTCCTCGGCGCATACCACGCAGGTAGACGAAAACACAATATTTTTGACATTATGTCTGACCATCGTTTCCAACAAGTTCAAACCATTAACAACGTTGTTTTGAAAATATTTTAAAGGATTTTTTACAGACTCTTCAACCTGGATTGACGCGGCAAAATGCATCACCGCGTCGAACTGGCCCTGACTGAAAACTTTATCCAAAAACTCACGGTCTGCCAAATCCCCTTCGATAAATTCTCCTTGGGCAAACTCGCGATGGCCGGTTGATAAATTATCAAACGTGGTCACATCGTAACCCCGCTCTACCAAAAGCCGACCGGCATGTGAGCCAATATAACCAGCGCCGCCGGTGACTAAAACTTTTTTCAACTTTTTATCACCTAAAAAATTTTCTCCCATAATATTACGGTAGGTTTTATAATCTAAAATTACAAATTTTGGATTATTTTCTTCCAAAATCACAAACCCGCCAGGATAGCGGTGCGTTGTTTCCAATAATTCTTTAATCGCTTTCTTCGATAGCATAACAGTGTTACTTCCTGCCCAACGGTTGAGTAAGAATGTTTTCATCATGGCGAGCGAACCGCCTCAGACAGAGAGCGCGGCAATCCCTTCTTACCTTGGGATTGCTTCGTCCCCTCGACTTTTCGCTCGAGGTTCTCGCAACGACATTGATATATTTATAAATAAAAAATGACAACAGAATTAAACTATCGCCATTTTTATTTTGATTTCTGATTTTTATTTAGGAGACAACCGCTTTTAATTTTGCCCTCTTATTATACACGAACCACCCGCCGGTTAGCAACAACGAAAATATTAAAGCAAAATTTTCTTTTGGCCCGGTCGCGGGAGAAACGTATGTTTGCCCCAAAACCTGCGGTTGCCCTTTCGGCGGAATATAAACCGCGGGGGCGACTGCGCCAGTTGGCAACACTTCAATATCCACGCCGTTGCCGTAAAAATTACTCATCATCAAATCCCGTTTTGAGCTTGGGACGTCTTTCACTCGGACATGGAAAGTTTTTGAAACTCTTGACCCTTGAGGGACATAGACCGAATTAAACCGAATATAATTTCCGTCCAGCTGACCACCGCCGAAGTCGGTGACTTCAGCCAAATCCAAAACGTCTCGAATATCGTCTTCAATGGTTATTGTTTGATTGTTCGAGGTGTTATTACGATACGTTAAGGTGTATTCAATAATATCACCGGGATGGGCGAGCGCGGATTCCGCGTCTCGGCCTTGCGTTCGGTTGTACGCCTGTTTGGAATGGGTATCCGATCCAAGAGTGCGACTGAAATCTTCTGTATCGTCCTCCACTCGAATTGAAACCGTGTTGCCGTAATGGTTGGTCATCACCATATCATCAAGACGATAGTTCAAATCTTTAACCAATATTTGAAACTTTTTTTCTACTGTTCTGTAGGGCGCGACAGTTTCTGTTGGAAACCGCAAAGTTTTACCGTCCAGCGCGCCCCCACCCAAACTGGTTACTGTTGCCAATTCCAACACATCATCTAAGTTGTCTTCAATGGTAATGGTCCGATTGCGATTTGAATCATTATAATAACGTAATCGATATTCTATCAAATCCCCCGCGTCCGCGATAGTTTCTTCCGCGTCTATTCCTTGAGTCTGGTTATACGCGAATTTTTCTTTGATGCCGTCGCCGTCGTTGTTATTGATTCCATCGATATCAACCCGGACAAAAACCGAATTCCCATAGCTGTTCTCCATGGTCAGATCTGAAAGATGGTCAATTTCAGTTTCGGCTTTTACCCGGACCCGAAAAGTTCGCTCAACTGATTGGCCGTCTGAAACTGTCACCGAGGGAAATCGGACATAGTCGCCAACTTTCTCTCCCCCGCCGGTTGAAACAAAATCAGCCAGGCGTAAAACATCGCTAATGTTATCTTCAATAGTGACATTGACCGAACTTCCAGACAAATTGTGGTATCGCAGGCGGTATTCAATGGTATCCCTTTCTTTGGCATCCACAGATTCCGCGTCGCGCCCTTGGGTAACATTATACGCGGTTTTACTACGGCTCTCGTAGGCAACGGCGCCGGCGTTGTCGAAAGACAAGAACGCGGCGACTGCCCCCGCGGAAACTATTAAAATTAGCGCCCAAAGATTGATTTTGTTAAATGTTTGTGTCATAGTTTTTGCCATAAATAATCATCATATTATACTAGCACCGATTTCAAGCCAGCGCAAAAACTTTATACACAACATAAAGAACGTTTACTTTTCTAATTAAAAAAACATAAACAAGAAAGTGTCAAAGGGAGTCTTTGACAACAAAAAAACTCCTTTCTGCGACATTGGAAATGTTTGAGGAAAATTAATGTATATCTCGAGCTTGTCGAGAGACTACATCAATTTAGCATCTCCAATGTCAGAGAAAAGAGTCTGGTTGACAGTTAATTCTAGCCAAACTAATATATACATATGATGGAATTGACTAAAAAATATTTCGATGAACAATTTGAGAACTTAACTTCTTCTGTTAAGGCTGGTTTTGATAATACAGCCACTAAAAAAGAGCTTAATACTCTTGAAACCAAGGTTGATGGTTTGGAAACCAAAGTCGATGGTTTGGAAACCAAAGTCGATGGTTTGGAAAACAAGGTTGATGGTTTGGAAACTAAAGTCGACAAAATTGACGAACGACTTCAAATAGTAGAAACCAAATTAGACAGGGCTCTTTATTCAGAATACGTACATCTGGAAACCAGGGTTAAAAAACTGGAACAACATACGGGAATAAAACCATAAGCTTATTTTTAATGATATTATTTTTGCCCGCTCATCTAGCGGGTTTTTTGATGATTTAATTTTCAATGAACTAATTTCCTCCTGATATTTTCAAAGAACTAATCAAATTTGAAACCGCGATCCTTTCTTTATTCGCGTATGCCTATTCGTCAAGGCATTCGGATACGTAGTCTCAAAGGTGATGGGAGCCACGGTCTGCTGGATGCAGAGCGAGGCTCCCGAAAGTTGTTGCAAATTCCTCCTACTTATTTTCGCTCATTCTCTGATGAGCTTAGCGGTTGTTTAGGTGAGTTACCGCAACTCAAGGGTGTTTTAGAGAGTGAGATTCTCAACACCTTCGGGATCTTGGTAGATCCCATAGTAGGTCCCGCGATGCGCGGGATCCTCTGTTGAGGGGGTGTAGACGAGCTCCCACTTGCCGGGAGCCACTTTCACCGCCTCGAGCGCGTTGCCCGAGGTGAACGACTCCCAATACAGCTTGGAAACGTCCTCCTCGTCGAAAGCGTCCCAGCCCCCCATCCCCTCCACCGGGATCCAGCTCCCGGTACGTTCCGGCTCGAGGGTGAACTCGCGGGTTGGGCCACCCGTAAAACTCGACATGTGGGCTTGGTCGAGATAGACCTCGCCCTCCGCGATATCGAGCGAGTTGGTCAGTCGGTTGGCGATGTTGCGCACCGTCTCCCAGCTCACCTGCTTCGCCGGCAGGGGCAGGAGCGCTTTCCCCAGCTCGCCGGACAAAACCAAAGCGAGCTTGCTGGCGCGCTTGCGTGGCTCGGTGCGCTGGCTGGCTAACCAATAAGCGCCAGACCCGCATTCATCTCTCTCGAGACGAATAACAGACTCCTTTCGAACCGGCTCACTGTCGAGCAGAGAAACCAGCCGATCGTAATCGGCTTCTTCGCCGGACCACGACTGGATTTCGATTTCCTCGGCAATGGCGACCATTGCCGGGATAAACCAGTCCAGGTCGCCGGCGAAGATCTGGTTGTCTTCCGGAGCTTCGACAGCTCGCCGAAGCGCGTGAATTAGCATCACTCCGTTTTCACGCGCCGCTACGATGCGACGCATCAACTCTTTGCCGTCCTCTGGCGGCACCGAGCCGATTGATTCGACCCGGGTCCAATATGCCTCCCCTTTCGAGGAGACAATCCCTTCAAGCAACTGCTCCACCGAAATGGCGGAGCGAAGCTTCTCGAAGCTCACATCTTTGGAGAGAAACCTCTCCATTAATTCTAGGGTCAATCTCGCCATGATATACCTCCTCACCCTTTGGCTCCGCGTGGCGATGCGAGCCGGAAGGGGTTTTTACCCTTGCTTGCGACTGGCACTGCGTGCAAATCAAGGCGCATGTTGTTATCAGCGGCCATGCGCCGCGCATCCCATTTTACCGTGGCCGGGACACAACCACCTTCCTTTGCGGAAAGCAAATTGACTACTAAGTGTCATTCCCATGAAAATGGGAATCCAGGTTCTGGATCCCCGATCAGGTCGGGGATGACAGCTTCGCTGTCAAATCGCTTTCCGCAAGAACTAAATTTCCTCCTGATATTTTAAAGAACTGACTTTCAGAATCCGAATAAATCTGATTCTGAAAAAAACTCTTTAATTTGACTAGTAACTAAACTATGATAAAATACACTATATGAGCAATCAAACTACTAAAACTAAAGCCGATATTCAAAACGATATTCATAATCTTCGCAAAGAGGTGTCTTTGATGCGCTCTCTTTTGATCAGCCTAATCGGCCGGGACCAAGAAGGGAGTTACAAACCATCTTTTGTCAAAGCTGTTTTAAAATCTGCTCAAGAAAAATCAAATTTTAAATTCAGCAATTCTAGGTCTCTCTTGTCAGACCTAAAGAAAGTATGATCAAGGTTACCTATAACAAAAGTTTTCTTAAATCCTTAAAGAAACTGCCGCCAGCAATTCAAAAGAAAACCGCTGTTTTGTTAGAAACCCTACAAGGCAACCCTTTTCATCCACTCTTACATACCAAGAAACTTTCCGGCCCATTGGCTGGTTTTTTGTCATTTCGGGTAACACGAGATTATCGTGTTGTTTTTCGATTTCTTGACCCAGAAACCATTCAGCTAATAACAGCCGCTAACCGAAAAGATATATATCGGTAAATTTTTAAAGAACTAATCAAATTTGAAACCGCGATCCTTTCTTTATTCGCGTGTGCCTATTCGTCAAGGCATTCGGATACGTAGTCTCAAAGGTGATGGGAGCCACGGTCTGCTTGCGCAGTCCGAGACTCCCGAAAAAGTGTAGGGGGTTATTCTTTTCCCTTTTTCAAGTACCCCATAACTTGAGAAGGGTGCCCAATTACCGGCGAGCGAGGCGGACGGACGGTGTGAGACCTGCCGCCAGGAGCACTGCTCCCAGCGTGTGCCGGCCAGCCTCACGTTTGGCCGCAGCCTGACGTGACTCACGCCGGGCCCGACGCTCGGCGGCGCGGTCGGCGCGATTCTGCCGGCACCGGGCGATCTCGGTGAGAGAGGCCTCAACCGAGATCAGAGTATCCCCGCACATGATGTGCAGGGCGGCGCACTCGTCGCAGATCGCGACGAGCAGCAGTTCTTCGGCCGTCAAGTCGACGACCGGCTTTTTTGCCACTGCCGAAACCTCGGCCAGTGACGGAACGAACGCATTCTCCACCGTTACGGGGGTGGAGCACCCGGTCTCATTGCAACTCATTTCCTTCTCCTTGTGGAATCTGAAATTTCAGCTGGAATGGAATCGAACCATTTCCCGCCGGGTGAAGATACTATCTTTCTCAATGTCATTCCCGTCCGCCTCAGGCGGAGGAATCTAGATTTGAAATTAACCTAGATCCCCAATCAAGTTGGGATGACAATAAAAGAAAAATAATTTGCTCACCTGGCGGGAAATGTATTTTTTAAAAAACTAATTTCCTCCTTGTAATTCAAATCACTTTTGAAACCGCGATCTTCGGTTGTCAAGGTGCGCTCTTTTTTCAAAGAGAATTGTATAGAGGATTCGTTATGATCAAAGGTTTGAAGGGCAAATATATATTAATCCCTAATCCTTTTGAAAACCCTCCCCTACACAATTCTCTCTGCGATCCTTCGATCGCTATCTAGCTTTATTCGCGTGCCCATTCGTTAAGGCTATTCACAAAATAAAACTCTCCGTGAGGAGAGATTGTTTTTCCTTGTCATTCCGGACTTGATCCGGAATCTATTCTTTATAGCTTGAATCCTGAATTCCTCCCAAGGCGGGCAGGCAAGTTAAGGATGACAAAGTTGTTTCTCTCCTCAAAAAAGAAACCTATTTGATTGTTAAGTGACAGTATAGCATATAGAAATAACCTTGTCAAGAGCATGAAACAAATTTTGGCTTATTTTAGCAAAAAGAAATCAAAGAACCCCCTAATTTCCCCTTCTAAAAAGGAGGAAATATGCAAATAAACCAAAAACAAAGAGCATCTTCGCCTCTAGCAAAGATGCCTTTTGTTGACTACGCCGATAAATCGGCGCGCTACTATTTACACTAAGCTTTTTAACTTCGGATACTTTTTACGAGCGTATAATACTCCGGTAGTTAACAAAGAAAGTAATAATACTACGTTTGAAGCAGGCCCTGATTTTGGAGCAATGTAAATCCCCTTCACAGTCGGCGGTCGCAGAGGCACATCAATCTGATTTCCATAATAGTTAGTCATTGTCAAATTGGTTTCGTAATCAGAAATAGCGCGTACCCGCACCTGAAAAGTTTTGCTGACTGAAACACCGGCGGAAACTGTAACGGCCGGATAACGAATTGTATTTCCAACTAGATTCCCACCACCGTTGTTTATAAGATCGGCAGATAACAATACGTCGTAAAGATCGTCTTCAATAACTACGTTACGAGCGGTAATATCTCCGGTATTTTCATAAGTTAAAGTATAGTTGATGACATCGCCGGAATCCGCCAAAACGCTCTGCGCGTTTACACCTTTGGTTTGGTTAAATGCGGATTTTGACAACCGGAAAGAACTTGAAAGAACTTGGCCTTCCACCCGAACACGGGCGGTGTCTTGCACCGTTGAGGTGTTATCGCCACGAGCATTGGCGGTGTTGGTTAAAGTTTTTGATTGATCATCAAAGTACGAAGCAGAAGCAAGTTCTGCTTCAAAAGTAATTTCAACGTCTTCCCCTTCCCGCAAGGTTCCGTGGTTGTAGCCGCTTCCAAACAATTCTTGGGTGCCAGACCGACTAGAACCATCAATTCGCAAAGTACCGCTTTCAAAATCTAATCCGGAAGGTAAAATATCGCGAATGATAACATTTCTAATGTCTCCGCCTCGGGCTTCAACTACAATTTTAAATTCAACCGCGTCAGATGGTTCGGCATCCACTTCATCGCGGAAACTTGAACCAGCTCGCGATGTATGAAGAACGGTTTTATCTATTTCCAGATAGCCATCATTTTCAATAACTTGTTCGCCGATGCGGGCCTGAAATTTTACAAATCCGGAGAAATCCCAGCAGCCTCGGATGTCTCCAATATTGATACCAGAAGTCACAATACCGTCGGGCAAAGTCTGATAAGAGGAATTGCCTTCCGGATACCAACGAGTCGAACCGGAAATATATTCAATATTTTGTGATTCAGTTCCACTGACATCGATATCAACATCGCCGCCTTTATTAGACGAAGATACTGTCGAAGTGTCATCAGATGAAATCTGCGCGGATACAGAATGCGTTTGCGATTTGCCGGAAGGCAAGAATGCGCGAATCTTCACGTTTTCCGCGACCGTATCGTCGCTGTTCGCGGCGCCGTTGTGATAATAGATGACAAACTCCACGGTGTCGCCGGGATCGGCGTCCACCCCGTTGTCATGGTCGGACTGGGAGGTGGAAAAATTATCACCTTCCGAATAGTTACGAGCGTCTAACAATGGGTAATCGTGGTTGACATCGCCGGAATAGGAAATGGGAAAAATATTAAAGGACGCGGTATCTGCAAAGGCAAAAGCCGGAACCAAGGAAGCAATCACAACCAAACCAATCGCCGCGATAACGGTTTTGTTAAGATTTGAATTTTTTGCAATAAATTTAGTCATGATGGTGTTTAATTCTTATCCTCCTCTCCCGTTTTTGGGAGAGGATCTAGAGGAGAGGCTTTTCGGATAAGTCAGTTGCCTCTTCCTCAATCCCTCCCCGAAATCGGGGAGGAAAGCTTTTTTTTACTGTGGGCGGTTGGCGGCAGATCCGTCCTCTTTTTGAGGCTCGGCTTTTTCTACAATGACTTGGGCCATATCGTTGATGGTGCTAAACCCGGTTGCCCAGGTGTAGGCGGTGTTGGTCAGGGTTTCTGATCCGACCGCGAATTGGTTTTGACCGGCGATTGAGGCGCGAAAAGTAACAGTTTTGCTTTGTCCCACTACCAAATTTCCAATCGCGACACCGGAACTGGTCAAAAATCCAGAGTCAGATGTAGATGCTCCATCGACACGAAAAGTTCCAGCAGAATAACTTAATTTCGAAGGAAGGGTATCTTTAACTTTTACGTTTTGAGCGGTGACGTTTCCTGTGTTTGTAACAACCACTTTAAACTCAACTATTTGGGAAGGCTCGGCGTTTACAGAATCGGCAAAGCCTTGCCCGGTGGTAATATTTTTAACAGTCTTGTCGATAGTAACCCCGACATTTGGGATTCGATCAAACGCGGCACAGATCGGGTAAATGCTTTCGAAGCCGCTGTTTGGATAAACCGTGTGGAAAGCAACAACCGATGTGACAGTTTGAGGGATGTTAAAGTTCGTTTCAACTTGCTCCGTTAACCAATCTTGGTTTTCTGCTAAATCGGAAATTGAATTGGTTGAGGCAACTGTCGAACCACCTGAATTAATCAATTTCAAGAAATACCGTTCTTGGGTTTGTCCTTGCCCGCCTTTACCAGTGTGGTCATCATAAGAAACCAATGTTACCTTATAGTTATCCGTAGGCAAGGTGGTGGCGACAGGGCCTCTTTGTGCTTGAGCCGCTGAACCGTTGGCAACCATTGGGTAGTCTGCCGAAGTTTGATTAAAATCAACAATAGTTCGTCCCTCCTGGGGATACAACGGACACTCTAAAGCCTGAAGTTGCCTTTGAACAACTACTTTTGCGGTATCAGATTTTGGACCGACTGGAAATTGGGAATCAAAACTTTGTACAGTCGCGGTATTTACCAAATCTGTGGTTCCGATTGGAAACTCGTGAGAGCCAGCCACGGTTGCGCGGAATGTTAACGTAACTTGTTCCCCCGCGTTTAAACTAACAACAACTCCGCCAGAGAATAAATTACCGGAATGAGATTTGGAAACGTTTTGACTGCCGGAAACATATGTTAATTTACCAGGCAATGAATCGGTGATTTTAACTTGAGTCAAGTTCGCATCACCGGTGTTGCTGGCCACAATTTTGAATTCTACAGTTTCCAAGGTGTCCGCGTTGACCTGGTTAAAGTAACCGGTGTTGTCTGAAACGTTTTTAACTGTTTTTACGATAGACAGATCGGCATTTGGCTGAATGTTAGAAACTTGGACTCTGAATTTCACAAAACCGGCATAGTCCCAGCAACCCTTTATATCGTTTAGAGAAACACCGGAAGTTGTGATGGTGTTTGGCATGGTTTGCTGGCTGGTTGCGCGGTCTGGCATCCAAACAGTTGAGTTTGGAACTAAAGATATGGTTTGAGGAATCGACCCCAAAACCTTTAAATTGATATCTCCGCCTTTTTGGGAAGAATAAACGGTTTGGGCGTTGCTTGCGGAAAGCGACGCGGAAATCGTAAAGTTATTTCCGGCGGTGACAGGAATGTTAGCTTTGGCAACCACGTCTTTCGCGGTGTTTTCCGCAGCGTCTGGCGCGCCGTTGTGATAATAAATTAAAAATTCTACAACTTCTCCAGGGTTGGCAGTGACTCCGGAGTTGTGATCTGACTGCGAGTTACTCCAGCTTTCACCACTGGTTGAGTTGCGCCCATCCAACAGCGGGTAATCTGTATTCAACCCCCCGTTATAGGCAATCGGGAAAATGTTAAAAGTCGGCCCGTTTGCGGATACGATGCCGACAACTGCGACAACCGAAAGCAAGCCGGCGGCCATAATTGTATAAAAAGTTTTTCGATTTTTGGTATTTGTGATAGATGCGATTACGCTATGCATATTGCTTATTCTTCATGCCATTCCAATGAATTTCTCAAGAAATCCAAAGATTTGGCTTATTTAATAAATGCCTTTTAAATAAGGCGATATTGATATGTAACTGCATATTCTAGCTTATCTTTAAAGCTTTGTCAAGGGTTCTGTTGGCGTTCAGCTACAATGTCCTCATAAGTGTTCAGCGTAATGTCCGCCCTGCTAGACTGTAGAGGTCTTCGGGAGTGAGTCAGAAAATCAATACTTATGACTCACGAACATATATTGCGACTGC
>Ga0210057_1009506_pt1 | contig 11216 bp, 19 predicted proteins | sample CryGeyCG2114_010_2_FD_183968 | JGI IMG/M metagenome (GOLD analysis project Ga0210057, IMG submission 183968) | Groundwater microbial communities from aquifer - Crystal Geyser CG10_big_fil_rev_8/21/14_0.10 (SPAdes) (version 2) | ecosystem: Environmental > Aquatic > Deep subsurface > Groundwater ...
ATTGGCCTGAACATTAAGTTTTTTATTGATAGTGCCGACACCTAAAATCTTCACGCCGTTCTTAACAGTTCTAATCAAACCCTTGTTAAGTAAAGCTCTGGGAGTAACAATCTGACCTGATTCAAAATGCGTAGATAAAGTTCCTAAGCTGACTTCTTCCTTTTTTGGTCTTGAGCTGTTAAAGCCTCTCTGCTTAGGAATTCTTTGAATATAAGTTTTGACGCCTCTTAAAGTTAAGCCACTCTTACCGCCGGATCGGGCTTTTTGGCCTTTCATGCCTCGGCCTGAATAATTACCCCTGCCAGAAGCATTGCCACGACCAAGACGGCGCTTTTTGGTCTTAGCACCCTGAGAAGTCTTTAAATTATGCAAACCTAACATGGTCATAAATTTATTTCTTTAATAGCTTGGATTTCTTTTGGCTCTCTTCATCAATACCTTCTTTGCGTAAAAGCTTTTTCTGTTCATTATAAAGTTCTTCCTCTTTATCTAAATCTCTTTCGGTCTTTTCTTCTTCATTGCCGTTTTCAATTGACTCTTCAGATAAATTATCAAGTGAGTTGGTCTCAGGATATTTTAACATGGATAGAGCCTTTAAGGTAGCCTGAATATTGCTAATCTTATTGCTGCCGCCCAAAATCTTGCTATAAATATTAGGAATACCGGCTAGTTCCAAAATCTGCCTGACAGCGCCGCCAGCAATAATACCGGTGCCTTTAACTGCCGGCTTAAGCATAACCTGAGCCGCCTTAAACTTAGCCTCAACTTTATGAGGAATGGTTTCATCAACCAAGCGAATTTTAACCATATACTTCTTAGCTTTGTTAGCTGCCTTGCTGACGGCAATAGCTACGTCAGCGCCTTTGGCAACTGCCCAGCCAATCTTACCCTTGCGATCACCCAAAGCTACGCAGGCTCTAAATCTCAAACGCTTGCCGCCGGCCATAACTCTGGTAACTCTAGCCAGGTCAATAATCCTCTGCTCATACTCGCTCTGAGGTTTATTCTTTCTAAAATTTGATCTGTTGTTTTTTCTGTTTGCTTCTGCCATATATTTAAATCTTTAAACCGCCTTCACGGGCGCCTTCAGCCGCTTCCTTAATTACGCCGTGATATTTATAATGGCGCTTGTCAAAAACAGCCTGATTAATCTTTTTTTCAATCAGTTTTTTAGCTATCAGCTTGCCGACAGACCTGGCTCTTTCCTTTTGAGAGCCTTCCTTAACTTCAATATCAGAAGCTGCCGCCAAAGTCTGGCCTTTTAAATCATCAATCGCCTGAAGGGAAATGTGTTTTAAACTCTTAAAGATAGCTAAACGAGGCCGTTGTGCTGTGCCGGAAATCTGAGAGCGGACTCTGGCCACTCTTCTCTGCTTAGCTTGATTCTTAATTTTATTAAAGTCTTTCATAGATTATTCTCCCCCCTTAACTACCTTGCCGGCCTTGCGCCTGATAACTTCATCAAGGTATTTAATGCCTTTACCCTTGTAAGGCTCCGGTTTCTTAAATGATCTTATTTTAGCGGAGACCTGACCGACCAGCTGTTTATCAATACCACTAACGGTAATCAGGTTCTTTTCTGCCTGAATAGTAATGCCTTTAGGAAATTGATATTCAACCGGATGTGAAAAGCCAAGGTTTAAAACCAGCTTATCACCCTTAACTTCTCCCTTAAAGCCAATACCATTAATTTCCAACTGTTTGGAAAAACCTTCAGTTACGCCCAAAACCATATTATTAATCAAAGTTCTGGAAAGACCCCAAAGAGATCTTTCTTCCTTATTCTCTTCATTGGCTACCAAAACGTTAAGCTGATTGTCCTTAAGCTCCAGTTTGATCTTGGGATGAATCTGTTCTTTAAGCTCGCCCTTAGGACCTTTGACCATAACCAAATTATTGTCGATCTTAACCTCGACTCCCTTAGTAATTTCTATTGGTTTTTTACCTATTCTAGACATAATTGATTAATTATACAAATTACCAAACTTCGCAGATAATCTCGCCGCCAATCCGACCCCTTCTGGCCTGCTTGTTAGTCATCACTCCTTTAGAAGTAGACATTATAGCCAGACCTAAATCATTCAAAATATAAGGGATATCTTCCCTAGCTACGTAAATTCTTCGGCCAGGTTTGCTGATTCTTCTAAGATGGCTGATAGCCGGCTGATTATCTTCTTTGTACTTTAAAACTAATTTTAACTTAGCAAAAGTATCTTCAACTTTTTCGGCTGCTTCCAAATAATTTTCTTTAACCAAAACCTTAGCTACTTCGTGTTTAATTTTTGAGTATGGTAAAATCACCTCTTGCTTGCGAACGGCCAGAGCGTTTCTAACTCTTGTTAACATGTCGGCAATTGGATCTGTCATCATAAGTTATATCGAAAATTAATAATTTGATTAAAGATTATTTTACCAGCTGGATTTCTTGACTCCAGGAACATCGCCCTTGGAAGCCAATTCTCTAAAACAGATGCGGCACATCTTAAACTTTCTCATATAACCGCGGTTGCGGCCACAGCGCCAGCAACGTCTAACAATTCGGCTGGAAAACTTAGGCTGTCTATTTGATTTTGCTATTCTGGATTTTATAGCCATAGATTCTATAATTTACTTCTTGCTTTCTTCTTCCTTAAAAGGAAAACCTAAATATTTAAATAAGGCAATACCTTCCTCTTTGGTCTCGGCAGTGGTAGTTACAGCCACCTCTAAGCCATGCAATTTTTCAACTTCATCTGACTTGATTTCCGGAAAAACAATATGTTCCCTGAAACCCAGGTTTAAATTACCTTTTTGATCGACAATATTAACTGACAAGCCTCTAAAGTCCCTGACTCTGGGCAGAGCTACGCCAATTAATTTCTCCAAAAAATCCCACATCCTCTGGCCTCTTAAAGTAACCTTCAGGCCGACTTTCATACCTTCCCTTAACTTAAAAGCGGCAATTGACTTTTTAGAAATAGTATAAACGGGAGACTGGCCGGTAATTCTCTTTAAAGTGTTTTCGGCAGTTTCGGCAAACTTGGGATCATCCTTGCTTTTACCTATGCCGACATTCAAAGTAACTTTTAAAATTCTAGGCACTTCAAAATTATTGGTATAGCCATACTCTTCTTTTAACTTGGCAGTTACTTCTTTTTGATATTTTTCCTTTAAATTCATATGGATTAAATAACTTCCCCTGATTTCTTGCTAATTCTGACTTTTTCTCCTGAATCAAGCTTCTTGTAGCCGGCTCTACTTACTTTTCCGGTCTTGGAATCAAGGAGCATAACATTAGAAGCGTCCAAAGGAGCAGAATATTCAATCTTCTGTCCCTTTTCGCCCTGGCGTCTGGCCTTGGCATGCTTGTGTCTGACGTTAAGGCCCTCAACTACCACTTTATTATGCCCGGGAAAAACTTGCATCACCTTGCCTGTTTTGCCTTTATCCTTGCCGGCGATTATTTTAACTGTATCATTTTTCTTAATCTTCATAAGTTTAAAAAATTATAAAACCTCGGGCGCTAAGGAAACAATCTTGTTAAAACCCTTGGCTCTCAGCTCTCTCGCTACCGGTCCGAAAATTCTGGTGCCTTTAGGCTCCTTATTTTTAGGATCAATAATTACAGCTGCATTGTCATCAAACCTGATGTAAGAACCATCCGGCCTTCTGATTTCCTTGTTTTGCCTGACAATCACCGCCTTGACCACTTCGCCCTTTTTAACGGCAGCGTGGGGCTGGGCCTCCTTAACAGCCACAGTGATGATATCACCAACCTGGGCATACCTTCTTTTGTAGCCGCCAAGAACCTTAATACACTGGACGATTTTAGCGCCGCTGTTATCAGTAACTTTCAGTTTTGATTGAGCCTGAATCATAAATAAAAACTAATTAAGCTTTTTGACTATTCTCCACCTTTTGTCTTTAGACAAAGGTCTACACTCGACAAAAACCACTTGATCTCCAACTTTATACTGATTCTTTTCGTCATGGCATTTATAACGATCCGTAACCATATATTTACGTTGGTACTTCTTGTGAACTAAATTTCTGACAACTTGAACCACAACTGTCTTATCCATCTTATCCGAAACTACAGTACCTTCAAATCTTCTTTGATTTTTTTTCTTTTCTTCGGTCATATTATTCTTTTACCTGATTATTTTCTAAATCCTGATCCTGAGAGGTATCCATCTTCAAAACAGTCAAAATTCTGGCAATCAGCTTCTTAACCTCCCTGATCTCCCGGATGTTCTTAAGCTGTTTAGCGCTAACGCTAAAACGCATGTCTCTCAGCTTTTCCCTGTTTTCAGCCAACAGCTTGTGTAATTCCTTCACTGACTTATTTTTTAATTCTTTAAATTCCATACTTATTATTTGCTGATAAATTTACATTTAACCGGCAGTTTATAGGCCGCTAAGGTCATGGCCTTTTCAGCCATTTCCTTGGTCACTCCGGCCATCTCAAACATAACTGTACCGGCTCTAACTACGGCAACGTAGTGATCTACGGCTCCCTTGCCCTTACCCATAGGCACTTCGCTGCCCTTCTTAGTCATTGGCTTGTCCGGAAAAATCCTAATCCAAATCTTACCGCCTCTTTGGGTATAGCGGGTCATAACTCGTCTGGCTGACTCAATCTGCCTAGCAGTTACCCAGCTGGCAGTTATAGCCTTGAGACCGTAAGTACCGAAACTCAAAGTGGTTTTGCGACCAGCCTTGCCTTTAATCTTATCGGTTCGATGCCATTTTCGATGTTTGACTTTCTTAGGAGCTAACATAAAAATTATTTCTTATCTTCTTCTTTCTTATTATTTTTAAAATTACCCGATCTTCTTTTATTAAAGCCAAACTTGGGCTTTTTCTTTTCTTCGTTATCAAACTCAAACACCTCGCCCTTATAAATCCAAACCTTAATGCCAATAGCGCCGTAAGTGGTTCTGGCCACGCCTCTGCTATAGTCAATATTGGCTCTCAAAGTATGCAAAGGCACTTTTCCCTCTGACAAAGTTTCGGTTCTGGAAATATCTACGCCGTTTAATCTGCCGCTCATAATAATCTTGACACCCTTAGCACCGGTTTTCATTACCCGGTCAATGGCCTGTTTCATCACTCTTCTGAAAGGCATTCTTTTTTCAATATCGGCAATCAGAAAGTGCAAAATCGCGCCGGCTGACAAGTTGGGATCTTCAACTTCCTGAATATTAATCTTAATGTTTTTATTCTGATTTTTAAAAATTGATTTAATAATTGCCTGCTTTATCTCTTCAATACCACTACCACCTCTGCCAATAATCACGCCCGGCCTGCCGGCTGTAATAATAACGGTTAAATCGGCAGCTGATCTTTCAATCTCCACCTTTTCAATCACAGCCTCTCTTAATTTCTTAACGATTAATTTCCTAATCAAAACATCTTCCCGCAAAATATCAGCGTAGTCTTTTTTAGCAAACCACCTTGAAGACCAAGTAATAGTCTGTCCGAGTCTGAATGATTTTGGATTAACTTTATGTCCCATAGTAATTAAATAATTTTCTCCGGCTCTTGGGCTTTGTCAGAGCTCTGCTTACTTCCCTTTTTATCAGCCTTTTTGTCTGATTTTTTATTTTCTTTCTTGGCTTCAGGCTTTTCTTCTTTTTCCGCCTTTGCCTTTTTAAAGCCTAAAATTATATCCAAATGGGCAGTTCTTTTTCTGATCGGATGAGCCCTGCCGAAAGCGGCCGGTTTCCAGCGGTGTAAAGTCGGTCCTTGATTGGCGGCAATATGGTTGATATACAAATCTTTTCTATTAAGCTCAAAATTATTTTCAGCATTAGCTATAGCTGAATTCAATAATTTAACAACGTCTCTGGTTGCCCACTTATTAATTAAGCTAAGCTTTTCTAAAGCCTTATCAACCTGCAGGCCTCTGATTTCATCAATCACCAGTTTAGCCTTTTTTGGAGAAACTTTCAAAAATCTGGCTCTGGCTTTAACTTCCTTTACTTCTTTCTTATCGGTAGCCTTTTTCTTGTCTTCCTTTTTAACTTGATCTTCGTCAACCAAAACAGACTTGGGAGACTTAGTCTCCTTAACCTCTTCCTTCTTCTTAATGTCTTTTTTCTGATCTTTTCCCATATTGATTAGTTAGAATCTGTTTGATTTATTTCTTCTGATCCTTGGCCATCTTGCCACCGTGAGCAATAAACTTGCGGCTGGAGGAAAACTCACCTAATTTATGGCCGACCATATTTTCCACAACAAAGACTGGAATATGCTCCTTACCGTTATGGACGCCAATGGTAAAACCAACCATTTCCGGAGTGATCGTGGAAGACCTGGACCAGGTTTTAATCACGGCTTTGTCGCCCTGCCTTAAATTGCCTATTTTCTTAAGTAGCTTAGGATCAACCCAAGGGCCTTTTTTTAAACTTCTGCTCATAAATTATTTTCTCTTCTTTCTTCTTCTAATAATTAATTTATCCGACAGCTTGCCTGTTCTTCTGGTCTTGACGCCTAAAGCCTTCTTGCCGTAAACATTCATCGGTCCTTTCTTCAAGCCAATCGGGTTGGAACCTTCACCGCCGCCATGAGGATGATCAACCGGGTTCATAGCCTTACCTCTGACAGTTGGTCTGATGCCTCTGTGCCTGGTTCGACCGGCTTTGCCCCACCGAATATTGCGATAGTCCTGATTGGAAATCTGTCCGATAGTAGCCAGACAAGTTTTAGGTACCAGCCTGAATTCGCCTGAAGGCATCTTTAGTTGGGCATACTTGCCTTCAATCACCTGTAAGATAGCGTTGCCGCCGGCTGATCTGGCCAGCTTAGCGCCCTTGCTAGGTTCAATTTCCACACTACAAACTACGGTGCCGGGAGGAATAAGCTCCAAAGGAAAACTATTGCCAACCTGTAACTGAAAATTTTTCTTGGAACTAACAACCGTCATACCCTTCTTCAAGCCGATCGGCATAATAATGTATCTTTTTTCGCCGTCAGCGTAGTTAAGTAAAGCAATTCTGGCATTACGGCCCGGATCGTATTCAATAGTAACAACTTTAGCCGGAATATCAAACTTGTCTCTTTTAAAATCAACTGCCCTGATCTTTCTTTTGGCTCCACCGCCTCTGTGCCTAACCGTAATTTTGCCGCTGTTGCCACGGCCGGCATTCTGCTTTCTTTTCCTAGTTAATTTTTTAACCGGTCTAACCTTATCCAAATCATGACTAAGCAAGACAGAAGTTCTTCTGCGGGCCGGGGTAGTTGGTTTGTAAACTTTAATTGCCATATAAATTAAACGCCTTCGTAAACATTAATGGTTTGACCTTCTTTTAAGGTTACAATGGCTTTCTTTCTATCTTTAGTTTTTCCTCTAACCTTGCCATATCTGACCTTTTTACCGGAAAGGTTAACGATATTAACCTTGACGGCAGTAACGTTATAAACGGCTTCAATAGCTTTCTTGACTTCAATCTTATTGGCCTTAGCGTCAACTTCAAAAATATATTTGTTTTCCGAAGCCAGATAGGTGCCTTTTTCGGTCACCATTGGTTTTATTAAAATGCGGTAAGCTCTTTTGGTATCGCCACCAGCCACCTTTTTAACGGACTTGTCCGAGCCTACCTCCTGTTTAACTTTACCTTCATTAAGCTGAGCTAAAGTCTTGTCCCCATTATCTTTCTTGTCAGCCTGAAGCTTGGGAGCAGACTGTCTACTCTTTTCTTCTTTCAGCTTAACTTTAGTTGATTTATTTTTAAATTTATCCAGTAATCCCATATTACTTAGTCATTAAAATCTTATTTAAACCGGCAGTCGGCATCATCAAATACTCATGCTTCAATAAGTCTACCACATTCAAAGCACTCACGCCTTCAGTCAAAATTTTAGGCAAATTTCCCGCCGCTCTGATAATGTTGTCATTCTTTTTGTCCAAAGCAATTAAGGTAGTCTTGCCCTTAACCGGCAATTTGTCTAAAGATTCCTTAAGTAGTTTAGTCTTACCTTCCGGCAAATTCAAATTGTCTATCAAAATCAAATGATCATGCTTAGCCTTGTCAACGATCACCATCTGCAAAGCTTTCTTTTTAGCTTTCTTGTTAATTGACTTGCTAAAATTCCTTTCCTTGGTCGGGCCAAAAGTTACACCACCGCCAGTCCATAAAGGTGATCTGGTGGAACCGTGTCTGGCTCGGCCAGTGCCTTTCTGTCGCCAAGGCTTGCGTCCGCCGCCTCTAACTTCACTCCTGCCCTTAGCGTGAGCTAAAACCTGCCTGGAGCCAGCTAGCTGAGCTTCAACGGCCTGCTGAATAAGTTCCGGCTTGATTTCCATCTCAAAAACTCCAGAATTAAATTCTTCTTCCTTAACAACTTCGCCTGATAAATTATAAACCTTGATTTTCATAAAAATTATTTCTTTTCTTCAGTCTGTTCGGCTTTAACTTCCTCTTTGGGAGCCTCATCTTTCTTCTCTTCTTGAGCTTTAACCTCTTCAGCAGGAACCTCTGTCTTAGTTTCCTCAACAGCAGCCTCAGTCTCCTTTGAAATTACCTCTTTAGATTCTTCAACCTGAGGAGCCTCTTCCTTCTTAGGCTCTTCTTTGACTACTTCTTTAATCTCGCCGGTAGCCTGAATTAAAATCAAACCATTTCTGGCACCAGGTAAAGCGCCTTTTAGGTAGATTAAATTATTTTCCTGATCAATCTTAATAACTTCCAAATTATTGACCGTTACCTGATCAGTACCCATTCTACCAGCCATTCTCTTACCCTTAAAAACTCTAGCGGCATCGGTTGAACCAATGGAACCTGGCATTCTCAGCTGGTCTTTATGACCGTGAGAAGCCGGACTGCCGTGAAAGCCATGCCTTTTAACCACACCCTGAAAACCTCGGCCCTTACTAACGCCGGTTACTTTGACTTTATCGCCTATCTCAAAAATGCCGACAGTAAGCCGTTGGCCCCTGGCAAGTTCCTGACTCTCATCAATTCTAAATTCTTTCAAATGACGAAATTTAGGCAAAGATTTTAAATGACCTAATAATGGTTTGCTTAGTCTCTTCTTTTCCTGCCAGCCAATCTGAACAGCCTGATAACCGTCCTTTTCCATACTCTTAACCTGGGTTACCTGGCAAGGTCCGGCCTGAACAACAGTTACTGGAGCAACTTTACCATCGGGGAGAAAAACCTGATCCATATTCAATTTTTTGCCTAAAATGAATTTCATAAATGGTTTATTTACCACAAAAACCGAGACATTATCTCTTTCCCTTATAAGGTGATTGCAAATAACGTCGCGGCCTTTATCTTTCTCCAAATAACGGAGAAAATAATTTAGCCAATTTTTATATATTAATTAATTTGCGATTTTTTTCTTTCAATTCCCATGTTTTTTCCCGAACACTTCCAAAGCGGGTTGCCCGAGTCAAAAGACAAGAATTAGGACATTTTTATTTCCACATCAACGCCAGCGGGCAAGCTCAAACTCATCAGGGAATCCACGGTTTTAGGAGTCAGGTTAATAATGTCAATTAATCTCTTATGAACTCTCATTTCGTACTGATCCTTGGATTTCTTATGGACAAAAGTGGATTTTAAAACGGTATATTTGGTTTTCTCAGTCGGCAAAGGGATCGGTCCAACAACGGTCGCGCCGCTCCTCTGGGCAGTTTCAATGATAATCTTGGTGGACTGGTCAATAATCTTGTGATCATAAGCCCTGATTTTAATCCTGACCCTGGGAACTTCGTTAGTATTGTCGTTATTGGTTTTAGCCGGAGCTGTGGTTTGATTAGTCATGTTAGTTAAAGAACTTAGCCAGCCCGCCTGATTACAGGCGGGCTGGCTTAAATAATTACTTAATAATTTTTACTACGGCACCAGCGCCAACGGTTCTACCACCTTCTCTGATAGCGAATCTCTGCTTTTCTTCCAAAGCAACCGGTTGAATCAACTTAACCTTCAAATTAATAGTATCGCCAGGCATAACCATTTCAGTGCCTTCCGGCAGTTCAATTTCACCAGTTACATCAGTAGTTCTGATGTAAAACTGAGGTTTATAACCCTTGAAGAAAGGAGTATGTCTGCCGCCTTCATCCTTGGACAAGATATAAATCTGAGCCTCAAATTCAGTATGAGGAGTGATGGTTCCTGGCTTAGCCAAAACCTGTCCTCTTTCAACATCTTCCTTCTTAGTGCCTCTGAGCAAAATACCGGCGTTGTCGCCAGCCTGACCCTGGTCAAGGGACTTGTTAAACATCTCCACGCCGGTAACCACAGTCTTAGTGGTATCATGAATACCGACAATTTCAATTTCTTCGTTAACTTTAACGATGCCTCTTTCAATTCTACCGGTAACCACAGTGCCTCTACCTTCAATAGAGAAGATATCTTCAATCGGCATCAAGAAAGGCAAATCAATGTCTCTCTTTGGTTCTGGAATATATTCATCCAGCTTATCAAGCAGTGCCTGAATCGGCTTGCCAGCCTCGCCTGAAGGATCCTCTAAGGCCTTCAAAGCTGAGCCTCTGATAATGGGAATTTCATCGCCAGGGAATTCATATTTCTTCAAAAGATCCCTGATTTCTTCTTCAACCAAATCAATCAACTCAGGATCGCTAACCTGGTCAATCTTGTTCAAAAAAACAACAATGTAAGGAACACCGACCTGTCTGGCCAAAAGAATATGCTCTCTAGTCTGAGGCATAGGGCCGTCAGCGGCGTTAACTACCAAAATAGCACCATCCATCTGGGCAGCGCCGGTAATCATATTCTTGACGTAGTCGGCGTGGCCTGGACAGTCAACGTGAGCATAATGCCTCTTAGAGGTTTCATACTCAACGTGAGCAGTAGCAATAGTAATACCGCGCTCTCTTTCTTCAGGCGCGTTATCAATTTGGTCAACATTTCTCTTCTGAGCCTTACCGCCGGTAGCGTTTAAATAGTTCAAAATAGCAGCCGTAAGGGTAGTTTTTCCATGGTCAACGTGGCCAATTGTACCTACGTTTACATGGGGCTTTGAGCGATCAAATGCTTCAGCCATATTAATTCTCCTTGTAAACGACCTGCTAGCTTAAAAGCCTAACAGTTTTATCCAGCCGTTTAACTTTAATTATTTATATAAGAAATCAGGGTTGATTATAGCAATTTAGAAAATAAAATGCAAGGCCTATTTTATAATATTTATTTTTTTATTAAAAATTAGCCATTATTTGGCTAAAATTAGCTAAATTTTATTTTTTTACAATAAATCAACCAAATCCT
>Ga0210057_1009508_pt1 | contig 11215 bp, 11 predicted proteins | sample CryGeyCG2114_010_2_FD_183968 | JGI IMG/M metagenome (GOLD analysis project Ga0210057, IMG submission 183968) | Groundwater microbial communities from aquifer - Crystal Geyser CG10_big_fil_rev_8/21/14_0.10 (SPAdes) (version 2) | ecosystem: Environmental > Aquatic > Deep subsurface > Groundwater ...
ACCCGAAGCCGCCAGGGTTTTGATAGATGCTGAAACGAAAAAAGGAAGAACAATCAGCGAGATCAGGGCGGATGAGGCTGATTTTCAGAGAAGGGTGCTTAGGATGAAGATTGAAATAGAAAACAAATTGCCGCCGGAACAAATTACTTTTTTTGACAGAGGCATTCCCGACACCATCGTTTACTATCGGCTTTGTCATTTAGATACGGCTCCGGTTATTGAAGAATCACGGAAAAGAAGATACCGGAGCGTCTTCTTTCTGGAGCAGCTGCCGTTTGAGAAAGATTATGCCAGGGTGGAAGATGGCAAAACTGTTGAAAAATTAAATCAACTTTTAAGGAAAAGTTATGAAAATCTGGGGTATGAAGTTATCAGGGTGCCGGCCAAGCCGGTGGAAGAAAGAGTTAAATTTATTTTGAACAGATTAAACCTATGGGAAAATTTTTCATAGCCATAACTTTATTCTTAGTATTAGTTAGCGGAACTGCTTTGGCCAAGAGCGACCTTTCGCTCAATGTTTCAGATATCACTTTTTCCAAGACAGAGCCTTTAGCCGGAGAAAAAGTCAGGGTTTTCGGCCGGGTTTTCAATACGGGGGACGAAGACGTTTACGGCTTCGTCATTTTTTCAGTCAACGGCGAAGAAATCGCCGACCCACAACCCATTTCGGTCAAAGTGGGCACGTACGACGATGTCTTTGTTGATTGGGTGGTGACAGCGGGAAATTACAGCGTGGGAGCCAAAATTGCCGCTACTCGGCCGGCGGACGAAGACGAGACTAACGACGCGGCCGTTCAAGAGAACTATTTCGTTGATTTGGATTCTGACGGCGACGGCATCGGCGACAGCCGTGATTTTGATAATGACAATGACGGCCTGTCCGACGAGGAGGAAAAAACTTTGGGCACCGACCCGCGCCATCCCGACAGCGACGGCGATAGGGTCATTGATTCGGAAGACGCTTTTCCTTTGGACGTTACCGAATGGCAGGATACAGACAACGATGGTTTGGGCGACAAGGCAGATATTGATGATGATAATGATGGTTTGACGGACGAAGAGGAACTCTTGGTTTATGGCACTGACCCTTTGAAGGCTGATACCGACGGCGATGGTATTTCCGATAAAAAAGAAGTCGATTTAAACGTCGGGTTTTTAAAACCCACCAGAAACGAGTGGGACGCGGCCAAGTTAGGATTGGCTTCGGTGGCCGAAGCCGTAAAAGGAGAGGTAAAAAAAGATAATTTGTTAATCGGTTACTTATTCGCTACCTTTGGTTTTTTATCAATTATTTTTTTGATATTGAGATTTGTTGAACAAAGGAAAAGACAAAATCTGTGAATCTGCTATAATGGAACAATGTTGAGAAAAGCAATCTTTCCTATCTTTTTAATTGGTTTGATTTCCTTTGCTTTCGGAGCCGGTTTTTATTTCGGCAAAGCCGAGTGCCAAGTCTGTCCGCCTGAAGAATTAGATTTTTCTCTTTTCTGGGAAGCCTGGCACAAACTCGAAGAGAAGTTCGTCGAGCCGGGCAAAATCGACTACAAAACCATGCTTTACGGAGCGATTTCCGGCATGACTAGCTCCTTAAAAGACCCTTATACGGTTTTTATGCCCCCGGCCGACAGCAAGATTTTCAAAGAGGATGTTTCCGGCGAGTTCCAGGGAGTCGGCATGGAAATCGGTTTGAGAAACGGAGAACTCACCGTGATTGCTCCCTTGGAAGGGACGCCGGCACAGCGAGCGGGTCTTTTGGCCGGCGATAAAATTCTTAAAGTCAACGGTACGACCACGCAGAGCCTGACAGTAGACGAAGCGGTCAAACTCATCCGAGGTCCTAGGGGCGAGGCGGTCGTTTTGACTATTTTCCGAGAGGGGTGGTCTTCGACCAAAGATTTTGAAATCGTCAGAGACGTCATTATAATTCCTTCCATCAAATGGGAGCTCAAAGAAGACAATATTGCTTACATTGAACTTTATCATTTCTCCGAGACGGCTCGAGCAGCTTTCAATCAGGTGGCCATTGAAATACTGGCCAGCCCTTCTCAGAAGATAATTTTGGATTTGCGCAACAATCCCGGCGGTTATTTAGAAGTGGCTCAGGACATTGCCGGCTGGTTTTTGGAAAGAGGTCAAATTGTGACGATTGAGGATTTCGGCGGGAAAGAAGAAGAAAAAGAATACAAAGCCGCCGGCAACGCCAAACTTCTGTCTTATCCTCTGGTCGTTTTGATCAACCAGGGGTCAGCCTCCGGTTCGGAGATTCTGGCTGGCGCTTTGAGAGACAACCGAGGAGTTAAACTTATTGGGGAGACTTCCTTCGGCAAAGGGTCGGTACAGCAGCTGGAAGAGCTGAAGGAGGGTTCTTTGAAGATTACGGTGGCCCAGTGGCTGACGCCAAAGGGCGAGCGGATTAACGGCCAGGGGCTTACGCCCGACATGGAAATTGAAATGACCGAGGAAGATTACGATGAAGACAGAGACCCTCAATTGGACAAGGCCATTGAAATTTTAAAAGAGTTGAGATAGAATAATTTATTATGAAGGTCATTCTTCTTCAAGATGTTGATAAAATAGGGAAAAAATACGAAGTGAAAGACGTGGCCGCCGGCCACGCCAGGAATTTTTTAATACCCAAAGGTTTGGCCAAACCCGCGACCGAGGAAGCTTTGAAGTGGGTGGCTGCCCAAAAAGAGGTCTTGGAGAAAAAAGCGGAAGAAGATTTGAAAAAAGTGCAGGAATTAGCTTCCACTCTGGACGGGCAGGAAATCATAATCCCGGTCAAAATCGGCGAGGAAGAGCAACTTTTTGAATCAATTAGTCAGCAGAAAATTTTGGAAAAACTGAAGGAAGCCGGGTTTGAAGTCAAGAAAGACCAGATTATTTTGGCCGAACCCATTAAGGAGGTCGGCGAGTTTCCGGTTAAGATTCGTTTTTCCCACAATCTGGAAGTGGAAATTAAAGTAATTGTGACTGAAGAAAAAGAAATAACATAATCCGAATGTTACGAATTCTTATTCGAATGATACGAATATTCGTAGTATTCGGATATTTATTCGTAGAATTCGAATTATATTTTTTATGGCAAAATTTATTTTTGTGGCCGGCGGGGTTATGTCAGGCATCGGCAAAGGGGTGGCGACTGCCAGCATCGGCAAAATTCTCAAGAGCAAAGGATTTAAAGTGACGGCGGTCAAAATCGATCCTTACGTCAATGTAGATGCGGGCACCATGAATCCCATTGAACACGGCGAAGTGTTCGTCACAGCCGACGGCACCGAATGCGACCAGGATGTCGGCAACTACGAAAGATTCATTGACGAAAATCTGAGCACCACCAACTACATTACCACCGGAAGAGTCTACCAGGCCGTCATCAACCGGGAAAGGAATTTAGGTTACGGCGGCAAATGCGTTGAGGTTGTACCCCACATTCCCGAAGAAGTCATCTTCCGCATTAAAAAAGCAGCCAGGGAAACCCGCGCTGATTTTGTTTTAATTGAAATCGGGGGAACGGTCGGAGAATACCAGAACAGCCTCTTTTTGGAGGCGGCCCGGATGATGCGGTTGAGCCACCCGGAGGATATTCTTTTTATTTTGATAAGCTATTTGCCCGTGCCCAGCATCATTGGCGAGATGAAGTCAAAACCGACCCAGCAGGCGGTCAAATGGCTGAACATGGCCGGCATCCAACCCGACATTATTCTGGCCAGATCAGTGGTGGCCGTGGATAAGCCGCGCAAGAATAAAATTTCTACTTTTTGCAATGTTGACAAAAAAGACGTCATTTCCGCTCCCGATGTCAAATCGATTTACGAAGTTCCCATTAACTTTGAAAAAGACAGGCTGGGGGAAAGAATTTTAAGCAAATTCGGTTTGACGAAAAAACGGAAAGGCAATTTAAGAGATTGGAAAAAGTTGGTCAGGGTGATCAAAACGGCTCGGAGCCCCGTTAAAATCGGGATTGTGGGCAAATATTTTGAAACAGGCAAGTTCACCTTGATGGATTCTTACATTTCCATTATTGAAGCTCTCAAGCACGCTGCCTGGTACCATAAAAGGAAACCCCAGATATTTTGGCTGTCAGCTGAAACCTACGAGAAGGATAAACGTTCCTTGAAGGAGCTGAAAGAGTACGACGGGATTCTGGTTCCCGGCGGCTTCGGTGTGCGAGGCATAGAAGGAAAAATCAGGGCGATTGAATTTTGCCGCAAAAACAAAATCCCTTTTCTGGGATTGTGCCTGGGCATGCAGCTGGCGGTCATTGAATTCAGTCGGAACGTCTGCGGTTTGAAAAAAGCCAACTCAACCGAATTCGCTTCCCATACTCCCAATCCGGTGATTGGCGTCATGCCCGAGCAAAAGGTTTTACTTCAAGACAAGAAGTACGGGGGCACCATGCGGCTGGGTGATTACAAATGCCGCCTCAAACCAAAAACCAAAAGCTTCAAGGCGTATAAGCGCTACACTGTTTTTGAGCGGCACCGCCACCGCTACGAATTAAACAACGATTTCAGAGACATTTTGGAGAAAAAAGGCATGGTGATGGCCGGTTTGAATCCCGAGAAAGATTTGGTGGAGATCGTGGAACTGCCCAAGCATCCTTTCTTTCTGGCTACGCAATTCCATCCCGAGTTCAAATCCCGACCCACTCGCCCCCATCCTTTATTTAAGGCTTTCATCAAGTCGGCCATAAAAAAATGAAAGAGGTTTAGCCTCTTTCATATCCCTTCCGTCGCAGACGGAAACCCCTTGTTTCCTTCGGGCAACTTCCTTCGGGCAACTTGAGGTTTAGCCTCTTTCATTCTACATTGACGACTTTGGCGATGCGTTGTGAATTATCGAAAGATTTTTTTCTTTTGGTGGAAAACTTAACTACGCCCTCTCGGAGTGCGTACAAAGTGTCGTCAGTCCCTCGTTTGACGTTTTTCCCGGGCAGGAATTTAGTTCCTCGCTGACGGATTAAGATTTGACCGGGTTTGGCTTTTTCTCCCTCGAAAAGTTTGATGCCCAGGTATTTAGGCAAGGAATCCCGGCCTAATTTGGCGGTTCCCGCAGATTTAGTCTTAGCCATAGTGCTGATATGGGATATAATACAATACTACAAAGAATAAAAGAATTTGTCAAAAACCGAGACCAGCGAAGCTGGGCGAAGGTGAAGATGAAAGCAAGAGCTTGCATCGACAGACACCAATCTGATATTATTTTAGTTGTCGGCGTTATTTTGATTTCTTTGCTTTCGTTTGCGGTCGGCTACATCGTTGCCAAAAATTATGGAAAAGAACCAATTAAAATCGAGCAGAGTGGCCGTGATTGGCGGGGGAGTGGTTGGGTTGTATCTGGCCTGGAAGCTTTCGGAAAAGGGTCATAAGGTAACTTTATTCGAGAAAAAAGACAAGATCGGCAAAGAGGCCTGCTCCGGCCTTTTTTCAGAAAGGATTTTAGATTTTATTCCTCAATGCAAAAGCCTGATTCAAAACCAGATTGAGTCGGTTTTAATCCATTTCCCCAAAAAAACCTTGAACGTTAAGTTCTCCCAAAGATTTTTAGTTATGAGTCACGTCGAACTGGATAAGTTAGTTTTCAATTTGGCGCAGAAAGCCGGCGCTGACATTAAACTCCAGAGTCCCATTAATTCGTTGCCCCAGGGCTTTGACAGAACAATAGGGTGCGACGGCGCCAATTCCGCGGTGAGAAAAAGCTTGGGGCTGGCTGCTCCGGTTTGCCGTTTGGGGATTCAAGGATTCGTTTCAGAAAGAAACTCAGCCAGCTTTGTTGAGACATGGCCAGTTAAGGGAGGCTTCATCTGGAAGATTCCCCGCGGCAGGAAGTCGATGAAGTTTCCTTCATCTCCATCTTCACTTTCGCTACGCGAAAGCTCGATAACAGAGTACGGCATCATTTCAAGTTTAAAAGGAGCTAAGCTCCTGTTTGAAGAATTTCTGAACAAAAATAATATTAAACTAGAAAAAATTAATTCGGCCTTTGTCCCCCAAGGATTTTTAATTCCCCGCAACAGCGCTATAACTCTTTGCGGTGATGCGGCCGGCCTGACCAAACCCTGGAGCGGCGGGGGAGTCGTCTGGGGTTTGACCGCCGCCGCAATTCTCTTGAAAAATTTTCCAGATTTTATAAAATATCAGAAGGACTTAAAAAAGTTCTTTGGACCGAAAATTTTAATTTCCAAAATCGCCACGCGAGTGGCTTATCTAATCGGCTTTCATTTTCCTTGGATTTTGCCAAAAAATGTTAAAATAGAAGGCGATGTCATCTTATCAAATTTTACTAAACTATCAAAAAAGAATAAATAAAGAAATAAGCAGATTTTTTGCTGCAAGAATCAAGAGGGCCAGATCTTCTTTCGAAAGAGAAGTTTTGGGATGGCTGAAGGAATATTCCTTGCGGCCGGCCAAGAGATTGCGGCCGGTTTTGGTCAATCTGGGGTACGCTTTGGCCGGGGGAGAGGGCAAAAAGAAGATTTTGGTAACCTCCATTTTTATTGAACTCATACACAACTATCTGTTGATTCACGACGACATACTTGATCAAGACAAACTGAGACGGGGCAAAAAGACATTGCATTTGCTTCACGGGGAAGACATGGCCATTTGCGCTGGAGACTTGGCGTGCGCTTTGGCTTATGAAATATTGAGTTCTGCCAAGTTTCCTTTCGATTGCCGGATTCGGGCTCTGGAAAAACTCAACCGTGCTCTTTATTTCACCGGCTACGGTCAAATGCTGGAATTGGAATTGAGAAGAAAGAAAAAATCTGGTAAAAAGATAAGTAAGAACGAAGTTTTGGACATTTATCGGCACAAGACCGCTTTCTACACTTTTGTCTGTCCTCTGCAGGTTGGTGCTTCCTTGGCCGGAGCGGACGACCTTTTTTTGAAAAAAATAGAGAAGTTCGCCTTGCCTTTGGGAATTGCCTTTCAAATTCAGGACGACATCAAAGATAACGACGTTTGGCCCATTCTGAACGCCGAGAAATTGGTTGCTCAAGCCAAAAGGGTTTTGAACTCGGAAAAATCTTTTCCCCGCCGAGAAAAACAGCTTCTTTTAGACTTAGCCGACTACATCGTCAAATGAAAAAACTGCCCCAACACATCGGTATTATCATGGACGGCAACCGGCGATGGGCGGAAGAGCAGGGTTTGTCGGCTTTTAAAGGCCACGAGAAAGGCCTGGAAAAGGTTGAGGAAGTCATTAAGTGGTGTCGGGACAAAGGGATAAAAACCCTGACTCTTTTCGCTTTTTCAACCGAAAATTGGAAAAGGCCCAAGAAAGAGGTCAGTTTTTTGATGAATCTGGTTAAAAAAGCGCTCAGCCGGGACATTAAAAAGTATTTAAAAGAAGGAATCAAAGTTAGAATAATCGGCCAAAGAGAGAAATTACCCAAAGGTTTGCGGGTTTTACTGGCTGGCATTGAGAAATCAACCGTCAAGAACGAAGTCATGACTTTGAACATCGCTTTGAGTTACGGTGGCCGAGCCGAGATTACCGAAGCCATTAAGAATATTGTCAAAAAGAAAATACCGCCGGAAAAAATCACCGAAAGTGTTATTTCACAAAATCTTTGGACGTCGGATGTGGATTTGTTAATCAGAACCGGCAAAGAGCAGCGGCTCTCCAATTTTCTGATTTGGCAGGCGGCTTACTCCGAACTCTACTTCTGCTCCAAATACTGGCCGGATTTCACTGAAAAAGATTTGGATGTAGTCTTAATGGAATATGCTAATCGTCACCGACGATTCGGCCAATAACCTTATTATTTCTGTCCTTTAATAACAAAAAAATAAAAAAAGGAGGTAAAAAAGTGGTTGAAGCGATAAGACCCAGGATGTATGAGCTGGAATCGGACATTCGAGCTGGCCGAATTGATATTTCCTTTGAGCAGAAATATGATTCCATAGCCGTAAAAGAAAAAGTAACGGTTTTGAACCGCTGGTCAGAGGATAATCGAGGGAAAGGATTTGTTTTAGAGCCAGGAGTACTTTTACATCGGAAGTGGCAGGGATTTACCAGGAAAGAAAAAGCCGAATTTGCTTTACTTTCTGGAGAAGAACTAATAGCTAAGAAGGTTAGTTCGCAATTTAAAAAAGTCCAAATTGCTGAAAAAATAAAAGATTTAGGAGCTGGCCTTCGCCAGAGTTTTCGCCACCTTCCCAGGCGACTTACTTACCTGAAAATGGATACGGAGGGAAAAGAAATTCTCAAGGGAGAGGCCGTATTCTTAGCCGATTTAGAAGAGCGGGCTGATGGGATAAATATCGTCTTGATTCGACCGGAGAAATTTGGTCTCAAAGCAATTGAAAAAGCGGTTGCCAAGATTGATCCGCTTCTGGCGAGTTTAGAGCGAGTGAGAAATGGTTATAAAAAAGAAGTTGCTCTCCAGTGGGGATTAGCTCAAAAGTCAGCCCGGCAAGGAAAGAGGGCGGAAGCCGCTTTAAGAATGGCTCAAGCCAAACTAAAGTTAGCTCAACGCCGAAATAGGATTGCCGCCGAAGTGGCAGCAGTCTTAGAACTTGGTCAAAAGAGAATGGCACTTTATCAGCTGGGCCTGGAGACTTTCGCCTGGGCCTATGAGGAATTAAAGGAATTAATTATCAGGGTCCAAAGGGCGAAAAGCCTTCAAGAAAGTGGTCGCCATCCTTCTGTTGAAGAAATTCTTTTTCTAGGGGAAGAGGGAAATAAAATTCGACGCCGTCTCAAAGCCACGCCGGCTTGTGCCTTCCAACCCTTCTGGGAAAGACTTGAGTCAAAGGAAGTCCGCTCTTTAGAAAAGGTTTTGGGGTATGCCCAGGCTGGCAAGGTAGATACCTTGTTTAACTCCTTGAGCAATGCCCGGGCCAAATTGGAAGCCTTAGTTCTTGGAGAAATTCCGACCGAAGAGGAAATAGAAGAATTAGAAAAAGTGAGGCTTTAAGTTTGAGGACTAGAAAACTAGTCCTCTTTTTATTTACAAAATCTTTGAAAAAGTTTAAAATTAATAAAGTTTTTATTTATGAAAAGAAAAATTCTACCGACTATCACCACTATTACCCCTTCAGCCTGGCGTTCCAAGATTGCTGAAGCCAAGAAGTTGGGGCTGAAGGAAGTGGCTGTTTTTCCGACGTGTTTGAAATTGGCCGAGAGGAAGGAGTTTTACAAATTGTTGAAAGAAAGCGGAATCGAGAAAATCCCTTTTGTCCATTTGAGAAGCGATATGGAACTTTGGGAATTGGATTATTTGATTCAAGAATGGGGGACCGAAGTTTTTAACACCCACACCCAGCGTGAATTTTCCATTCCGGCCGATTGGCAAAAGCATAAAGGTCTTATTTACATTGAAAACACTTATGAGCCGTTTGATGAAGAGGAAGTGAAAAGGTTTGCCGGCGTTTGCCTCGACTTTTCCCACCTGGAGAACGCTCGTCAGTTTTACCCGGATGTTTACCGGCATAATGTCGAAATAATCGAAAAATACCCTTGCGGCTGCAATCACGTGGGGCCGGCCAGAAACTTTCCTTTTTTAGACAAAGCCACTCTAAAACCAGACTATCGGCACCCTCACTCTTCACACCTTTTAAAAGATGTGTCGGAGCTTGATTATTTGAAAAACTATCCCAAAAACTATTTCTCTCCTTTTCTGGCCGTTGAAATAGAAAATGACCTGGCCACCCAGCTCAAGGCTGGAGATTATGTTACTCGCATGTTAAAATAAAACCATGACACAGATTAACACCGGCACCACGCCCAAAGACGTCTTTCTGCATCTTTTGAACATTCTCACCTTTTTCGTCAGCATCGTCGCTTTTATCATGCTTTATATTCAGTATATCAGCGCTCTTTTCCCCGATCCTCTTAACTTTTATTACACGAGCATAGCCGATGCGGTTCGCGTGGCCACGTCAATCCTGGTGGTGGCGGTGCCGGTCTTCATTCTGACATCCTGGCTTTTAGGCAGGGATTTGGCGAATAACCCCGCAAAGAGAGAACTCACATTGAGGAAGTGCTTGGTTTATTTCACTCTTTTCATTTCGGCCGTCACCATCATCGTCGATTTGATTATGTTCGTTTACAGTTTCTTGAGCGGGGAGTTGACGAGCCGGTTCTTTCTGAAGGTTTTAGTGGTGCTTTTGGTGGCAGCGGCTGTTTTCGGCTATTACATTTGGGATTTGAGAAGGAAAAGCGTCAAATCCAAAGCCCCCAAAATGCTTGCTTGGGTTTTAGCTTCGGTTGTTTTGGCCAGCATCATTTGGGGTTTCTTCATCATCGGTACGCCGCAAGAGCAGCGGCAAAGAAGGTTTGACGATGAGAGGGTGTCCGACCTACAGATGCTGCAGGACAGAATTATCAACTACTGGGCACAGAAAGAAGTCCTGCCCCAAAACTTAAGCGATTTGGAAGACAGCATTTCCGGGTTTGCCGTGCCGCAGGATCCAGAAACCGAAATGTCATATAAATACAACGTTATGGGCGAACTTGCTTTTGAGTTGTGCGCCGATTTCAAGACTTCGAGCGAAGGCTTAGGTTCTGTCAAATCTTACTATTACGGTTCATTCCAGCAGAATTGGGAGCACGAAGCGGAAAGAACCTGCTTTGAAAGGACCATTGACCCGGAATTATACAAAACCGAGCAGCTAAAAGTGCTTCCGCCGGCGCGGTATTGATAAATCAACCAAAAGAAAAACCCCGCCAAACTTGGCGGGGTTTTTCATTCGAGAGTGTTACCGATTAATAGCGGCTGGATCTCTGATTTCTCCGTTTGGCGTGGCAGTCTCTGCAATAGAGAGGTCTGTCACCTGATGGCTCAAACGGCAGTTCAGTGATTTCAGCTCCGCAATCGGAACATTTCCAGTTCCCCTGATACATTTTTCTGGGGAACTCTCTGTCAGAATCAGATTTGTTGAACATAACGATTAAATTACTTTAAATAAAAAGCGACCTTTTTTTAACTCTTAAGTCGCTAACTTAACCTGGGCCTTTAATTCTTTTGAAATTAGATAGACTTACTTTAAGATGAATCGACTTACTAGCTGGTTTCATTATACTCCTTTGTTCGGACTTGTCAAGGGCTCAGAGAAACCCATAGAATACTGGATTGACAAAACGAGTCGGAAGTGGGAAAATGAATTATTCTAAGATAAAGGTCGCGTTTTAACTAAATGAGATATTTATTATGGCAAAAGAAGTTATCAAAAAAGACGGGTCAAAGCAGCCGTTCGATGCCGGT
>Ga0210057_1009509_pt1 | contig 11215 bp, 10 predicted proteins | sample CryGeyCG2114_010_2_FD_183968 | JGI IMG/M metagenome (GOLD analysis project Ga0210057, IMG submission 183968) | Groundwater microbial communities from aquifer - Crystal Geyser CG10_big_fil_rev_8/21/14_0.10 (SPAdes) (version 2) | ecosystem: Environmental > Aquatic > Deep subsurface > Groundwater ...
AATTCCACATCTATACCATAGCAGGGAATAATAAAAGAAAGGTGATATTCATATAATTCCATTAACCGAAGGCGGGAATTGATTATTTTTGTTAAAAGGCGAGAGTGGAAGATGAGTTTTATATTAGTGATACGAAAATTGCAGGTATTATAGAATTTTGGTACTTTGCGGTGAAAGGGGTGATGGCTTTTAGAAAAGTAAGAAAAACTATATAAACCAAAAAATCTTTTATGGGTATAATCTGAATAAAAATAAGGATTGGAAAAATGGGGAACAAATATTTTTATTTTTTTATTTGGCTTGAGTACTCTGTGTATTTCTGTCATTAGTAACTCAAAGTTTTCAATATGTTCCAAAAAACTGGTTGTGTGAATTTCGTCCACGGAATTATTTGGTAAAAAAGAAAGGCCGTATTCAAGATTAGCGACAATATTTGTTGTTGGTAAGTTTTGTATATCTATATTTATTTTATTTTCATTATTTTTTAAACCACTACCGAATTCTAATATTATTTCTTCTCCATTCTTTATTTTTTGCTTTATATTTATTTTGTCTATAATTTCTTTAGTCATTTTTTATTTGTTTGTCTATTATATTTTTACATATTAAAATCCATTGCTTTTTTTCTTTCTCTCCTTTTTGTTTTATTAGCCAATTACCTATTTTAGGTATTTTATATAGATATTTTTTCCATGATTTTCTATATTTGGCTGATCCTAGAGATGAACCTCTGCCAAAATGGGATGCGAATAATTCTTTATTAAGATAATATTCTCCTATACCAGTCAATCTTCTAAATGGTCCGTTTTTGAAGAAGCGAGTATTTTCTATTTTTAAGACAGTTCCTTTATATCCAGCTTGGAGATATTTTTGTCGCATATCAAATCCGGTATCTTCGTGTTTTAATAGGTTAGATGGACATAGATCTATTTTTAGATTTTTAAATGTTTTTGTTTCTATTAGGCAAGCATAAATTAATGGAAAATCTTGAGGTTTGATTGGCCCATCTGCTTGGGTACCTATAATTTTTACTTTATGGTTTAGTTTATTAATTAAAATATCGTCCCAGTTTTTTCTTAGCCAAGTGGCGTCGGCATCTAAAATACTAAAATATGGAGTGGCTACCTTTTTTACTAAATGATTGAGGGCTGTACCATGAGCTTGGCTTCCAGTAAGATTTGTTAAAGTTCTTTCTAGAAATATGTTTTTAAAATAGGATGTTACTCTTTTTAAGTTAGTATAATCTTTCTCTTTTGAGTTATTGTCTAAAATAAAAATTTGATATGGATTTTTGGTTATTCTATCTAAGCAGTTTATGGTATTAGCTACAAATTGAGAACTATTATAGTTAACTATTAACACTGATATTAATGGGTTCATTTTTTGGTAATTATTATTTCTTGGTTCGGGTATATAAAATGATTGAATTTTAAGTAATTTAATAATAATGAAATTTTACCTTTGCTTTTAGTAAGAGGTTCATATATTTTGAGCCATGTTAAATTGTTTTTTTGGTTAAGTATCTTATTTAATTTTTTTTCAGTTATAAAATTTATAGTTTTTAAAAAGGCGGGGGATTTGCCTAATAGTCTTAAATATAAGTAGCATACTTTTTTAGATAGAAATGTGGGTAGCGGTATTTTATAGTGCCCTTCATAAGGGTAGGAATAGTTGGGGGTGTTTATATATATATGTCCTGATGGTTTAGTAATACGAATCATTTCGTCTATGCTTTTAGATACATTTTTAACATGTTCTAGGACGGTGTGGCAATGTATAAAATCAAATTGGTTGTTTTTAAAAGGTATGTTTTCAGCGTAGGCTAATTTAAAATTGTTTTCGGGAATATTGTTTAAGTTGCACTTTATTTTGATAATATTGAGCGCCTCTTGGTTTGGCTCTATGCCAAATACTTGACTGTTATATTTTTTATTTAAAACCAAGGCTAATCCTCCGGTTCCGGCTCCAATTATGCAGTGGTTTTTATTATGGAAATTTATATTGAGACTTTCTAGACGTGATAGTCTTCCTTCCTCATTTGATTCTTCTTTTAGTCTTCGGTAGGAGCGAGAGGTATAATTTTTTAGACAACAGTCGTCGCGGTAGTATTTTGTGTAGTAGCTTATTATTTTATCTTCTAAATATTTATCCATTTTTGAATGATTTTATTTTTTGATTAAGCCATTTAGGTCCGAAGAGTTTTAGTTCGCGGTCGTGGAAGGAAAATTTTTTTTGATAGTCATTAATAAATTCAATTCCATCCATTTTTTCTTTGGAGTCTAGCATATATTTTCCAGAAATAACTTTTTTAATACTAGTGTTTTTTATAGCTTGGTAAGTTTTAATACTCCAAACGTTGCCAGGGGGAACAAAAGTAGTAATAGGTTTTTCAAAATAATTTTCTAGGATTTTTTGAGATTCTATAATGTGGGTAGTGTGGATTTCTTGAGGAAGATCTGGCCAGAACTCGCGATGAAAGTAGCGATTAGAGTGGCGAAAGAGGGGTAGATGCTTACCGACGATACAGTGGGTTAAGCCATGATTGGCGATGATAATTTTATTTTTTTGAAGAGCTTCTTTGAGAATAGTGGCAGCCTCGGGGAATTTTTTAGGGAAAGGAGTGAGAGAAGAATCTTTTTCCACCCAAGTGGCGGTTATGGCGATAATTGGTTTTATGTCATTCTGATTGAATATATTTAAGATATTTTCCCATTCTTTTTGGGTTAGTTCTTGATATGGTCCCCAGGCTTTTAGATAGGGAAGTTTTTTAAAAAACCAAAAATTGGCCCATTTGTAATAGCTGTATTGTTCAAATTGTTTAGTGGATGCGCCAATGTCGTCTATTCTGAAGTATTTCATTTTTTCATGCCTACTAGTAGGTAATGTATGGCTGTATTTGGGTTTTTTGTTCTAGAAAATATATTCATTAAAATTTTTCTGATTAAGCGTCTTAATTTCCAATGTTTTTTTAGAAATAAATTGGTTTTTATAAAATAATTTAGGGATGCTAGATAAGTATTTCCTATTGGGACTATAACAAAATTTAGTTGGTTGTCTATGAGATTATTTATTTGCGTGGGGTTGAATGTGTGGCAATGTTGTCCATCCGGGCCGTGATACCAATATGTTTGTCCAATAAAATCTAATATGGCGATGCCGTCTTTATCTAATACTCCTATTATATTATCTATACAAGCTCTTATATTTTCTATTAAAAAGAGAGAATTAATAGATATGACCGATTTATATTTTTTATTTATATTGAATTTGGGAGAATTCATATCTAATTTGTATTCTGAGTTTGTTTCTATATTAGCAATATGATAGTTACTTTCATTAAATCCAAAAAGTTTATGGTAATGTTTTTTGCCGCCAAAATCCAGTGTCGGTTGGGTTTTATTCAGTAATACGGATAAATTTCTCATTGTGCTGTCTAATAAGGATCTCTGTATTGAGCTCTTAGGTTTAGGACTATGTCTTAGGTTAGTTGGATTGACTGCGGTCTGATTTTCTGTAAATAGTATTTCAGCGTTGTTTTTTATATAAGTATTGTCCAGAGACAGTAAAGGGCTGTTTAAAATATCAGCTACTCTTTTCTGAAAATCAGATCCGGTTGTTTTTATAAATATATCCATAATTATTTTATTAATTTTATAAAGAGACCGGAGTAGTATGAGTCTTTTATTTTCTCTACTCTAAATAATTTTAAGATGAATAATATAGGTAGTAAAAAAATAAATATTATTTTTTTACTAAGACTTTTTTTAGTACCAAAATTTTTTTTTCTAATAATATCCCAGATGACAGTATAAGCATTTCCTATAGTTGTTATATTAACTTTGGAAAAATTAGTTGTTTGAGAATAAATATATTCTTTAGTATAGCGAATATTATCATTATGATCGTGGTACATAAATGGTATAGTTATAAGAGCATAATGGCCTGGCTTTAGGAGACGATAAACTTCGCCCATGGATTGAGTGATATTTTCTAGATATTCAAAGACTTCTATGGATATTATGCTATTAAAATAATTGTCTGGAAAGTTTGTTTTTTGATTAAAATCGGTTTTAATAATATTTAATTTTGGATTTGGATATTTGTCAATGGCAATTATATTACCATTAAAGAAGTTGTCGTAGCGTCTATTTTGAGAGCCAACATCTAAAATGTTGCCTGTTATAAGATGGGATTCTTGTTTTAGAATTTTTTCCAGAAGAATGCGGTGCCAGGTTTTTTTATAGAAATCTATTAACATTAGAGATAATTAAAATACCATAATAACGCATTAATTTTCCAGTTTTTTAAAATAGATATTTTATGACCCTTAATATATAAATGTTTTTTCATTATATTTTTGTATTGATTTGATATATCCTCTATAGAGGGTACTTCTATATTATTCTGGTATATCTTGTAGTTTTTGGACACCTTATTTATTTTTTCTATAAGTTCTTTTTCGTTATTAAAAATTTCGCCCCCGTTTTTAATGGATTCTGAGTTACTTCCACTATCTAGAGCTATAACTGGTAAGCTACAAGCTAAAGCTTCTAATATGGAATTTGAGCGAGCTTCGTTCTTAATGGGGGATATGAAAATATGATGTTTTTTAATTTCTTGAGCAAGTTCCGGACTTGGTAGAGGTTTAATATGTTTGATATTTTTAAATTTTATAGGCGAGTTGCCTATAAAGGTAAAGTCAAATTTTTTAAAGTTTAAATTTTCATCTAAAAATTTATAGAATTTAAAACCTTTATTTAGATTAGTTGACCAGCTAGTGGCCACTAGGCGTATTTTTTCTTTTGGTTTTAAAAATGTTTTGTTTTGGCTATTAAAATATTGAGGATCTGGGGCATTTGATATAATAGAAAAGTTTTTATTTTTAAAATTCCTTCTTTGAGCTTCTTTTCTTGACCAGTTAGATTGGAATATTACCCAATCTGCATGATTAGCTAATTCTATTATGATTTTATCCATTATTTTCCATTTAGGACCACGATGATATTCGTATATATCTCCTAGGCGGTATATAAATATCTTTTCAGGATAATTTTTTCTAATGTTTATAATTTCTTTTATGTGATGATGAGTTATTCCAATGATTATATCAGCTTCTTTATAACTGTTAGTAAAAATGAACTTAGACTTAGATAACTCTTTTTTTAGAGCCTTGAGAAATTGGTTGCCTCCGCCGAACGGGCCATCTTTAAAATCTAAGAGAATATTAATCTTTAAATTGTAATTCATAGTATTTTTTATAGAGGTCATTTTTATCTATAAGCTCTTTATGATTGCCTTGTTCTATAATTTGGCCTTTGTCTAAAACTATAATATTGTCTACTTTTTTAATAGTAGAGAGACGGTGAGCTATGGCTATGACTGTTCTATTTTTCATAGCTTTTTCTAGAGCCTCTTGGACATCTTTTTCGGTAGCTGAGTCTAATGATGAAGTAGCCTCATCTAGAATTAGAATTTTAGGATTTCTGATTATGGCGCGGGCTATAGCTAAACGTTGTTTTTGTCCTCCGGATAAGTTTATACCTCTTTCACTTATAATAGTGTTGTACTGGTGAGGTAAGCTCATTATAAAATCATGGATATTAGCTATTTTAGCAGCTTTTATAATATCTGATTCAGATACTTTTCCAGCACCATAAGATATATTGTAATATATAGATTCGTTGAACATTATAGGATTTTGGGAAATGAAGCCTATAAGATTTAACCAGTTTTTGGAATCTATTTCTTTTAAATTATGTCCATCGATTATTATATTGCCCTGATCTGGGTCAATTAATCCAGATATGAGGTTAATTAATGTTGTTTTACCTGATCCAGTCGGCCCTACAATTGCGGTAAAACTTCCTTTAGGAAATGAGATGGTTATATTTTTTATTATGTTTTTGTTTTTATAATTGTCTTTATAGTGGAATGTTATATTTTTTAACTCAATTTTATTTTTAAAATTCTTAATTTTTTTACCATTTGTTCTTGATTTATATTTGGATGCTTGGTAGAGACGTTCTTCATATAAACGAAAAGGAGGCATACTTTGAAACATGCCGGACACGGATGTAAGGAGCCCATTTATTTCTTGGAATAAACGCAAAAATACGTAGAGGTAGGCAATTATAAATGGTATCATCGGTATTACATTTAGGTTATACACTTTAATACTTAAGATTAGTATTATTACTATGGTTGTGAGAATGAATGTTTCTGTAATAAAAGGGGTTATTTTATGATATTTAAGTTCTTTGTATTCTAGTAAGGAAAGTTCTTCTGTTATAAAAGCAAATTTATCTTTTTCTTCTTTTTCTGTGCTGGATATTTTTATAAGAGTAAGGTTGGCGATTGTTTCAATTAATTTGGAGTTAAATTTATCTAGTGATCTAGCTATATTAGTATTTATGTTTTTTATTTTAGATAAAATTATTTTTATTATAGGCATTAAAGCTATTTCTAAAAAAATGACGGCTAAAGTCATAGGCCATGAAATAAGAAATAAGATGATAGTGTAAACAATTATGCGACCTAATTTTATAGTCGAGCTTAGTATAGCAAAAATGAAAGAAACTATGCTTTTAGAACAGAAAGTGACACTGCTTAGAATATTTCCTGAATTTAGTAATTGATAGAAGGAATAGTTGGCATCGGTCATGGAATTAAACATCTGTCTTTGCAAGTCTCTTTTGAGGAGCGTATTTATTTTTTGAATAGTTGTATTATTTAGATAGGTAAATATATTTTTTAAGATTACCGTTATTAAGACGAATAAAAGCAAATATATAAGAGTGTCTTCTTTTGAGTTGGATAATAATAGATTTTCAATTTTTGAGAAAGCTGGGAATATTGGATTTGGTCCTTGGTTTATAAGATTTTGTAAAAGTGGTATAAGGGCACCGATGCTTATTCCTTCAAAGAGTGAAGCTAAAAGACTAAATATTATTATTATAAAACTTAGTTTTTTGTAGGGTCGTATATATGAAAAAGCCTTTTTGAGATAGTAAGCTCTAATTTTTATATATTGATTCATTTATGTCAAATAATACGTAAAAATATAAGACTTTATTTCATTTTACATATTTTTTGTTATAAAGTCAATAATGCGATGAGAAGATTTACAATCTAATGGTTTAAGATACTTAGAAATAAATTCATGTCGAGATTTTTTATCTATTGCAAAGTCAGAAATTTTTTTATTAGCTAATAATTTTATAAGATGTCTGTGGTTTACTATAGTGTTAACATTATGATAGTCATATAACCTTGAGTTAATAACTGGTAAATCAGTAAATTTAATTTCTTGAGTAGGATCTTTTATTGTTACTTGTAGAGCAGGACAATTGGCGGCTACGGCGTCTATACTAGAAGTGCTGTAATTAAAACAAATAATTAGGTCAGATGCGACGATGAGTTCTAAAGTTATAAAAGGGTACCAAGCACTGGAGTCATCGAAGAAAAAATCAGCAATTTCCTTTACATAGGATGGGTCTTTGTGTTTTGACTTAGTTTTTACTATTAAGAGGGCATTATTTTTTAAGCACCATTTTTTTATATTAGTGACTAAATATTTATAGTTTTTTTCCGTTATGGAGTATAAGGCTTGTTTTATATTTCCTTTTGTAATTAGTCTAATAGTAGCTTTAATTTTATTTGAAGGACTAAATACGTAATGCATCCAAAAACTGGTGTGCATGTTAGCAGACATTAGTAAAACAATTTTTTTATTAGCAGGAAAATTAAATTTTTTAAAAATATTTTTTTTGTTAATATTGGAGAATGTATCATAAAGAGGATTACCAACAACTGTAAATTTATTAAGTATATTAGAGTCTAATTGAGGGTAAGCCTTTTTATATATATTTATCATTTCTTGACTATACATATAAGATCTATCTACTTGTTTAAAAACACTGGGGTCTGTTTCTAGATAGTCAAATGTGGCTTGCAAGTAATGGACTTTACATATTTTTTTTATTTTTTTTAGATAGTGCTCAAAAACTTTTTCAGTGAAGCTGAGACTAAAAAAATCAGATATTTTGTTGTTTTTTAATAAATTTACTAGGTGGTTATTGTTTTGATAATAAACTATGTGAACTTTATCTTGTCCAGGAAAAGATAAGTTAGTTTTTATGGGTCTTTGGCTTATATTTTTTGGAAAAGACTTTTCCGGGTTTGGACCACAAAGGAGAAATATTTTGAGCTGTCGGCTTATAGCCTCTATTATTATTGGAGATAGAAGTTTCATTTCTGATGACTTGCCGACTCTAAATCCTAATATGGGAAAATTCATGATTATATGATATCCTTGATTTTTTTAATATTAATACAGTTAATAGAAGATGTAAATTTTTTAATATTGTTTAGGTTAGCGGGCTTAAAATTTTCGTAAGAAGGAGTTTTAATATGAAAATCAATATTACTAATTTGTTGGTAAATATTAAGATTATTAATGATAATAAATATTTCTTCGTTCTCTAAAATAGTATTGTTGATTTCACTTGTATTAATTAAACTTTCATGTATTTTTTCTCCTAAGCGATTATCAATATTTTCTACTTTAATATTTTGTCCAGGATAATACTTAGATAAAAAAATGTGAGCTAGGTCGGTTAATTTTATAGAAGGAATTTTTAAAATAAAAATTTCTCCATATTGACTAATTTGGGCGGATTTAATGATTAGATCAGCAGCTTGCCTTCTAGACATAAAAAATCTAGTCATCTGGTTGTTGGTGACTTTAATAGTTTTATTAATGTGAATTTGTTTTTTCCAGAGAGGTAAAACTGAACCATTAGACCAGGCAACATTACCAAAACGGACGCAGGCAAATGTAGTAGGTTGATTTCCGGCATAGTAATTGGCATTAATAAAAAGCTTTTCCATCATTAGTTTCGAAGTGCCCATGACATTGTTTGGGTTAGAGGCTTTATCAGTAGAAATAGCAATAACTTTTTTAACTCTATTTTTGATGGCGGCAGATATAACATTTTGAGAGCCAATAATATTAGTTTCGACGGCTTCGAAGGCGTTATATTCGCATAGAGGAACGTGTTTCATAGCAGCTGTGTGGAAGACTATATCTACATTTTCTAAGGCTTTTTCTAGACGGTCCTTATTTCTAATGTCTCCTATAAGGAGGCGGAGATTTTGAGGGTAGTTTAATTTTTGAGCAAGATAGTATTGCTTATTTTCATCTCTGGATAGAACTCTTATTTGCTTAGGTTGAAATTTTATTATTTCTTCAACTATGGTTGAACCGATAGTTCCTGTGCCTCCAGTTATCAAAATAATTTTGTTTTTAAAGTATTTATTCATTATTTTAAATTAATTTTTATTGTTCTGTTAGTACGATTGCTTTTTTCTAAGGATTTTAATACTTTTAAGTTTGACCAGAATTCTTTAAATGTGTATGGATAATTAGTTTTTTTATCTATAGCTGTTAGAAATGCTTTTATTTCTTTATGATACATATCATCAGAATCTACATAATTTTTTTCTTTTTTATTAGTAGGAATTTTTATATTTTTCCATTTTTTAGATTTTGTGTTATAGATTGATAAGAGATGATTAGGATATTCATCCCATTCTATAATGCCTTCGCTGCCAATGAGTCGTATAAATTTTTTAGGGTATCTACTTATAGTCTCTGTTAATATAGTTCCAACTACTCCATTTTTCATTTTTAGAAATAAGGCATAGGTATCGTGAGAGTGTATTTTTAAATTGGAAACTTTTTCTGTTATACCACCTATTTTTGTAACAGAAGAATTTGTTATATCGGTTATCCACACAAGATCATATGGAAGCATTTCTCTACAGGCCCCTGTTTCTTTTTTAGAAAAATAAGTGTAACGATAATCTTCCCAGGGATGCCAGTCAGGAAGATATTGTCCGCTGTGATAAGTAAAGGCTTGTATTTGTCCAATAATGTTTTTTTGTATTAATTCTTTTATCTTTTTAATAGGGGAAAAGTAATACATAGTACATGAAGGAGCAGCAACAAAAGAGTTGTCTATTAAAGGTATGAGTTTATGGTAACCATTATCAGTAGTACTAGTTTCTACAAAAAAATGTTTCTTGTCTCTGGCAGCTTTTAAAAAGTACTGATGATGTTTATTTGGGGGTGTTGAAATTATAACCGCATCAGGATTTGATTTATAGTAAGCGTCTTTAAAGTTTGAATAAGTTTTAATTTTGTATTGTTTACTTGCTTCATTTCTTGGTTTTTTTGCTTTATCAAATCCAGTTATATTTTTTCTTTCTATACCATTAAAAATGAGATTTCTAATTCTCCTTTTTCCCATAGACCCAAGTCCAATAATTAAGATTTTTTTATTTTTAAGCATTCTCTATAATATTTAAATCTTCTATTCCTTGATTAAGGCTTAAAATTTTAGGTGGTAAAGTCTTTTTTTTAATACAGTTAATTACAAGTTCTATTTCTTTTATATACAGATCGTTAAAATTTAGTTTAATTTTTTGATTAGATATTTTCTTATTTTTGTGATTAAATATATCAAGGTTGCTTTTTTCTAAGTCGCATAGTAAAGTTTTGTTTTCGCCATATATTTTAATGTATCGCTCAGGTAATTTTTGAAAATAATTAAGTATAATACTGGTATAGTGGCTTTTTTGGTGTATACAAAGAATAGCTATATCGTCACTTGTGATTTCGAGATTACTTATTTTATTATGATGATTTGATATTGATATTATTTTTTCTGGAAAAATAAATCTAAAGTAGTTAATTTCGTGAATTATATCTAAAAGAACACCTCCACCCTCATTTTTTTTAGATGAGTAACTTAGTCGGTAATCTCTGTTTGATCTCCAATCTGGTAAATAGCTTCCTGAATGTATTTGGACAAGATAAATATGACCAAGTTTTTGTTTTTTAATAAAATCTTTCACTTTTTTAATTAAAGGGTGGAAAGTGAGAATATAGCCGATAACAACTTTTTTATTTTTGAGCATTTTTTTAATTTCTTTAGCTTGAAATAAAGACATTGCTAATGGTTTTTCAATAAAAAAATTACTACTTAAATTTTTAAATTTTTTTATATCTTTAAGGTGATCGGAAGTTTTGGAACAGATTAAAATTAAATCGTAATATGAATTTTCTGATAGTTTTGTTTTATGCAGGTGACGCGAGTAAATTTCCGGACTGAATCCAAGTTTTTTTAGATTTTTAAAATGTCTTTGACCTATG
>Ga0210057_1009510_pt1 | contig 11215 bp, 12 predicted proteins | sample CryGeyCG2114_010_2_FD_183968 | JGI IMG/M metagenome (GOLD analysis project Ga0210057, IMG submission 183968) | Groundwater microbial communities from aquifer - Crystal Geyser CG10_big_fil_rev_8/21/14_0.10 (SPAdes) (version 2) | ecosystem: Environmental > Aquatic > Deep subsurface > Groundwater ...
TGCATTATCTGATTTTTGTCTTAATTCTTTAAGTTTATATATTTCTTCTGTATTTAGTTTTGGGGTGTGTTTGGGCATGTATTCATTATGCCTCTTTTATTCCAATTTCAAAATGTGATGTCCATAGTAAAGATAAGTTCAAAATCATCCATATGATCTCGCAAGTTTTCTCTCTTAAGTCCTTTTAGTTTTTTATACTGGCTTGGAGTAATACCAAAAGTTGCCTTAGATATTTCAGAAGTTAAGATCTGATAGTCTTTCTGTTCTTTAACCCCTCGTTTTTGCCATTCGTCTGTTAATTCTCCTCGAATTGCTATTCCTCGCATTCGCTTTTCTATCCAATCATCAGAGTAACCCTTAGCTTTGTATAATGCTCTTGTTCTTTTTGTTGCAAGTTCTGGATCTTCAATTTCTTGCACTCTTTCATACCCAACCTTTGCAAGCCATCTTTTAAAAGGCTCGGCCTTAGGAGAAGGAATTGATTGGATAATTCGAAACAAAGTTTCAGTGTTAGAACAATCAGTTTCTCGTAATTTCCCATCAGGGGCCATTAACTTCAACTGTCCGATTTTTTCGGACACTTCAATATACCCTTCTTTTATAAGTTTTGATTTAAGATCATTCCAATATTTTCTTGGTCTGTCGGTCCCTGTAAGTGCTTCAATTATATCTACAACACTAAACCACCATTCATTTTGATAAATAATCTTTCTTATCTTTTTACCTTTAAAAATAGCTATCTTTGTATTTTTTATCATACGACGATAATACGAAATATTACATAAAAAACGATCAAAACCCAGACAACCCCAGGGGTTGTCTTATTTCACTTTTTTCTTCGATTTAACATAACTATTTATATACCTATAGCTTAGGCTATCCTTAGAATTTGTTGCTATTTGGTCTAATGCATTTTCACCTATTGACCCAAACGTAAATAACATCTTAAAAAATTTATTAAAATATATTATATATGGAACCTCAAAATTTATGGTCTCACCATACCATTTGTTTTTAAAGGTGGTAAAACCTAACCAATTTCCTGTCTCTTTCTTAAATCTGTCATCTTTTAAACCTTCTAAATCAAGTTTCTCAAACCCATCTTTTTTTAATTGTGTAATTATCCCAATCAGTAATTTATATGCAGCATAGGTTTTTCGTCCTGTTTTATAATTACTATATGCATACATATAAAAAGCATTTTTATTATCCGAACAAAGTACTACTGCCCCTGCATTCACCTTGCCCTTATACCTTGTCTCAAACAGATAAAAATTGTCTTTAAAAATATCCAGTTGTGAAACTAATGTTTTATGATTTTGTGGTGTAAATTTTTGCATCTTAGCGACGTCTTTGTAGTTTGCACTAAAATCTAATAATGCTTTATCCATACCAGGATTTTCCCCTTTAAAGTAATGAAAAGTAACAGGTGATTTTTTAACACTCTGCCGTACATCTTTTGATGAACCTTTTAAAATATCATCTACCGAGTTTTGTAAATCAATTACCTTAGTTTTTGTAGGTATTAATGGCCAAGTATCAATATCTATCTCAACACTAGTAGGTTTTTCACCTAACATATTTACCTGTGGCTCAATTTTTATAAAAAGAGGTTTATACTTTTTAAGTCTTTTAATGTCGTTATCTGTTATCCAAAATTTAGGTCGCTGGATCTTAATTAAAGATCCAATAAGTGGCATTTTTCTTATTAAGGCTATAGTCCCATTTTCAAGCTTTAAAGAAGTCCAACCTTTTCTTCCTATAAATTCTGCCCAATTTTCTGTTTGTCTTATATCTTTCATCTTTTTAGTTCTACTAACTTTCTAAATAGCTTATATGCTAAAAGAAATGCCTTATATACAGCAGAATTAACCACAAAGTCATAACTATCCATATACTCAACAACCTCACCTCCAAACCCTAGTTTAAATCTTGTTACCCCATAAAACTTACTGTTTGGATTTGATAAGTCTTTATCACTACCCCAAAAATCAAAGTAACTTGCGCCTTTTTGTTTTGCTAATTTAATCGATTCTGATGCTAATAAACTTGATGCTTGTAGATTTTGATGGTTTGTTGATGATCCTCCATACATGTAATTTCCTGCTCCTTTATAAAATGATAAAAACCAGCTAGCTAAAGCCTCCCCTTTATATGTAGCAGTTAATATCACGCCTTTTTCATCATCCTTAAAAACCTTCCATGTCGTATAGTAAAATTCTTTAGACCTAATATAATAGTGTTGTCGCTTTGCAGTTGACTGCATTAAATCCCAAAACTCATCAAAATCTTTATCATTTTCTGCAACCTTAATTTTTACATCGTTTTTTATCGCATAATTTATATTGTATCTGGTCTTGCTCTTAAAGTTTGTGACAATCTCTTCTTCGAGCTTTTGTAGATCTAACAATATATCATATTTCGTGAAAGTATCAGTTGGAGATTTTATGCAGTTTTCACTTAACGTTTGATTAAATTTAATAAATTCTTTATTTTTAATATCTTTTATAATAAATGGAACATCAAACCTATAAACAAATATATTCTCCTTTAAAGCAACTTTTCTTAACTCATCAAAATTAATTATATCTGGAGAAATTTTTGGTACGTATGCAATATAAAAATTTATTAATGGGATCTTACTTAAGGTACAAACTAAACCATCAACATTAACTACTTTTACACCTGTAGAATTTTTAATTAGTTCCCAGTAACTGCTTTGTACTATGTGTTGATTTAATTTAAACATTTACTATATTGTATACCCTAAAGGGCATTGCAAACGACTAAGCTCCTTCATCGCTAAGTCTTCATGGTACAACTTAATAAAATTATTAAGAGAAACTTCTTGTGGTCTAGCAGTTTTTGAGATTTTTGCTATCTCTAACTGTTCAACGGAAAAGGTCTTATTTAGCATTTTTCTTCTGTTTGAAAATGCCTTATGCAAAAACCCCTTAAACTTTTTTAGGTTTATAACTGGTTGTATGGGTTTTAATGTAAGTAACAATAACGCAGAATGCACCTTGGGTGCAGGACTAAACGCTTCTGGCCCTATAATCTTAACCATTTGTGAATCATAAAAAAGTTCTACCATATTGGACATATATGTAGCTTGACCAACCCCCCCAACTATTTTTTCAGCAACCTCTTTTTGTAAAACGATACAAACTATACTTGGTCTAATATTCTCAAATAAAATTTTATGAATAAGTGGGCTACTAATCTGATAAGGAATAGACCCGACAACCTTATACGGCTTTCCACCTACTAAACTACCAAAACTCGCATCAAGTACATTATTACTTTCAAGTTGAAAGTTTAATCTGTTTTTAAACTTTTCCTTTAGTACAGGTATTAAATCCTTATCAATCTCAACACCAATAATCTGTGCACCAGTTTCAATCAACTTTTCAGTAACTATACCAGTTCCGGAACCTGGTTCTATTACTAAATCATCTAATGATATATCTGCACTTTCGACAATTAAGCTAACTATCTCTTTATCTAATAAGAAATTTTGGCCTAGATTTTTTTTAGGCTTCACCTGTTCCATAGTTTTTATTATATCTCAAATCCGACTTTTTAGCACTCACTTTACAAGGTTGACAAACAAATGTAATATTAAAAATATGAATAGTGTGACAGAAAGACAAACAAAACTTTTCGAATCAATTGTTAATGAATTTATAGAAACCTCTGAGCCAGTAGGTTCTAAATATTTAGTAAAAAAATATAGTTTAGACGTTTCGCCTGCTACAGTTCGTAACGATATGGCATCTCTAGTTAACCTTGGATTTCTAGCAATGGATCATGGCTCATCTGGACGATTTCCAACTACACTAGGTCTAAGAGTATACTTAAACGAGTTAATGGAAGAACAAGAAATCCCAATAGTGCAAGAAGTAGCAATGAAACAAAGAATTTGGGAGGCTAGATTTTCACCAGAAAAACTTTTACATGAGGCATCACATGCTCTATCAGAGCTAACAGAACTTTTAGCAATTGTAACAACAAGTGATGGCCATTTATTTAATTCTGGAGCACATTACTTACTTGATCAACCAGAATTTCTTGATATTGATGTAACTAGAACCATACTTCACCTCAGTGATAACCATAATTTAATTACTGAAATTTTAAACAAAGGAAAAGATGATATTAATATCTTAATTGGAGATGAACTAGGTCTTGATAATGTATCACCATGTAGTGTAATATTTGCAAGTTTCAAAAAAGATAAACATAAAGGTTACATTGCTATAATTGGACCATCACGAATGCATTATAATCGAAATATACCTGCAATAAGATCTATTAAAAAATTAATTGAGGAGACAAATTAATGTCAGACAAAAAAAACAAACCTATCAAACAAGAAAATAATGAGATCGAGATTTTAACGACCCAAATTGCAGATTTAGAAGATAAATGGAAAAGATCGATGGCAGATTATATAAACTACAAAAAAAGAGTTGAACAAGAAAAATCTTCACTTATGGAGTTTGCAAATCTGGTATTAATTAAGAACCTGCTCCCAACTATTGATAATCTTTTACTTGCCAGCAAACACACAGAAGATGTTGGAATAAAAATGATATACGAACAGTTTCAAGAGGTATTAAAAAACCAGGGTGTGACAAAAATTGATTCTGATGGAAAAGATTTTGATCCAAATTTAATGGAAGCAATAGAAAAAGACAACGAAGAAAGTCAAGGAAAAAAAGCAGTTGTAAGATCAGTTATAAAAGAGGGGTACTCTTTTAATGAAAAGGTTATTAGACCAGCCCAGGTAGTTGTAACCTACGTTTAAAAATACTTGAATCTAACTTAAATTTATTCTAATATATATTCGGTATTTCTTTGGGTAATAAAAGTAAAAAATGAAAGGAAAAATAATATGTCAAAAATAATAGGAATTGATCTAGGAACTACAAACTCTGCGATGGCAGTAATGGAAGGTGGGGAGGCTAAAATTATACCTAACTCAGAAGGAGCAAACACAACCCCTTCGATAGTTAATACAAATGATAACACCGTTGGTGTTGTTGCAAAACGACAGATGGTAGTTAACCCAAAACAAACTATCTACTCTGCAAAAAGGTTAATGGGGCAGAGAATTGATACAGAAATGGTAACAAAAACTAAATCAGAGGTTTCATACAACATTGTAAAAGGTCAAAATGAACTTGCAGTTATTGAGGCAGATGGAAAGACATATACCCCTCAAGAAATTGGTGCAAAAATTTTAGCAAAACTTAAAGCTGATGCAGAAAGCTTTTTGGGTGAACCTGTTACAGAAGCTGTTATTACAGTACCAGCATATTTTGATGACTCACAAAGACAGGCTACAAAAGAGGCAGGCACAATTGCAGGGTTAAACGTTCAAAGAATCATCAACGAACCAACAGCTGCAGCACTTGCTTATGGACTTGATAAAAAAACTCAAGAAAAAATTGCTGTATATGATCTAGGTGGTGGAACATTTGATGTTTCAATACTAGAAATTGGTGACGGCGTATTTGAGGTACTTGCAACAAGTGGTGACACATTTTTAGGTGGCGATGACTTTGATAACAAAATTATAGCGTGGTTAATCGAAGAGTTTAAAAAAGAAAATGGAGTTGATCTAAAACAAGACAAGCAAGCACTACAAAGACTTAAAGATGCTGCAGAAAAAGCAAAAATTGAACTTTCAAGTTCACAACAAACTGATGTCAGTATCCCATATATTACTGCAGATGCTACAGGTCCTAAGCATTTAAACATTACACTAACAAGATCAAAACTAGAGCAATTAGTTGAAGAGTTAGTACAAAAAACTATTCACCCAATGGAACAGGCGTTAGCAGACTCTAAGTTAGATAAATCAGCAATTTCAGAGGTAATTTTAGTTGGAGGAATGACAAGGATGCCTAAGGTGCAAGAAGTTGTCAAAGAGTTTTTTGGAAAAGAACCACATAAAGGGATAAACCCAGATGAGGTTGTAGCCATTGGAGCTGCAATTCAGGGTGGAGTTTTAGCAGGTGATGTTAAAGATGTACTACTTTTAGATGTAACGCCTTTAACACTAGGAATAGAAACACTTGGTGGTGTTAGAACACCATTAATTGATCGAAACACTACCATACCTACAAAGGCATCACAAACCTTTTCTACTGCACAAGATAGTCAGACAAGTGTAGATATACACGTGCTACAAGGAGAAAGGGAGATGTCGGTTGATAACAAATCGCTAGGTAGATTTATACTAGACGGAATAGCACCAGCACCAAGAGGAGTTCCTCAGGTAGAGGTAACTTTTGATATTGATGCAAACGGAATACTTAGTGTTTCTGCTGCTGATAAAGCAACTGGAAAAGAACAAAAGATTACAGTTCAAGGAGCAACAGGGCTTGATGAAAAAGAGGTTGAAAAAATGAGAGAAGATGCAGAAAAATACTCTAATGAGGATAAAGAAAAGAAGCAAAAAATTGAGGCACAAAACAATGCAGATACTATAGCCTATCAAGCTGACAAAATGGTAAAAGACCATAAGGATAAAATTGCAGAAGACAAACAAAAAGAATTAACAGAAGATGCTAAAAGCCTAAGAGAAAAACTTGGTACAGCAACAATTGACGAGCTAAATACAATGACAAATGCTTTAAGGGAAAAGATGCAAAATATGGGTGCTGAAATTTACAAAGAAGCAGCAAAAGAGCCAGGATCTGAACCAGAGGTAGAAGCAAAACCAGAAGATGAACCAAGTACAGATGATAACGTAAAAGAAGGTGAAGTAGTAGATGAATAAATATTTACTGCATTAACACAAACAAGTTGTAATAAGAAAGCTCTCGCAGATTGGCTCTTGCTTTTTATATAAGTGTTGTAGTCAATCGAGAGCGCAGGCAGTAAGGGACAATTAATAAAAAATGTTCACTTATACTTAACTGCCGGTTTCGAATTACAACTTTTTTGTTTTATCAAAAATTAGATTACAATTAACTGCAATGGCAAATAAAGATTACTATCAAACACTTGGAATAAGCAAAAACGCCTCAGTAGATGAGGTTAAAAAAGCATATAAAACACTAGCTCGCAAACACCACCCAGACGTAGCAAAAGACAAAAAAGAGGCAGAGGCAAAATTTAAAGAGATAAACGAAGCATATCAAATTCTTTCTAACCCACAAAAAAAAGCACAGTACGACCAATTTGGATCTGCTGGTACAAGTGGTGAAGCAGGGTTTGATCCATTTGGACAGGGTGGACAAAGAGGTTATAGTTACAGCTCACAAGGTTTTGGAGAGGACTTTGATCTTAGTGATATATTTGAAAACTTTTTTGGAGGAGGATACCCACAAAAAGGCCGAGACGAACAATACAAAATCACTACTGATTTTATGGATGCAATAAAAGGTACAAGCAAAGAAACGGTAATAAAGGGGAAAAAGGTAAAGATAAATATACCCGCAGGAGCAAACAACGGAACAAAGATAAAATTTGAAGGTATGGGATCACCAGCTAGGCAAAAAGGTCTACCAAATGGTGATTTATATATAATAGTTGAGATTGCACCACACAAAAAATTTATCAGAAGAGGAGAACATATAATTACAGAGGAAAAAGTCCCATTAGTAACTGCAGTACTTGGTGGGATAATTGATGTAGAAACTGTACAAGGTAAGGTAAAACTAAAAATCCCCGAAGGAACACAAGATAATAGTGATTTTAAGATAAAAGGAAAAGGGGTAAAGAAATTAGGAGGATGGGGAGAAGGCGACCACTACGTAAAGGTAAAAATACAAATCCCAACAAAACTAAACTCCAAGGCTAAAAGGTTATTTGAAGAATTAGGGAAAGAAATTTAATAAAACTTTATTAACCCTCCAAAACTTAAAGGCTTTACAAAAGTTAAATGAAATGTTAAAGTTAAATTACTATGCAATCACAAATGTCTAAACAGTACCAAACAACCATCCCTTCTGAAATTAGAAAAAAGCTTGGGGTAAAACCAGGAAACCAGTTAAATTGGGAAATCTCTAAAAACAAACTAGGAATGCAATATGCCACAATAACACCAGAAACTAAAAACAACCTTGCTTCATTAAAAGGCGTAGCTAAAGATTTGTACAAAAATAATAAAGACTATCTAAATAAAGAAAGAAATTCATGGGATTAAAACAAAATTCCAAAATTTATATAGATACAAACCTGTTTATATATTATTTTGAAAATAATCCAAACTTTGCAGATAAAGTTGAAAAACTGTTTGAAGAAATACTCAATAAAAATATCAAACTAATATCCAGCGAACTACTGTATTTAGAGCTATTAGTCTTACCTAAAAAAGAGAAGAATAAAAAAATCATAGCTTTATATACAAATATAGAAAAACATGTCCCCAACTTGACATTAATACCCATAACTAAACAAACACTAACACAAGCCTCTGAAATACGTGCAAATTACAACTACAAATCTCCAGATTCAATTCATTTAGCAACAGCCAAAATAGAAAAATGTGATTATTTCTATGGTTCAGATAAGCAATTAAAAAATTATAAAGATGTTAAGGTTATAGTTATGTAGATAAATTCTAACATGCATAAACCAAAATTCCTTTTCTAGAGTTGATATATAATTGTATGTAATATAGTGTACAATATTTATAACAAGGGAAAAAAGGCAGGAAAATTAAAAAAATTAATTTATTCAGAGAAAATCCAAGAAAGGTAACATTTATTGATATTGGCGATCATTCAAAAAGCCAAATGCGTTACAACGTGCAACGAAACGGATTCTAAAACTGATGTCAAATACTCCAAATGCGTAAATTCCTGTGCCAACCCAGAAATAACTAATAACTTAACAATATATCCAATAGAAGAAAAAACCAGGTTAATTGAAAGCTGTGTTAATGGTGGAGGCACCGAACAATCATGTGTGTGTGCAATTCAATATATTGAAACAAAAATTAGCTGGGAAGAACTATCTTTAAACCAAACCTCAGCGGATAGAGATTTTGCCAATAAATTTAACTTAGCAATGTTAGAAGGTCTTAAGTTTTGTGAATAATACTACCCACTTAATTGACATTAACCCAATAACAACCTAAACTTATTATAGGTTAATATTTTATGGTAGGGTGAGTTAAACTCACCTTTTTTTGTAATAATTTTACGTGTCTGTAATAACAGATAACTAATAAAAATGGCAATAACAGAGTTTAGTGCAGCTTTAAATCAAGTAGCAACAGAAAGAGGAATTAGTCCTGAACAAGTCATATCTTCTATTAAAGAGGCAATTATTGCAGCTTTTAGAAAAGATAACCCAACTGTTGCAACAGAAGACGAAGAACTAACAGTAGAGATGAGCCCAGAAGATGGAAGTGTAAAAGTCCTTAAAGGTGATAAAGATGTTACCCCAGCAGGTTTTGGCCGAATCGCGACACAAACTGCAAAGCAGGTAATATTACAAAAGGTTAGGGAAACTGAAAAAGAGGTGATTATTAAAGAATACAGAAGCAAGATTGGAAGCATAGTTAATGCAGTAATCTTTAGAGCAGATAGTGGTCTTGTTATTGTAGATTTAGGTAAAACACAGGGAATAATGCCACCACATGAGCAAGTACCAAACGAAACATACAGACTAAATCAACGAATAAAAGTACTAATCAAAGAAATTCAAAATACACCAAGAGGAGAAGAGGTAGTAGTATCAAGATCTGACCCTAACTTTGTTAAAGAATTATTTAGCATCGAGGTACCAGAAATAAATTCAGATATTGTAAAAATTGAGTCAGTAGCAAGAGAGGCTGGATCACGAACAAAGATTGCGGTTTCTTCCTCCGATTCACATGTTGATCCCGTTGGTTCATGTGTAGGACAAAAAGGTGTAAGAGTACAGACTATCATAAAAGAGTTAGGTACGGAAAAAATTGATATCGTTACATTTTCTGCAGACACCGAGAAATTTATTGCACAAAGCCTTTCTCCTGCTACTGTTACTAAGGTTGTTTTAAATATTGATACTAAAACTGCAACAATCTCAGTACCAGAAGATCAACTTTCACTTGCAATTGGGAAAGAAGGCCAAAATGTAAGGTTAGCTGCTAAACTTACAGGATGGAAAATAGATATTAAAGGTTTTGGAAAAATTGTAACAGAAGATGATGATGAAAGTGCAAAAGAAGAAAAAAAATAATTACTTATGCCAAAAACCAAAACAGTTAAGCCAATTAAAAAAACTAGACCACCTATTGTAACTGTTATGGGTCATGTTGATCATGGAAAAACAACCCTTTTAGACTCAATAAGACAAACAAACGTAACCAAATCAGAGTTTGGTGGCATAACTCAACATATTGGAGCTTACCAGGTACAAACCCCAAAAGGCGAGGTAACCTTTATAGACACACCAGGCCATGCCGCTTTTACAGAAATGCGTTCACGAGGCGGGCAGGTTGCAGATATAGTAGTTTTAGTTGTTGCTGCAGATGATGGAGTTCAACCACAAACAATTGAGGCAATTAATCATGCAAAGGCTGCAGAGGCTCCAATAATTGTTGCTATAAATAAGATTGATGCACCTGGTGCTAATGTAGATAAAATTAAAAGAGAGTTATCAGAAAATGATGTGCTTGTTGAAGAGTATGGTGGAGATGTTATGAGCATTGAGATCTCTGCTCTAAACGGAACAAACATAGATAAGCTTTTAGAATCAATCCTAACCCTAGCAGAACTTTTAGAGCTACCAAACACTATAGATGAAATGTTACTTGGAACAGTAATTGAGTCTAAACTTGATAAAAGAAAAGGGGTACTTACAACAGTTTTAATACAAAGCGGGACACTCAAAAAAGGAGTTAAAATCTGGGCAGGAGGATCAAATGCAACAGTAAGATCGATGACTAACTTTAAAGGTGAACAAATACCTCTAGCAACACCAGGTACTCCAGCAGAAATTTTAGGTTTTAAAAACGTCCCAGAAATTGGATCAATTGTAGTAGAGATAGAAAATAAAGGGAAAGTAGAATCAATTTATAATGAGCAAATGGTAGCAATTGCAGGTTTAGAAGAAGAGGACACAACAAGTGAAAAACTGCTTAATATTATTATAAAAGCAGACACAAAGGGGACACTTGAGGCACTAGAACAAAGTTTATTAGGAATAGAGGCAGAAAAAGCAAAAATCAAGATAATCTTAAAAGGTGTAGGAAATGTTAACGAATCAG
>Ga0210057_1009511_pt1 | contig 11214 bp, 12 predicted proteins | sample CryGeyCG2114_010_2_FD_183968 | JGI IMG/M metagenome (GOLD analysis project Ga0210057, IMG submission 183968) | Groundwater microbial communities from aquifer - Crystal Geyser CG10_big_fil_rev_8/21/14_0.10 (SPAdes) (version 2) | ecosystem: Environmental > Aquatic > Deep subsurface > Groundwater ...
TAGGCAAAACCTTACGTGGTGATTTTAAAGATGGCGATCTGGTTTTAATTAAAGGTCAAATAGCTGAAGAGCAGATGAGTATTTTTATGGCCGGCTGGATTTATAAAGTCGAAAAAATTGAAAAACTTGACAACTCGATTTAAATAAGGTAATTTTCATTTACTTAACCCATCTGCCCAAAGGTGGGTTTTAAAATGGTTAAAAAAACCTTGCCAAAAATAAATCATCATTTACTTGAAGAAGTAAACCAGGCTTTGAAAGAACTAGGTGGTTGGGGAAGTGTGGAGATTTATGTTCAGGACGGAAAGGTTACGCAGATCACAAAAAGAGCTATCAAAAAGACCAATCACAGCCTTGAAGATGCTGCTTGACAAGTTGTGAAAAATAATTTAGTGTAATTTTATTAAAGGATTGCTGACCGCAAACGGAGGCACGAAAGTGCCTCTTTTAATTGACAGCGGAGATTTTTTATTTGACAATCAATTTTACTGCATCGGCTGCAAGTTCGCCAGCTGGCGAACGCCGCCCCGGCGAAGCCGAGGGTAGCGCAGCCACGCAGGACGGAGCTTTTAGAGCGACGTCATTTGATTGAATTCAAACAGAAAGGAGGTGAAAAAATAAATGAAGAAAATACTTTTAAGTGTTTTAACAATTGTAGCGGTGGTTAGCTTGACGGTTGGAGCAGCTTATGCTTATTTTACGAGTAATGCGGTGTCTTTAACCGGTATTACCTTGGCTTCAGCAACACCAGTTTTATGGATTGGCCCCAATGGAAGCAATTGGTATACAAGCATCACCGGAGCTTCGGAAGCTAATATGTATCCCAGCTGGGAAGGAGCGGAAAGAACCTTTTGGTTGAGAAATGATACTGGTGGAGGTGTGCCTTTTGCCAAGGTTATTCCTACCATTGTTAGTGCCGGCGGTCACTGGGATGAGCTTAAGAATGTAGTTGAGGTGCAGTTTGGCGAAACAACAACAGGAGCGGGTTGGACAACAGGCTGGGGAACTCTGGCTTATTGGAATGCCAATGCCGAGACGAGTTTTTTAGGCTCTGTTCTTAATGATGCCACCAATCGCCAGATTTCTATGCAATATCGAATGGTGGGTGGAGCCGACGATTCGGCCAAAGGAAAGACTATTAGTGATTTGCGCTGGGACTTTGTTGCCAGAACTCCCTAAATAAAAAAGGAGTTTTGAGTTTATCCTTGGGTCGGGGAGTTTTTCTCCCCGGCCCAGTGGTGGTGAGAAAATGAAAAAAATTAGAGCAATTTTAAAAATTGGAAAAATTTTAAGTGTCATTTTTCTGGTTATTTTAGGTTTAATTGCGATTTTTCCTTTATTGCCTCCTTTTCGAGGTTGGTACAAAACCAGAGCTGTTTTAACCGGGTCAATGAGACCGGCAATTCTTCCTGGTTCTTTAATTATTACCCGCTGGTATGAGGATAAAGACCTAAAAGAGGGCGACATTATTACCTATCGGCGGCCGGACCAGGATAACTTTTATATCACTCATCGAATTGTTAAGAAAGAAAAAGAGGGAGAGTTGTATTTTTTTCAAACTAAAGGAGACCAAGTCTCCGCTTCCGACCAATGGAGGATTCATCAGGGGCTGATTGAAGGTAAGGTAATTTTAACTTTGCCATTTTTGGGTTATTTTTACACTTTTGCCAAAAGCTATCTGGGTTTTGCAATATTAATCGGGTTACCGGCAATTTTGATTATTGCCGATGAGTTGAAAAAAATCAGAAAAATTTTAAAGGAGAAAAAGACCAAGAAAAACATAAACCTGAAGAGAGGATTTATTTTAGTTTTAGCGAGCTGTTTCTTTTTTGCTCAGGTATTTTTAAGCTTTTCTTATTTTTCTTCTTCGGCCGTAGCTTTGGAGGGAATTACTTTATCAACAATGGTTTGGGATTTTGATCCTCCGAGTTCAACGATTAGTAAGCCTTTTGATGGTCAATATACAAACCAAACAACCCTTAATATTGTGGGTACGGCCGAGGATGCTGATTCGCAGATAACTAAAGTAGAGGTAGGAATAACCCCTAATGGCGAACCGATTAGCTGGCAGCTGGCAACAGGAACGACCAGTTGGTCTTATTTTTGGACAATTCTCGCTGAAGGTGCTTATCAAATTCAATCTCGGGCAACCGACAATGGCTTGCCAACACCCAACACGGAGACTCCTAGTTCGGGAGTGGAAGTGATAGTTGATTGGACAGCCCCAGAATCAGAAGTAGATTTTTTGCCTGATTATCAGAATAATTCGCAGTTTTCAATTGATTATACGACCTTAGATAATCTAAGTGGGGTTGACCGAGTATTGCTTTATTATCGTTATCAAGACGGAGAATGGATTTTGGTGGCCACTGATGAAGATGTCACCGGCTCTTTTGCTTTTACTGCTAGTAATGGCGATGGAGAATATGAATTTTTCAGCATTGCCATTGATAATACCGGCAATATTGAAGATGATATTGACGGAGATGGGGTTTTGGAAAAAGACGAGTTTCCTCTTTTTGACACTTTCACCACGGTTGATACCACGCCGCCGGTGACAATGCTTTCGGTAAGTGAACCGAGAAGAACATCTGGAGATTTAGTTGTGAATGGAGGTTTTGAAACTGGAGATTTAACTGGTTGGGGCAGTGGAGGAGATGGTGTAGTTGAGACGACCACAAGCGCCCATGGTGGCAATTACTCCGCTTTAATTGGTTTTCCTGAGGGTGTTTTACCGCCAGATGATAAATTAGGTGTAAGTTATATTGAACAATTGATTAATTGGATCTCTGGTATTCCCACTGTTTCCCTTTGGTATCGTCTGCAAACAGACGAAACGGCTGGCGAGAGTTTCTTTAGTGCCTGGCTTAAAGACCCTTTTGGTTTGATTGAACCGATTGAAATAATCCATGACGGCTGGGATGATGTTTTGCTTTATCCTTCTGACCGAATTGATTTGGGTTGGAAAGAAGTAACCTATCAGGCGAATGAGTTTAAGGACAATGGCCAAATGAAGTTTTATTGCGAAGTAGTGGATAAATCAGAGGGTTTGTATAGCACCTGGACTTTTCTTGATGATGTCAAAGTAACCACCGGAGATAATTTGATTGCCGGGACAACCAAACTTTCTCTTTCTTCTTCTGATGCCAGCGGTTCGGGGGTTGTGAAAACAAAATATAATTTAGACGGCAGTGGCTGGTTTGATTATTTAGACTCGATTCAGGTTGCTTCTGAAAGTGGACATGTTTTGGAATATCGTTCAATTGATGACGTTGGGAACTCCGAGGAGATTAAAAAAATCAACTTAAAAGCAACCCACAAAGTAGTGATTAATGAGGTTTATTATCATGGTAGCGCAGAAAAAGAGTGGGTTGAGCTTTACAATGCCTCATCAGGAACTGTTAATTTAAAAGGTTGGCAAATTTTCGATAACTATTCAGAGGATGATTTGCCCAATGTTAATTTAGCATCTGGGAAATTCGCAGTTATTTTCTATGATCACAATAATGATGGTTTGCCGGCAATTGGTTTTAGTATTGATCCGGGTGCGGTTTTAATTGCTTTGAATTCGCCGATTGGTAATGGTTTAGCTGATGTTGGGGATAAGGTCGTTTTGAAAGATAATGCCGACCAAGAGATAGACGCAATGAGTTATGGCAATGATACTTCAGTATTCACTCTTGCCGGCGTTGCTAATGGGAATTCATTGGCTCGGAAACCCAAGGGCATTGATACTGATACGGCTGGTGATTGGGAAGATTTGGCTACTCCCAATCCAGGCACTAATCCTCATACGCGGCTCGATTTCTATCTTCAACCAAGTAAAGCGGCGGTTGGATTTAAGATTAGTGGTATTAAACAATACCAAAAAGTTGATTATCAGATTAGTTACGATTCAGCCAATGGCCCGCAGGGAATTGTGGGAGCAATTGAAGTTTTGGAAGAGGATGAAACCGCCAGAGAAGGTTTTACTTTGGGCACTTGTTCTGCCGGAGGCACTTGTATTTATCATTCGGGAATTGATGTGATTCATCTTAGAATCACCCTTGTGAATGATAGAACAGAGAGGATTTTAGAAAAAGAGATAAATTATGAATAAGCTTAAATTTTTGTTGACAGCACTTTTGTTTTTTTCTTTTCTTTTGTTTTTTCCTACCTTAACACTGGCGGCGGATTTGAATATAGATTGTCCGGAAACAGCCGATTGCACAAAATCGGGGGTAGACCCGCTTTTTAGCGTTGCTAGTGATGGTTGCTGGTATCCGGGTAGGAGTTTAGCTAAAACAATCAATCTTAAAAATTCCAGCCCGCAGGCAAGAGAGATGGCAATTAAGGGAGAAAGGACTTCTTCAGTAAGCATTTTAGAAAATGTGATGCATATCAGTATTGTTGGCGGAACGACAGTAATTTGGGGTAGCAGTGTGGCTGATTTTTACGACCAAGACAAAATTGGGATGGGGATTTTTGATTCTGGAGCGGATTTTGATTACGATTTTACGGTTTCAATGAATATTGGGGCAGATGATAATTATCAAAATAAGGAAACGGTTTTTGATTTAACTTTGGGTTTTTGGGGAGAGCCGATGCCAACACCCACGCCAACGACTACACCTGTGCTTACTCCGACTTCAGTGCCAGGGGCAGTTTTGGGAGCAGGTGTATCTGCACCGGTTTGTGATGATGCTAAGCCGGGTTTGCCAACTGATTTTGCCGCTGTAGGTGGACCAGGAGCCGGTGAAGTGACTTTGTCTTGGACTGCACCAGCGCTACCTTACACTTATTTTTTAATTGCTTACAATGATACTTCAGATTGGCCGCCTAAATGGGGCAACCCGGATGTGGGCAATGTTACCTCTTTTGTCGTTTCTGGGTTAGGCGGAGGCACTTATTGGTTTTGGTTGAGAACCGGCAACGGCTGTATGCCGGGTGATTTTGTTGGCCCAATTTCACCGGGAGCGATTGGCGGCGTCCCCGGCGCTGGACCAGTAGCACCCGGATTTTTCCCAGGCGTTTTGGGTGAGGAAACACCGGGAGAAATAGAGGGAGGCATTGCTACCGAAGCAGGCGAAGTGGCTGGGGTTGAAGCCAAACCGATTTGTTTTTGGTGGTGGATTTTAGCTTTGCTTGAAGCTCTGGTAGTGGGAATTTATTGCTGGCTGACTCGCAAGAAGCATTTTTCTTGGTATCTGCCTGTTTGTGCCGCTGTTTTGGCTTATGTTGGCGACCATTTTATTGCCCACCGCTTCTTGACACCCAGTTCTTTCTGCGGTTGGATGTGGCTATGGGTAATTTTGGCTGCTGGGGTGCCAATTAGCCTTTGCCGCCTTTACTTCAAAGGAAAATAGGTGTTATTATCAGAGATATGAACCTGCTCGTTTGGTTTAAAGATTTATTTATCCCTCATTCTCGCAATAATCACAAAGCCAAGCTTCTTCACCCTGCTTCTTTGTCAGTGGTGGTCGCTTTTTTTTTGGTCAGCCAATTTAGTCTTAATTTTTTTACTTTAACTTCACCTTCAGTTTTAGGTTTTGCTTCGAATATTAAACCTGAACAGGTGATTGAGTTGACTAACCAAAAGCGGTTGGAGAGTGGATTAGAACCTCTAGAGTTAGATGAGACTTTGAATGAAGTTGCTCAAAAAAAAGCAGGTGATATGTTTGCCTTTGATTATTGGGCGCACATTTCTCCTTCTGGTCGGGATCCTTGGTCTTTTTTTCAAGAAGCCGGTTATAAGTATATTTATGCTGGTGAAAATTTAGCTCGAGATTTTATGAATTCAGAGTCGGTTGTTGGCGCTTGGATGAATTCGCCTACCCACAAAGATAATATTTTAAATTCTAAATACAAAGAGACTGGTTTAGCGGTGGTTAACGGCACTTTAAATGGGGTGGAGACGACTTTAGTCGTTCAGGTTTTTGGGACACCGACGCCAGCGCCGAGTCAGACAGCTCTTTTTTCCCGACCTCGTCTGGGAGAAGCCAGCGCCGCCGCTTTAGCCACTTCTCAAGAGAGTCAACCAAAACTTTCTCCTTTTTCTTTGACCAAAACAGCGGCTGTTTTTTTGCTTGGTTTGATTTTTGGTGCCTTAGTGGTTGACGCTTTTTTAGTTTCCAGAAAAAAAATTATTCGGCTTTCGGGCAAAAATTTGGCTCACTTAATATTTATGGGATTTCTTTTATTGGCTGTTATTTTGACTAGTCAGGGAGCAATTCTATGAAAGATTTAAAGCATTATTTAGGTTTGATCACAATTTTATCAATTGGATTGAGTTTGTTTTTGCTTTTTGATTACAACCGCCAGGTTCAGTTGATTATTATTTTGATTCTGGCAGCCGCTTATGTTCTTTGGGGAACTTTTTTTCATTCGGTAAAAAGGGAATTTCATTGGCGAATCTTTTTAGAATATGTTGGTGTCGCTGCTCTTGCCAGTATTGTGGTTATCTTTTTGCTTTTACGGACTTAGTTAAAAAAGGCGATGAAAATGGCCTCGAGCTCTAGCTGGAGCGGTTGAGGAAGGAACCAAGAAAACTGGCGCTGAGGACTTGATAAATCTTGAATTTCATGATATCTTGAATTTCAATATGGCAAATATAATGCCCCAGCCAAAATTTATCAAGCCTTTTAGCAAAGGTCAAATTACTCTTCCCAAGGATTATAGGGATTTTTTAGGTATTGATGAAAATAGCTGGTTGAAAATCTCTCTTTGGGACAAGAAACAAATGATACTTCAGCCAATAAAAGAAATTGAAGAATCAATGGTTATAAAACCAAAAGTTGATTTAAAGACCTACAGAGAAAAACTTTTAAAAATTAAAGGAAAATGGTTTGATGTCTCAGATTTTAAAGAAATAAGAAAGGAAATAGAAAAACGCCTTGCAAAAAATGAAAGAGATCTTGCTTGATAGTTCTGTCCTCATCGATTTCCTAAGAAGAAAAGATAAAAAAAAGAGTTTATTGATTAAGATTATTGACGTTGGCTATTCACCGACTATCTCTTTAATTACTCACGCAGAGCTTTTTGCTGGGAGAAATGTTTGGCGGAGTAAAAAAGCGAAAAAGGAGTTGGAAGAAATGCTCTCGGGCCTTAAGATAATTGCTTTTGATGAAAAAACTTCTCAATTAGCAGGCAAACTTCGGGCGAGATACCAAATTAGCTTGGCAGATGCCTTCATTGCCGCTTGTGCCATAGAGAAAAAATTGTTGCTTTCTACTTTAAATATGAGAGATTTCAAAAAGATCAAGGGAATTAAGATTTTAGAGCCTTCAAAGGGAAGTTAGTCGCCTTTAATCACCGCCAGAGGAGAAAGCCGGCAGACTTTTTGGGCGATTCCGGCCTCGACTAAAGTTTCGATAACCAAGTCAATATTTTTATAAGCTTGAGGGGCTTCGTCAGCAATAATATGGAAAGGTTTGTTATAAATAATTCCGGACATTTTTTGTTCAAAATCTTCAATTTTGATTGATCTTCTGGCCTCTCCGCGGCTCATAGATCGACCCGCCCCATGATTAATTGAGTAAAAAGTTTCCTCGGCTTTAGGCAAGCCAACCATCACATAAGAAGAAGTACCCATACTGCCGGGAACAATCGCCGGATGACCAGTTTGAAAATAATGTTTGGGATTTTGAGGGTGTTTGGCAGGTAAAGCCCGGGTAGCGCCTTTGCGGTGAACCAGAACCTCTTTGTTTTGGTGGGTTTCCCATTTGGCAATGTTGTGAGCAACATCATATAAAAGGGTTAAATTGGCTTCTTTAGATTTAAAAATTTGTTTAAAAACTTGCCGGACCCAATGAGCGATGAGTTGGCGGTTGGCAAAAGCAAAGTTAACACAGCCGGCCATGGCTGAAAGATAGGCAGCACCAGTCGGCGAGTCAACTGGTAAACTAGCCAGATTGAAAATAGGTGCTTGGATACCGTATTTGGCTTGTTCCTGGAAAAAGCGACGGGTGTAATCAAGACAAGTTTGGTGGCCTAAAGCCCGTGAGCCGGTATGAATCATCACACAGATTTGATTTTCAAAAAGGCCCCATTTTTTAGCCAATTTTTGGTCAAAAATTTTTTCGATTTTTTGAATTTCAATAAAGTGATTACCAGACCCAAGTGTCCCTAATTGTTTTTCAGCTCTTTTGATGGCACGCGGTGAAAGAGAAGCAATATCAGCACCGCTTAAACGACCACTTTCTTCAATTGAATCAATATCTTGAGCCTCTCCGTAGCCTTTTTTAATTAATGCTTGGGCGCCATGATGGATAATTTCTGCAAAACGCAGATTGGGTAGAGCTTGGCGGTGTTTCCTACCCAGACCAATCGGCACCTCTCGCTCGATTTTGTGAATTAAAAGCCGAAGTCTCTCTGGCGAAAAAATTTTGGGGTCATATGCCATTTGACTGAAGAGTAACCGAACACCGCAGTTAATATCCATTCCTACCGCACCTGAGGAAACCAAGCCGTCAGTAGCCATTATCCCACCAATGGGCAAACCAAAGCCTTCATGGACATCAGGCATCGCCACCACCGGAGAGATGACTTTTGGTAAAGAGGCAGATTGAACAAGCTGTTCCAGAGAGCGATCCTGTTTGACCTGCTCTAACAACTCTTTTTTAGCATAAATCACCGCGTCGGCCTTCATTTCGGGCAATTGCTCTACCTGCCAGCGATTAGTGCCAATATTTTTCAACCTGATTTCCATTAATTTCTATTGTACCAGAAATATGTTAAAATAAAGGTCAATATGACCCAAAAGGGTAAAGAAAACACTTTTATTAATCCAACTAAGGGCAAATTGACCGTTAACCAGATGGTAACTGAATTAGTGGGTTTTATGGAAGAGGAGCCGGATTATTTTTATCGGTTGGTGGTCGGTACTGACTCTAAGTCTGGTAAACCCGGTAAGGCCCGCACTTTGCCCTTTGTGAGCGCCATTGTTATTCACCGAAAAGGTAAAGGCGGTCGCTATTTTTGGCAGAAAAGAAGGATAGATAAAATTGCCAGCTTAAGGGATAAGATTTACACCGAAACCCTTTTGTCAATTCAATTGGCAGAAAAAATTGTTCCCAAGTTGACTAAAAAACTTAACGGCCAGCGCTATAAATTGGAAATTCACATTGATGTTGGTGATGTTGGTCCGACCCGGGAAATGATTAAAGAAGTGGTGGGAATGGTTAGTGGCAACGGTTTCACTGCCAAAATCAAACCTGATTCCTACGCTGCCTCAACCGTCGCTGACAAACATACTTAAAAAAATATGAAAGGCGTTATCTTAGCCGGTGGTTTAGGTTCCAGACTTTACCCTCTGACTTTTTCCACCAACAAACATCTTCTGCCTGTTTTTGACGAACCAATGGTTTTTTATCCCATCAAAACTTTGGTTCAGGCGGGTATTAAAGAAGTTTTGATTGTCACTGGCGGTCCTCATGCCGGTCATTTTATGAGAGTTTTAAAAAATGGCAAAGAGTTGGGTCTAAAACATTTGGAGTTTGCTTATCAGGAAAACGAAGGCGGTATTGCCGATGCTTTGTCGTTAACAGAAGATTTTGCTGATGGCGAACCACTGATGGTGATTTTGGGTGACAACACGACTGATGCTGATATTGGCCCGGCTGTTAAAAATTTTAAAAAAGGTGCCCTTATTTTTTTGAAAGAAGTGCCAGACCCCCAGCGCTTTGGTGTGCCGGTTTTTGATCCAAAACACCCCCGAAAAATTATTGCCATTGAAGAAAAACCCAGAAATCCCAAGAGCAATTACGCCGTTACCGGTCTTTATATTTATGACAATAAAGTTTTTAAATTTATTAAAAAATGCAAGCCGTCCAAAAGAGGTGAACTGGAAATTACCGACGTCAACAACTTTTATATTCAGTCAGGCCTAATGCAATGGCGTAAATTAAGGGGTTATTGGTCGGATGCTGGGACTTTTAGGACACTTTTTTTGGCTAGTCAGTATTGGGCAAAGAAAAAAGGAGTCAAATGAAGCTTTTGGTGACTGGCGGGGCTGGGTTTATTGGTTCAAACTTTGTTCGCTATTGGCTGAAAAAATATCCCCAAGATAGAATTGTTAATCTCGATAAACTAACTTATTGCGGCAACTTGGCTAATCTTAGCGATATTGAAAACCTGCCTAATTACCGTTTTGTTAAGGGGGATATTTGTAATGGCAAGCTGGTCAATGAGACGATGAAGAGTGTTGATGCCGTAATCCACTTTGCCGCTGAGTCACATGTTGACCGCTCAATTACCGGCCCGCAGATTTTTTTAAAGACCAATATCATTGGTACTCAAGTGCTTTTGGATGCGGCTGTTAGGCATAAAGTGAAGCGTTTTCATCATGTTTCTACTGACGAGGTTTTTGGTGCCTTAACGCTTCATTCTAAGAAAAAATTTAACGAGATGACTAGATATGACCCTCATAGCCCTTATGCCGCTTCCAAAGCGGCTTCAGACCATTTGGTGAGGGCTTATGCGACAACTTTTGGATTGCCAATCACCATTACCAATTGTTCTAACAACTACGGCCCCTATCAATTTCCCGAAAAATTGTTACCTTTGGCAATTACCAATCTTTTAGAAGGCAAAAAAGTGCCGATTTATGGTGACGGTTTATATGTCCGTGACTGGCTTTATGTTGAAGACCATTGTCGGGCCGTTGATTTGGTGATTAAGAGAGGCAAACCGGGAGAAACTTATTGTGTTGGCGGTCAAACCCGCGAAATTAATAATCTTCAATTAATTAAAATGCTTTGCCGAATTATGGGAAAAAATTTTAAAAATTCAATTGAATTTATTAAAGACCGACCCGGCCACGACCGGCGCTATGCGATCGATTGGTCAAAAATCAAACATGAACTCGGCTGGCAGCCTAAATATGATTTGGCCGCTTATTTGAAAAAAACTGTTGATTGGTATAAGAAAAATGTTTCTTGGTGGCAGCCGCTAAAAGAAAAGCAAAAAAAATATTTTCAAAAACAGTACGGGAAAAAGTAGAGTTATTTTAACAAATCTGGCCGGCGGGTTTTGGTTCGTTTAAACGCCTGTTTTTGCCGCCATTCGCTGATTTTTTGATGGTCGCCGGAAAGGAGAATTTCCGGCACTTTCCAGCCTTTAAAGTTTGCTGGTCTGGTGTATTGGGAATACTCTAGCAAACGTTTCGCGTCTCGCGTATCGCATATCACGTTAAATGATTCATTTTTGGTTGCTTCGGATTTTTCTAAAACGCCGGGA
>Ga0210057_1009513_pt1 | contig 11211 bp, 11 predicted proteins | sample CryGeyCG2114_010_2_FD_183968 | JGI IMG/M metagenome (GOLD analysis project Ga0210057, IMG submission 183968) | Groundwater microbial communities from aquifer - Crystal Geyser CG10_big_fil_rev_8/21/14_0.10 (SPAdes) (version 2) | ecosystem: Environmental > Aquatic > Deep subsurface > Groundwater ...
TTAATACTCTTTTTCCAGATTTAAAAGAAGGGATATTAGGGAAGCAATAAAAAAGATAATATAATCAAGTTAATCTAAAACTCATCTTAATTATAAAATAGCCACATTCTTCAATAACCCATATATCAACAAAACCATTACTATTGTACATAATATATAAAGGATTTTATCCAGACAGTATCTCCGATAGTTATAAAGGATTAAGGAGGTTCTGATAATTTTTTTATCCCGTTAGAATAGAATTGATATCATGGCTGTTCTTTTAGAACAGAGATTTGATGTTATTTATTAAGGGGTGGTAAGTTAAATAGATTAGGTAAGTTGTCCAATTATGCTCGTTACAGAGAGATTACAGATTATGCCTTGTACAAATAAAATCTATCATCGCAAATGATTTAACTTGCCCTTAGCACTTTATTCTTTGATTTATCTTTAAACTTAATGGCTATGAAAACTCATCGGAGATACTGCCAGAGTCTCTTTTGTTTTTCTTCTTAATACCATTATCTCCCCTTATAATTTACCACAGCTTGCCACAACCCACGCATATATTAGCCACGTTATCCCAATTAAAAATAAAACCCCGACCACCCAATACTTGTTAATAAATCTTATAATGTCCACCTGATTATTAAAAGTTTTAGTTTTTATAGCTCCACCCCAAATTAAGTTTATATGTTTCATCCATAAAATATGGGTGGGCGAGCGATTTGCTTTTGACAAATAAAAAATCAACAAAAGTAAATCGTGAGTTGAAATCATCTCACAGAAGGCTCGGGATTTCCCCAAGGGTGGGGAAAGGATAATGAATGAAACATACTAATTTGGGATGGAGCCAATTTTTATAAATATTTTTAATATTCACAAATTGTTTCTGTTTTATATTTTGTTGCAATATCTCAGATAGTTATAAACAGATTTTAGGATAAATACAACAAAGTCAACTATCTTGAAGGAAGGTACTTGCAGAACTTAAAATTTTCTCTGGTTTGAGATTTCTACAAACACATGAAACAGATAATGAATGAAAGCCAACAATTTAGGGTGTAGTTTTTTATTTCTTCAAGTGAACATCTCGTTGAGGAAAAGGAATTGAGATTTTGTTTTTATTTAAGACGTTATAAATTCTTGTGTTTGCTTCGTCCAAGGCACTGTATCTAAATTCATAAGATTCAACATAGAAAAATGCCTTGAAGTTTAGAGAAGAGTCAGCCATTTCCAAAAACTTTACGGAGGGCTCTGGATCATTAACATAATATTCAATTTTTTTTACTTCTTCTAAAATTATTTTTTTAACTTTTTCTATTGAGGATCCATATGCAACACTGAATGGAACTACTACTCTTGTCTTTGGTTCCGGAAGTGCAATGTTTTGGATATTATTCTCTGCTAATTTTGAATTGGGCACGATTATTAATTCGTTATCGAAGGTTAAAATTTTTGTGCTTCGAAGGTTTACCATTAAAACTTTTCCGATCGTGTTTGCATCAATTTTTATTAAATCTCCAACTTGGATGGATTTATCAAGTAGAATTGATATTCCACCAAATATGTTTGACAGGGTTGATTGGAGTGCGAATGCTATTGCAATTCCTGCGACTCCAAGACCTGCCAAAAGAGGACCAATTTGGATTCCCCAAGAGGATAAGATAACCAAAAATGCGGCAACTATGACGGTGATTTTTAGAATGCTATGAAAAAATTGGAAAAGGCTTTTATTTATTTTTACTCTTGATTTGTTGCTGAACTCTGTTACGCCAATTAAAATAAGAGCGTTTAGAATATAATAAACTAAAAAAGATGCGACAACAATTATAGTTGTTAGAACCACCGCATCGAGAGTTTGCGTTAATGTTTCACTTAAGTTTATTTCGCCTATTGCGAAGCGAATTCCAGCGAGAATTGCTAAAATAGTAACAGGGGTTGAAGCTCTTCTCAAAAATATATCATCAAATTCTGTTTTAGTTTTTGAGGTGAATTTTGGAATTACTTTTTGTAAAATAAAAACCAATATTTTAATAGCTACAAAGACTAGGAATACTATTGACAGCCCCCTTAGATAAGGGTTTGGAACATATTGCTCTAACATTAATTAAGAAAATAGTTTTAAGTTATAAATGTTTTGGGATGTTAAGTATCTCCGATGTTCATAAAGAATTATGACAGAGCCATTAATTCTTTTATCTCGTCAGGATAGAATTGATATGTTTGTCTATTAATTTGGTAATCAGTCAGACGGATTAGATAAGTTGCCCAAGCATGCTCGTTATAAGGGGATTACAAATCATGTCTTGCATAAATCTAATTATATCAAGGGAAGGTACCCGTAGGAAACTGTTAGTTTCCTCGGAATTAAACACGACGAAGTCGACTATCTTGAAGGAAGGTAACCGTAGGAAACTGTTAGTTTCCTCGGAATTAAACACGACGAAGTCGACTATCTTGAAGGAAGGTACCCGTAGGAAACTGTTAGTTTCCTCGGAGAGGATTTAATTTGTCTTCGACACTTTATTCTTTGATTTATCTTTAAATTTAATAGTTATAAAAACTCATCGAAGATACCGTATTAAACCAATTCAACTCTAACCCTTCTAACACCGGAACCGACGCTCTTTTGCTTTGTAATTTTAAAAGTTGCTCCCTGAAGTTCTTTCAAACTTTTAACATGGGGTCCTGTGCAAATTTCTTTACTAATATCCCCGCCGCCGATAAAATAAACACTCAATTTTTTTACTTTCTTGTATAATTCTTCAAAAACCCCATTTGCTTCAGAATCTTTAGCTTCTTTCAAACTCATCTCTTTCATATCAACATCTACACCTGTCGCAATCCACGAATTAACCATATCTTCAATTTTCAAAACCTCATCATCAGTTAACTTTCTATCATAAGAAAAATCAAATCGGGCTCTCTCACTAGTAATATTGCTCCCCCTTTGCTCAATCTCTTTCATGCCTTTTGGCTTTTCCAAAATTTTGTTCATCGCAGCCAAAAGCAAATGCGTCGCCGTATGAAGTTTGGTTGTATCCCCACTGTTGTCCGCAAGTCCGGATTTAAATTTCCCGGCGGTAGAAGTTCTGGAAAGTTCCTGATGTTTATTCAAGGAAGCCAAATAACCTTTCTCATCAACTTTTATCTTTTTTTCCTTCGCCAACTCAATAGTCATTTCTATTGGGAATCCATAGGACTGATAAAGTAAAAACGCATCTTTCCCGGATAAAATTTTTTTACCGGCAGTAACTCTTTCAAAAATTCGAAGGCCTTGCTCCAAGGTTCTTAAAAAATTCTCTTCTTCTTTTTGAAGCTCCAGAGAAATTTTATCATTGTCTAATTTATAATCGTCATAAAGTTCGTAAATCACATCAGCAATTTTCGTTGTGAAAAGTTCAATTCCCAAAACTCTCCCAAACCTAATCGCACGCCTGATTAATCTCCTGAGAACATAGCCCTGTTCACTATTCCCTGGAACAACACCATCGTTAATAATGAAAACTGCCGCCTTAATATGGTCAGCAACAATTCTCATCGCCCGCGTAACTTTTTCATCTTCTTCATATTTATGGACGGACAAAAGCTCAATCTTCTCAATAATCGGCTTCCACATATCCGCCAGATAATTATCTTCAAATCCATTCAAAACAGCAACAATTCTTTCAACACCGCCGCCAAAATCAATGTTTTTTTGCTCTGCTGGTTTATAAAAATACAAGTTATCATCAATGAATTTTTTTATCCCGCCGACATCTTTAAAATGCATTGATAAAATCCCTGATTTTTGGGCGATTTCAACGCTTTTTTTATCATGGTCAAAATAAATAACTTCCTTGGGAACAAGGTTAAATTTCTTTAATAAAATCTTAAAATATTCTTTATCATCTTTCTTAATTCCCTCTTCTTCCAATGAAAAAGATTTCCAATTAGAGCCATAACCGGAATCATAATTTTTTACTGACTTGAATCCTTTCTCTCTGGCTCCATTTACAGCCAAAATAGTATGCGCATTAAAACCATTAATTAATTCTAACAATTCTTTATTAATCTTGAAATCTTTATCATAAAGACACTGCATGCCATCTGCCAATATTAATCTTTCATCTTTCACATATTCCATCAAAACATTATTTCCGATTTCAATTCCATTAACAAACGCCTCTGTATCAGGACCACAAGGCCCGGTTTTCCCGGCAGGACCCCACCAATTATCTTTCTTTCCCAAAAACTTAATATTTTTAATGCCAAAACCTTTCCATATTTTTTCAGACTCCTCATCCTTGGGTATTTCTCTTTCTCCGGAGAAGCAAGTAACAGACAATTTTTCACTTGGAATCTTCAACTCTTTTGTAAAAAATTCAAAAGTCATCTCAATTGCTTCCTTCTTCCAATAATCCCCAAGAGACCAATTCCCGAGCATTTCAAAAAAAGTATGATGAAATGAATCTCCAACTTCTTCAATGTCCCCGGTCCGAATGCATTTCTGCACATTTACAAGTCTTTTGCCAAGAGGATGTTTTTGTCCGGATAAATAAGGAACCAGAGGATGCATTCCTGCCGTCGTAAAAAGCACCGTCGGGTCGTTCTTAGGAACCAAACTTGCGTTAGGAATTTCTTTGTGCCCCTTCTTCTTAAAAAATTCCATATACTTCCTTATCAACGTTTTCCTATCCATAAAATCTTCTGGAATCTTAAATATTTAAAGTTAGTCCTAATCATTCAGGGCCTTCAACTTTTCCCTAACTAATAATAATTCCTCTTCAATTTCTTTTCTCTTAAGTAAATTATCTTTAATCCCTTTTTTCTCAATCCCGGAATTCACATTTCCATATCTTAATTTCTCCGGAACATTCGGATTAGGCATCTTCAAAATCATAGAGTCAACCATGCTATGAAGTGCAGCAACAGATTTTTGCAAAGTTATTTTCAAATCATTTTTCTGACGAGTTAGAACCCTCAGATTATGAATTGTTTTCAAAGAATGTAGCAACGATTCTTCAGAATTCAAAATTCTAAGTTTACTACTTTTATAGCTTTCCGGATTAACAGACAAATAAACTGCTTCTTCCATTATACCTGACCAAAAATCTCGCCGTCAACTTCGGATAATTTTGCCTTGATATTCTCAACTTCCTCCGCCCAGGATTTTAGCTCTTCGTCCTCCTTTTGCTTGACCTCACCTATCTTGTCCAAAGTTGCCCCAATTTCACTAATTTTATCCCTGATTTCCTCAAAATCTTTTTTAGATTCCTGAAACTTATCAAATCTCACAAAAACAGGACCCGTATGTTTTTTCTTCAGATTCAAATTTTTAGGGACTTCTCTTTCCGGCACAAACATTGGAGAATTAGGTAAAAAATCTGATTGCTCATCTTCTTCATAGTGTTCTCTTGAAGGAATTGGTCCGGTCTCCTCATCCGGAGAATCATTACTAATCGCAGACTTTACCATATCCTGAGTAAACCGATTGCCATTAACGCCTTTTGGAAAACTGGGAAGCTCCGAAAGTCCTTCTCCACCGCCTCCGTCAGGAGAACTAATAATAGTAGATGATGGAGAAACCTCCGGGACAATCTCTCTTTTTTTAAACCACCCCATTAAAACAAATAAGGAAATTCTTTTTTATAGGTTTATATTAACTATATAATCACGACAAAACATAGAAATAGTTCATTCTGAAAATTACAGTTAAAATGCCATTCATCGAGGGAGAATAAAATTGTTGCTTCACAAAGGTTTTTAAAATAGAAATAATAAGGTTGTCTATGCAGATAAAACTTTTGACAGATTTAGTTGAGGAGATCGCCGGAGAAGGAAACGGAAGAATAGTGGAGATACTCTTTGGAAAAAAGGACGTCAACGAATTTTCATTGGCAAAAAAAATGGAAATGACAATTAATCAGGTTAGAAATATTTTATATAAACTATCCGGCGAGGGTTTAGTGACTTTTATCAGAAAAAAAGACAAAAGAAAGGGATGGTACATTTATTACTGGACTCTAAAAACCGAAAAATGCTTAATTAAGCTGGAGCAATCTTTAATAAAAAAAATAGAAGATTACAAAGGATTGTTGTCCGGAAGAGAAACTGAAAGATTTTACTTTTGCAGCTCTTGTGCTATCGAGGTCACCGAAGAAAAAGCCCTTGAGAACGGATTCTCCTGCGAAGAATGTGCAGGAGTATATGAATTGTCGGATAGCACAAAACAAATAAGAGAAACAAAAACCCAGATATCAAAAACTCAAAAAAACTTAGAGCTAATAAAGGGCGAATTAGTCAGTATACGGGAAAAAGAATCCAAAAAAAGAGCAAGAACAGATAAAAAAAATAAAAAAGAAGAAGATAAAAGAAAAGAAATTCTAAAAAAAGCAAAGGCCCTCGCACAAAAGAAAATTGCAAAGAAAACAGCCAAAAAAGAAAAAAAGAAAGTTGTCAAAAAAACAGTAAAAAAGAAGAAAACGACCTCAAAAAAAAAGGTTAAAAAAATTGTCAAAAAAATATTGAAGAAAGTAAAAAAGAAAGGAAAGATTTAAAATGCTCAGGAGGAATAATCTTTTTTCAAGCTACACGTCAATCATTATCTTAATAAATGTAATAACCTTTATAGCATTCTTTTTTTTATCAAATTCAGTTGGAGGAAATTCTGCAGTCTCTTTAATTGCTCTCCAGCCAGCAGCAATTCTTGCAGGAAAAAACATTTGGACATTTGCAACCAGCATGTTCATGCACGCAAACTTTACCCATATTTTTGTAAACATGATTTCTTTAATGTTCATCGGGAGTTTTGTTGAAAAATTAATAGGAAGAAAAAGATTTTTATGGTTGTATCTTGGAAGCGGATTATTCGCCGGAATTTTCTTTGTTTTGCTAGCCGCAATTCTTGGTTCAGATTTAAACGTTTACGCCGTCGGAGCATCCGGGGCGATTTTTGGACTTGGAGGACTTCTTGCAATCCTGACACCAAGACTTCCCGTACTCGTATTCTTCATAATTCCTATGCCAATGTGGCTCGCAATGATTTTCCTGTTCGGGATTTTGTATTTGCTTTCTTTTAGCCTTGGAATACCAATTGGAAATGCGGCCCACTTCGGAGGCCTAATCGTCGGCGTTGCCTACGGACTTTATCTAAAAAGTAAATATCCGGGGAAAGCTAAAATGATAAGAGATTATTTTTCACGTTAAAATGAAAACCAAACAAGAAAGCTTTTTCAAAAAAAACTTCAAACTATCATTTGAATTTTTAAAAGAATTCAAATGGCATTCAATTTTCGCGTTGGGAATTTTTTGCCTGTTTTTTCTGACTGGATTTTTGTATCCTTATTTATTCAGGGAAAAAATTATTGAACTAATTACCAATCTTGCAAGCTTAATCGAGGGAAAAAACGCTTTTCAAATAATCAGTTTAATATTTTTTAACAACATAAAAGCAAGTTTTTTAGCTATGATTTTGGGCCTTTCTTTCGGATTATTTCCATTAATCACAATTATCGGAAACGGCTACCTTTTAGGATTTGTTGCAAGAGAAACTGCATTAATCGAAGGAATCTCAATACTCTGGAAACTTTTTCCTCACGGAATTTTTGAACTTCCCGCAATAATTCTCGCGGTCGGGATAGGTCTAAAAATAGGATACTCTACAATTCTGTTCATCGGAGATTTCATGGAAAAATATAAAAAAAAATTAAACCTGTTTATATTAATTTTATTGTTTATAATATCACCCCTCATTTTCCTGGCCGTCGCTTATTTCATTTCAAGAAAGACAAAATTAGTAAAGGGAATAAACGGCAACTTAAAGAAAGGATTCAGATTTTTTATATTTGTAATAATTCCCCTCCTTTTGATTGCGGCGGTCATCGAAGGAATTTTGATTGGAATCGGACTATGACTGCTTTTCCCAGACAAACAATTTCAACTCTCGGGGATTATAAATATTTTCATTAGCCGAAATTATCAAGGATTTTGTAAAAACATCTTTGCCCTTAGTACCATCCAATTCGGTGCCCTCCAACTTGCAATCTCCAGTAAAAGAACAAGATTTTAAAATATAATCAAAGTTAGGGGGAATCTGGGTTCCCACATAATTGCTTAAGTCTTCTAAGCTGGCAACATTAATATTGTCCAAAGCATACCCCCTAAGAACTTTATCAGAAGAAATATCTAATAATATTTTTTCTTCCAGGTTGCCAATATAATTGTCGAATCCGGATTCCCTGTCTACCTGCCTTGAATAAACTAAAACCATAACTCCGGTTACAATTAAAACTGCAATCGTTGCTTCTAAAATTCTCAACCATCCTCTTTTGTTTTTCAATAAATTTCCTACCATATTCTAAGCGTAAACCTCGAATTTATTATTGTCCCATTTTCAAGCAGAACTTCATAGGTAGATTCACTTGCAATTACTTCTAAAGAAACGGGAACATCTCTTTTCATGTCTAATCCTCCCAAATCGACGGAGATAATTTCAAAATCAAAAATCCCAGGAATTTTTAATTTTTCTTTAAGTTCGGCATAACTGTTCACATATTCATCTTTCATATTTTCTAAGTTGCTTTTTGGAATAATTTTCTTTTCTTCAAAACTTGCCAGATTATCTGATAAAGTTGTGCAAGATACAACATTGTCGTTAGGAAGCCCTTTTGAAATAAACGCCTTGTATAAATTAACCCCACTGTCTTCGTTAAAAGATAAAGTAGTTTCTGTTGGTCCTATAGAAACCATAGAGCCTAATTCGTTCCCTCCCCCAATAACTGCGGAGCCAGCGTCATCGGGGGGAACTTTCTTAAGATCTTCATTTTCTATAACTACGTCATAACAACCATTGCCGGGGTTAGCAATATAAATCGAAAAACTGATTAAATCTTCTTCTAAATATTCATTAAAAGATGTTTCAAGTGCATTTAAGGCCGAATAAGGCAATGTTGATGAATCGTATGGCTCTATTGTAAAAAATAAAAAAGAAACAAATCCTGCAAAAAACACAAATGAGATTATCATCTCAAAATGCATCGACCCTCTTTTTCCCATGTAATCATTAAACATTTCCCATTTATATAAGTTATCCTGAAAAAAACGCTTTCGCTCCGGTCGTAATTAACAAGGTTATGACCAGAAGAATAAACGAATGATGTATCCCCCGCCGTATTGTTCCTTCAGAAATTTTCCCAATCACAAGCCCGGCAAAAATAGACTGAACAATTATTAAAACAAAAAGCGGAGTAGAAAACTGATTAGGATTAACATTTCCTGCATTTACACTCAACCCATCTGTACTCGATAATTCACTAACCAAAGGCAAAATCCTAAACTCCAGGACAAGCATAATTATTATAAAAATCATAAAAATAATGTAACCTTGGGTAACCAAATTTGAAACTGTTGCCTTTCTTTCCTTCTTTAAAATTTCAGTTTGATTGACAGATTTCGAAATTGATTCCAAAATTGAAGTAATATTCCCTCCAGCTCTCTGGGCTTCGGTGATTAAATCAACAGACCTTTCAATTACCTGGCTCTTTGTTTCAAGAGAAAAATTATAAAATGATTTTTCCAGTGATATCCCAAGCTGCAATTGATTAGAAAGTTTCCTGACATGAGGACCAAGTGCCCCATAATCTTTATTTTGCAAATTCAGTATGCTTTTAACAATTGGAGTTCCACTCCTGACATTTTCTACCAAATCCCTGATGAACTCCAGGAATTTTTCCTCTCTTTCTTTCTGAATGCTTTCCGTAGAAAAGATGGATAATATAAAGGGAAGAGCTAAAGCTATAAAACTTATAACTAATAAAAAATAAAACATCAGAGTCCCATGGAAAAATATAAACGAAAATACAATTAACAGCACTCCAAGGCTTAGCCCCATTATGTGTGTTTTTCCGAAATTCATATTCTAGGTTGCTTCATATTTAATACGACGAGAAAAATAATATTGACAACAATAATTGCAAGGATGCTAAGAATAAGAAGTAAATTGATGCTCAAACCCCCAAGCCCAAGACCTGCGACATTCATTATTATAAACATCATCATAAGGACGAGAGGAGCCGCAATCAAAATAGAAATATAAATATCCATGAAAGTCCCGGCAAGCTCAGAAAATTTTTGTCTTTCAAGTTTATAATCCAAAAGAAAATTTTCAGCCTTCTTTTCTAAGAACTTTTTCAGGTCTCCACCGGTGCTGATGTTTGATGCAATTCCGGAAAAAACTTCAGATAGTCGCTCATTTGGAGTTCTGGCAGCGACATTTTTTAAAGAAGTCACAAGATCAAATCCGTAAATTTCAACCTGAACCAAAACCTTTTTCATTTCTATTCCAATATTTTTATATTCATCAGATTCTGCGATTATTTTCAAGATCTTAGTGGGCTCGATGTTTGAGCCCGCAACAGCCGCCATATATATCGTTGCAAAAGGCAATTCCTGCGTTATTTTCTTTACAACGGCACTGGCCTCACTTGAAGGATATAAATAAAATCCAGTTACCATAAGACTTGGAAGAAGAATTGGAATCCAAACATAAGTCCAATTTGAAAAATCAATAAATAATAAAATAATATATATTAAAATTCCCAAAATTCCTGTGATTATCATCGATAAAATTGCCATCGAAATATAAGTCGGTGCCATGAACCTAACATTTCCTCTTTTCAAATCATTTGAAAGCCCGGTCATTTGTTTAGCTAAATATTCAGTCCTACTTCTAAAAAGCCTATTTGCAAAAATAGCATAAGGATTTGGTTTCAGGGCGATTTCCTGTTTTTCCTTTAACTTTTTTATATGCTTAAAATTCTCTTCAGAAAGTTTTAATTTTTTCAAGAATTCTTTTTTATCTTTTTTATTTAATGTAATATATTTTTTTTCTTTTTTTGACGGAGAAACATAGCTAATCTTTACAGTTTTCTCAGCTTTTTCCCTTCCCTTCTTTGTTTCCTTCTCATCTCCCTTCTTTATAGGAGAAGATTCCTTTATCAATTCCGGAACAATGTTATTTAACATATTTAACTGGTCAATTAATGGTTCTAAACTCTCAATAAAAAAATCCTTATATATCTTCTCAGATTCTAAACTAAGCAGGATAGATTTTATATCAATTATAATTTCCTTTTCCTGCTCAATATTTTTCTTCAGTTGCTCCAGCATCTTACTTCTTCAGCTCCTCTTTAATCTTTATATGCAACTCATAAATAAATGCTCTAAGTTCATTTATTTTCTTTTCAT
>Ga0210057_1009514_pt1 | contig 11210 bp, 15 predicted proteins | sample CryGeyCG2114_010_2_FD_183968 | JGI IMG/M metagenome (GOLD analysis project Ga0210057, IMG submission 183968) | Groundwater microbial communities from aquifer - Crystal Geyser CG10_big_fil_rev_8/21/14_0.10 (SPAdes) (version 2) | ecosystem: Environmental > Aquatic > Deep subsurface > Groundwater ...
TTAAATAGCGTAGGTGCATGGGCCGTCATGATTCTATTGGCTCCCGATATCTTCTCGGGGGCGCCAGAGGTCAATGCGTTTTCAAGCTGGGATTGTAAAAACTCAATATTACCATCACCGCCAAGCCGGACTACCTGGTCGAAGCCGGCTCGGCTCTCGACTTCTGTCGCCTTCTCTGCGCCTACCGCGCCAACGATGGTGCCGTCAGCATTCGTCTTTAGCTCCCCGCCCGTAGCTGTTCTTCCATTCCTCATTGTGGCTCCTGCTACATATCTTTCGCCCTGGATTCTACCATCGGTGCCTATACTGACTTTCTGACCGGCTGCCAAGGCTCTGGCGAAGTTATCTTGTTCGTCGAAGTGAGTTCTGTTAATCGTATCCTGGGCTCTTGCATTAGCCGACTTAAGGTCTTTCTCTTCAGACTCAATACCTTGAAAAACATATGAGTCCGTAGCCTGCTTTCTACGCCTGCCCCATAAAGTAGGATCGACCTGCCCAGACTTCAGAAGGTCGATTGGGCGTCTCCACGGTCGCCGCGGATTAAACCCTTCATTTTTCGAATAGCGTTCCTGAGATTGGCGAGCGCGTTCGGCGGAGAAACCTTCTTGACGGGTTTGCAGTAGTTTCTTGGGCCTTTCGCTAAATTTAGTGCTTGCGTCACTGACTCCTTTAGCTGCAGTTGCCAGCAAGCTACCGCCCCACTTAAACGCTTTTGGCAGCAAAAAGTATGGGCCAAAATATCCCACGACCACTGCGAACAAGTCAAACGGGCCCACGGTTCCTGCGCCGCCAGAAGATATAATCCAGGCAAAAATGCGCCCGATTACAATCATAGATACGATTAGCGGGAATAAAAGCAATGCTTTGCTAAAATTGCTTACCCACTGTTTCCAATATCGTTCTGTGCCGGGCAGCAGCCAAGCTACTAACGCCAAAGGAGCGAAGATAACCGCGGCAATAATAAGTACAACCCTAAAAAGTAAAGTGGCCAAGGCGGCAAAAACACCAACTAAGATAACGAATCCAAGCAGCAAAACGCCAAAGGGATTTAGCGCGACGGCCAGTGTGCCAACCGTCAACGCTGTTAATAAAGTGACTCCAGGCGCGCCTACGCCCAGGCCGCCAATTAATTTATCCAAGCTAAGCTGGTTCCATCCGCCAAACGGCGCGGCCAGCAGGTTGCCTATCCCTCTGCCGGCGTCGTTTGCAAGGCTAATTATCCATATACACAAATCCCAAGAAAGTTGCATAGCAATTACCGCCACCACCATCTTTGGGAGTAATTTGCGGATAGTATACGCGTCAAATAAAGCCCCGCCTATAGCTTGAGATATCACCATAACCAGCATAATAATGACCAGTAATGCTGTAGCTATGTTCTTGATTGCTGACCAGGCCTGCTTAATCCCCGCCGGATCCTCCAGATTTTGCTTAACATTAAAATCAAGCTGGTCATTTATTGCATCGTTCATCCAATCGACCATTTTGTCTACCGAACTGATAATCCCGCAAAGCAGCCACTCAAGCCCTGTATTATTTTTGCCCTCGCAAGTGTTGTTGACGCCTGTAGCGTCTGCTGCATCCGGGTCAGTCGGTTCCTTATTAGCATTTGCATAATCGATGCCAACAAATGTACCGGCATAATCCTTAAAGTAATCAGCATTCTTATCCCTAAAGTTTATACTGTTGAAGTAGTTCATATCACAGCCGCTTAAAATAGCAGGACCTCTTGTTCCAAAGCCCTTAACTATAAGGTCTACCAGTTTTTTGGAAGCGCCACCCTTGGCTCTTATTTCGTTTAACGATGGCCCTCGGTCACCGTCAAGCTGGAAATAATAGGCTCCCGGGGCGTCTGGGTCGGAAGATACGAATACACCGTCTGGGCATGTGTCTACGGGAACCCCAGATGCGCCGAAAGTACCAGTCCCTGAAAAAAAGTAGCCTGCTGGTGTTGAATCAGTCCGGGTAAACTTAGTATCAGGCTTATGAATAAGAGAGACGGTATTTTTATCGTCGTACTGTAAAAGGCGTCTCGACAAGTTAAGCTTGCCTACTTGAATTTGTCTGCTTTGTGCATTAGAACATCCCGGAAGAGGTACTGTTACACCAAGCGATTGTTTAATAACTGCGTTCGCAAGCGTAGGGTTGTTAACGGTACGATTGCGGAAGTTGCCGCTGACAATATCAATTTGCAGGCCACAGCTAACTTGGCCTTGGGCCTTATAATTAAAATCCCCGTTATCGTAATCGCCCGGGTTACTGTCAAAGAAAGTAATATCTTGGCCCCCGATAGTGGCCTTTATATGAGAAGCATCAACAAATTCTAGTGTTGCCCCATCCAGCTCTGGTTGTGTATACGCCAGAGTCTTTTTAGGGAATATCAGGCCTACTACTAGTACCACAAAAAAAAGCCCGACAAATCCTAGCCCAAAGCCTAATTTCTTGCGAGTGGTCATTTGGGTTGAACTATACCATAACCGTTATCGGCTCACAATCTGTTAACTCTGGCATTAGTCGTAAGCGATTAGCTAGCATTTATGGTATAGTCCTACCAAGAGTACTGCTAAAAAAGACGTCAAGATGTTAATAAAAAAAATCGGAAAACTAAGGATAATCACACTGTTGGCATCGTTTCTGGTGTTGGCTATCCTGGTTGCTCCGTCTTTAACCTTGGCAGTAAATAGCGGCCCATGCCACCCAGAGAATAATAATCCGCCTGGCACTGCTCTCTCCCCGGAGGATTTAAAAAACTGCTTAGACTGTAATGGACACCCAAATCCCACTCCAGAATCTTTGAACGAGTGTTTAAATGGCAACCCGATAGTTCGAGACCTGAATAAAATTGTGAACTTTTTGAGCGCTGGGGTAGGCATAGTTGTCATCGGCATGATTATTTTAGGAGGTATCCAGTATATGGCAGCAGGCGATAAGGTAGAAGCCATTACTAGCGCCAAAAAACGTATAACTAATGCCCTGATTGCATTGCTAGCATTTATATTTATGTTTGCCTTTTTGCAATGGCTAATACCAGGGGGGATATTTAGGTAGCCATGATAACGTTATTATTAGCAAAAATATCTTTTATAATTCCGTCTTTTTTTGGGGCGGTAGATTGCTCTGCAGATCCGCCGGGAACATCATTTTTGAGCATTCCTCATTGGTGGAAGTACCTACCATTGGAGCCGGATGGCGCGGGGGGATGCGCGCCTCACGCCATCAATCTGCCCGATGATTTATGGGCCATAGGGTTGGCAATAATAGACATCATGGTACGGTTAGCTGGTATCGCGGTAGTATTTTTTATTATTTATGCTAGCATAAGCTATATAATTTCACAGGGCAATGCCGAAAAAACAACGGCTGCCCGTAAGCGGATAACTAATTCGCTGATTGGTTTGGGCGTAGTCCTCGTGGCCTCTGTCTTTGTGGCATTTATAGGAAACACCATCGGAAAGTAAAAGCACAACCATATGATATCTATTAGAATCCTCGCAGCTTTGGTTGACGGGACAAACCTGCCCCGGGTTGACGCTAGTCCGGCCAAATTACAAGACATACTTAGCATTATTTTTGGTACTATTGGAGCTCTGGCCTTCTTCGTAATGGTTCTTGGTGGGTTTAAGTATGTTTTATCGGGCGGTGACCCAACCAAAGTGGCGACCGCCAAAAGCACTATAATTTATGCCGGAGTAGGAGTGGTGGTTGCCGCCTCTGCCGCTATAATCGTTAATTTCGTTTTGGGCAGGACACCTTAAAGATGGCAATATATCACGTTAGAAAGCTCGGCTTAGTTGTCGGAATTATCTTACTATCGCTTAGTCCTTCGCTGGTTCTTGCAGCCACGCCTTCTACGCCTACCACCGATAAGCTTTTTGCTAGCTGTCGTGAGGCACCTGTTAGCGATGTGTGTAGTGCCGATAGAAGTACAACAGATAGCCCAGTTAACCACTTCATTAAAGTGGCAGCTGGCATAGTTGCTTTTTTGACCGGAGTGGTTGCTGTGATTATGATTGTTGTTTCTGGCTTCTCGTATATCACTTCCGGGGGCAATGCCGAAAAAGCTACGAACGCTCGCCGTCGGCTGATAACTGCGTTAATAGGCCTGGCTGTCGTAGCGCTGGCCTGGACTCTAATATCCTTCTTGACTGATAAACTGGTAAAAACGTAAAGTATGTCTATGCATTATCTGCAGCAAAATTTCAATAAGACAGTGCTTACATTTTTTACAGTTTTAACTCTATTTTTAAGTTTAACTCCGTCGTTAGTATATGCTGCCACCGTACAAGATGATTTACAAATTGGAGTTAACACGGCTGCGGGCAGTACGGGAAGCGAACCCGAAGACAAAGCTAACGGCATAATATCCACCGTAATCAATACCTTATCGGCCGCCGTTGGCATTGCTGCGGTTATCATGATAGTTGTTGGTGGTTTTCGCTACATTACCAGCGGCGGAGACACCACCAAAGTTGGTAGTGCTAAAAACACCATTTTATATGCGCTCATAGGGTTGATAATCGTGGCTCTGGCGCAAGTAATCGTGCATTTTGTACTTGTTAAAGCTACAGGTCCAGAGTGCGTCGGCGGCCATTGGGATAGTGGGCCGAAAGCCACCCTGTCATGTCCATAATAAACAAGCGCCCCGGTGATTGCCATAAACGTGTTGACTGTGCTATAAGTGCATATATAATTTCTAACAGTAAACAAAGGAAATATCTAAAATGATCCAAAAACTTAAAAAAATACTTTTTTCGTTCAGTGCGGTGATTATGTTTGCAATACCCTTGGCGGCGGGAGGTGCAGCCTCTGCTGCAGTTACTCAGACGGATTTTAACAATAACCTGTGTAGCGGCTCTAACGGAGATCTTTCAGGTGCCGCCACAACTGGCTGTGATACTGCTGCAGAACAGGCAGGCAGTAAGCTCTTTACCACAGTTATAAATGTCATCTCAATCGTAGTAGGCATTATAGCCGTGATCATGATCATTGTTGGAGGTTTCCGTTATATAACTAGCGGGGGCAAGCAGGAGAGCGTTGCCGGAGCTAAAACCACTATTTTGTACGCTCTTATAGGTTTGGTAATAGTAGCCTTAGCTCAAATAATCGTTCACTTTGTTCTGGCTAAAACAACCACAGCTACTACCTAGCAGTTTATATACCAATGGCTTATAGTTAAGGACATGAGAAAGCCAAAGTTTCCTGCTTTAATTGTTGCTTTCGTTTCATGGGCTTTGATGTCTTTTGGATTTTTTATTCTACCTTCGGTAGTTTATGCTCAAGACGTCCAACAGCAAATAAACAACGGCCTATGTGCTGGTTCTAACTTACAGTTTACCGAAAATCCTTCTGGTGCTGATTGTAGTGGTGGTGGAGACGCCGTTGCCAAAATCAACGAATTAATCCACCAGATAGTTAATATCTTGTCCGTGATAGTCGGCATAGCAGCCGTAATTATGATCATCGTGGGTGGTTTCCGCTACATTACCAGTGGCGGGAATGACGCCAGCGTCACCAGCGCCAAAAACACCATCCTTTATGCCGTCATAGGTTTGATTGTCGTTGCACTTTCGCAGTTGATAGTGCGTTTTGTGCTTGGCAAGTTGACAACCGGCTAAGGCCGGTTAAGGTTACAGTAGACAGGTTACGGGTTACAGTTTTCGGATTAGAGCAAAGAGCATTTTTTGAATACTCTCTAGCTCCGCCAGCAGAGTACTTATATTTTCTCCGTATAATTCTTTGGCAAGAAGCAATTGTGTAGAAAGTTCCGCAGCCGAACCTCTGGCGATGCCTAAAAACTGGCGGTACTCTTTAGCGTTATTCCGCTGCTGGCCTTCGGCAATATTACTCGGGATAGAAATAGCACAGCGTCTCATTTGAGAAACTAAGCCAAATTGTTCATCTTTGGGTAGTTGTTTTGTGAGCGAGTAAACATCTTTAACAAGTTCAAATGACTTCTGCCAAACAATTAATTTTCTGTATGAATCTATAGCCATAGACAATACTGTAACCTGTCACCTCTAACCTGTAACCTAAAAAATCAGGTTCTACAGAACCTGGATTTTTTTAACGGTATCTTGTTTGACTTTGGCAAAGCCGACGGTCAGAACGCCGTCTTTCAAAACTGCTTCAATCTCTTCTTCTTTGACGGGTACCGGCAACACGATGCTGCGGCTAAACTCGCCCCAGTAACATTCTTGCAAGAAGTAGTTCTCTACCCCTTCTTCGCTGCCGGCGCTGAGTGTGCCGCGGATGGTCAGGGTATTATCGGATATACTTACGTCTAAATCGGCCTTGTTAACGCCAGCCACCCGGCCTTTAACAATTAGCTTTTCCTTAGTTTCGTAAACATCAACGGCCAGCTGGCCGGCTACGGGTTCGTCTTCCCATTGGTCGTCAGTTGGTTCGGGCTGCTGGGTATTGTCATCGGCAACTGGCGCGTCATCTTCACTCAAGAAGGCCGCGGTTATGTCGTCGCCCATCAGCAAATCGTCCTGTTGTTGGCTGCCTCGAGCCATAGATTACTCCTCCTTCACCCGCCAAAGTTTCTTCGAAATTTTAGGCAGGCAAGCTTTAGTTACTTCCAGTTTGCGTCTTTGTATTAATGCTAGTATAGCCGAGCCTTCCTAAGATGTGCAACATGTTATACCGAACATTTACAACAGAAGAATTACAACAGGGCTAAGTTTTAAGTTAAACGTAGCCATTTTACATTTGCCAATTAGATAGTTCACAATTATTTACCCAATGACCATTTACCAGACAAGGCTGCGACAGCTTGAGCAAAGAATGATAAATTTTAGCGTAGAAATTATTAAAACTTTTGATAAATATAGTACGGTACCTGTACTTCGCTCGTCAGTTGAACAGTTAGTAAAGTCTGGCACTAGCATAGGAGCGAATTACGCAGAGGCCAACAATGCTAGCTCAAAAACCGATTTCAGAAACAAAATTTTTATAGCTAAGAAAGAGGCTGCTGAAACGAGGTACTGGCTAGAGGTGTTATCGCAATCTATCTCTGACAATAATTTTAGCGAATTACAGCAAGAAGCACTTGAATTAAATTTAATACTCCAAAAAATTATCTCAACAATGAAAAATGGCAAATAAATTGGTAAATGGTAAACGGAAAATGGCCAATTCCTTCAAAGGCGTTCTCTAATGAGCCTATTTGAAGCAGCTATAGGCTGGCTGGCGCCTCCGCAGTGTATAAGTTGTACTGTCGAAGGTTCTGCTTTATGTATCGCATGTTGCAAATCCAAGATTACACCTTATGGCGAGAGATGTTACAGTTGTGGTGCGCTCAGCCAAAAATCTAAAACCTGCCCTTCATGTTACCACAGCAATTCACCAAGATTTGTCTGGGTAACCACTAACTACGAAGCAACTGCCCAGAAGCTGGTTAAATTGTATAAATTTGGCCAGCAACGGGCGGCAGCCAAAACTTTGGCCAAAATGATGAGTACTACGGTATTGTCACAAACCGGTTCCGCAACCCTAGCCGGTTATCTGGTGGTCTCTGTTCCAACGGCTACCAGCCGGATACGGGAGCGGGGTTTTGACCATGCAGCAACTTTGGCCCGGTGTGTCGCTATAAGTCTCGGGCTTGAGTATGCCCGAGCTCTGGGTCGTTTGGGCCAAACTCGCCAGATTGGCTCACGGCGCACCGACCGTCTTAATCAAATCGCTGGCAGCTACTTTGTGCGCAAACCAAGCTTGGTCACAGGGCGTAAAATTTTATTAGTCGACGATGTTGTTACCACTGGTGCTACACTCCAAGCCGCGACCTCTGCTCTAAAAGCCGCTGGTGCAACGCGGGTAGATGCCATAGTTTTTGCCAAACGCTTATAAACAGTATAAATACTTAACAAGTTAAGTATTTATACTGGCGGAGAGGGAGGGATTTGAACCCTCGCGGGGGCTTTCGCCCCCCTAACGATTTAGCAAACCGTCCCCTTCAGCCACTTGGGTACCTCTCCGTACGTTATATAATAACAGATGTTATAATCTGTTGTGGAGAGATGTCCGAGTGGTTGAAGGAGATAGTCTTGAAAACTATTGTGTCAGCAATGGCATCGTGGGTTCGAATCCCACTCTCTCCGCCAGATAGAAAGTGGAACTTTTTCAGAAGGCTAAAGACAATGAAAGAGGTACAAAGGCTCCGTCAGGAGCCTTGTTTTTGTCTTAAGGGCTGGCTTTAGAGCCGACCCCACCTGGGGCTGGAACTGCACAATAACCCCTTAAAGCCATGAATTTGTGGAACTTTTACGTATTTGACGGTTCTAGAAAGACTCAGTCCTTCTTAACTGAGCTGCTTATTCTTCTAAATTTGAGTGATTACTTCTTTATCTTTGAGATAAATCGTTTGGTTTAGGCAAGCTATGAGGGCTCGTTTTTCTATTCTGGTGCCTTCTGTCAGCACATATTTAGCAAAGTTATGCAGGTTAATCTCCGATTGCTCTTGCTTATCGCTGTATCCTAGCACCGCAGAAGATAATCTCCTGAATCTATCAAGTTCGGCTTTCAGTGCTGCTTTGCTTTCAATTTCTTCTATGGTTATTTTCTCTAACATATTAACGAAGGCTTCAGCCAGTTTTTCTTCCCGGATATAGCCTTGCGAACAGTCAAAGTCCCTTGATTGAGTGCAATGATAGTAAACGTAGCGTTTAGCGGTACCGTCCTTGCGCTTTTTAAACTTTTCTTGAGCCGTAACACCGGATCCGCAACCACCGCACTTGAGTAATTTAGTGAAGTCAAACTGCTTTGTCCCTGGTTTACTCTTTGGATTTACCTCCATTTTCTTCTGTACAGCATCGAATAATTCTCTTGAAATAATTGGAGTGTACGAGCCCTTGTACCATTTACCGCTGCCCGTCGGGAACTCAAAGATTCCGCAGTAATATGGGTTATTGAGCATGCGGTAGACTCCACTTAGGGTCATTAGCTTGCCGCTTTTAGTCCTAAAGTTTACGTCTTTCATCCAGTTATAGATATCTCTACCGGTTGCACCAGCCGCTACTTTCTCGAAGGCTTCTTGTATCACAGGAGCTCTTGTCTCATCGACAAAGACCTTCTTCAGGCCTTTCCCCGAATAATGATCGTTAAGATAACCTAGAGGCGTCATATTAGGCCTAAAACCTAGCTCGCACTTGGTTTTCATGCCTCGTTTAACGTTAATTCCACGATTATCGTTCTCCAGCTTGGCTTGGGAACATAGAATCATCAGCAGGAACTTGTCATTAGGTGAGTTAGTGAACACTTGGCCATGTGTTCTGATCTCTATAAGATGACCACTATCCATTAAATCCACAACGGTTCCCAAGTCCCCGGCATTTCTAGATAGCCGATCCGGTGCCCAGCTTAATATGCCGGTGAACAATCCTTTGCGAACGTCGGCTATTAATTGCTCAAACACCGGTCTTTGCCCTGATTGTTTGGCTGAATGGCTCTCTTTTCTGATCTCGGTGACCCTAAGACCCTGTGTTTCAGCCTGAATAGCCATTTCCTTGATCTGCGAATCGATTGAAAGGGCTTGTCTTTCATCGTCTTCGCTCGATTTCCTTGCGTAAAGACAGTATTCAACTGGAACAGTTTTGGCGCTGACAGTATGAACCGGCTTGCCATTCTTTTCATTCGGCAGCTGGTTGGGTGCTGTATTTGTGAACTGTACCGATGGTTGATTCATCAAGGACAAAGGTACCGCAAAGAGACAGGAAGTCTAGTCTAATTACGAGGTAATTCTTATAAGCTTTGTCCGTGAGGTGTGGCCGTGGACTATTGTGACACTGGATTTCGGTACAGCGTAATAATCGGCAAGCAGCTTAATAACAGCTGCGTTGGCCCTACCATCAACCGCTGGTTCCCGGACATAAACCAAGAGTTCGCCAGTCAGGCTAGGTTGCACTAAAGAGCCTTTCTTACTGCTCGGTTTTACTCTTATTGTGACTCTCATCATGCTTTTAATTGTAACCCGGGGAGTCTACATGATATATTTTACGGTCTCGTGTTCGGATTCGGGTTAGAACTTAGGCCTGTGCATTCAAGTAATATAAGTTATGCTAGTATTAGTTTAATTTTAAGCTAAGGATATTTAGGAATATGAAAAAAATCCCACCCCCATTAATAATGCTAGTAGGCCTTATGTTGGAGTATCTATTAAACAGATATTGGCCTATAGTCAGCTTTGACGCTGTTGCCCTGCGCTTGCTGGGATATTTATTTGTTGCTATTGCCGTAGTGTTGAATATTGCGGCAATTCGGCTTTTTATGAAGCAAAAAACTACTATTGTCCCTCACGGCAAGCCGTCAAAGTTAGTTGTTGATGGCCCATACAGACTAACCCGCAACCCAATGTACCTGGCACTGCTATGTGTCTTGATTGGAGTAGCCACACTATTTGGTAGTCTCAGCCTCTATCTTATCCCGATTGCTTTTGTGTTTATTATTAATACGGTGTTTATTAGAATGGAAGAAGCTAACATGTCTACCAAATTTGGCGACCAATACGCACTGTATTCCGCTAAGGTTCGCCGTTGGCTGTAAATCTAGGCCAGCATTATTATTCAGAACATAAGTACAGTACGACAAGCCCTATTGGTCTAGGCTCTCGAGCCCATACCAACCCGCTCAGCCAGTGATACATACAGCATGAAAGTCCGCATTTTAGGCAGATAAGTCTAAATAATATAAACTGTAATCATGAATGAGGATCCAGCGCGAACCAACTCTGATAAGTACAAAGTCATCTTTGAGAACGACCGGGTTAGAGTATTGGAATATAAAGATAAGCCCAGAGATATGACAACACCGCATAACCACCCCGACAGCGTGATGTTCACGCTGAGTTCTTTTGAACGGAAGCTTCACTTTGATGACAAAGTTGTGGATGTATCTAAAAAAAGCGGTGAAGCAAGTTGGCTGCCCGAGCAAAAGCATGCTGGCGAGAATGTCGGCAATACTGATACGCACGTAATTTTTGTTGAGCTTAAAGAGCCCCGGCCTTATAAATCTCCTAAAACAGAGAAATAATAGCCACCGCATCAGCCATGCTCATAAAGTAAAGTAGCTTCTGTCTGGATAGTAACAGCCTAAATTCTAGAACCAAACGCAACCTGCGTTAAGTCTAGCGGTTTATCGGGGTGTTGCACAAGCCAGTCGTAGACTTCCTGTGGCGTATGCCACTGGAGTCGTCTTCTGGGTTTGTTGTTTAGCTC
>Ga0210057_1009515_pt1 | contig 11210 bp, 10 predicted proteins | sample CryGeyCG2114_010_2_FD_183968 | JGI IMG/M metagenome (GOLD analysis project Ga0210057, IMG submission 183968) | Groundwater microbial communities from aquifer - Crystal Geyser CG10_big_fil_rev_8/21/14_0.10 (SPAdes) (version 2) | ecosystem: Environmental > Aquatic > Deep subsurface > Groundwater ...
TTCCCAGAAAACGTTTATTGTTGTTTCGCGCTTGGAAAGAGAGAAAAACGTGGGTCTCGCGATAACGGCTCTCTACAAAGCACGCCAACTTGGGCATAATGCGCGTCTCGTTATTGTTGGGTCCGGCAGTGAAGAGCACACATTGAGAAAAATGGTGAATGAGTGGAATCTTACAGACTACGTTGAGTTTGTTGGCTGGCAGGACCCAAAAGAATACTACAGTATCGCCGATTTGGTGCTGGTCACTTCACGATACGAAGGATATGGTATGGTCATTGTTGAAGCGCTCGCGGCAGGAGTTCCTGTGCTCTCAACCGACGTTGGTGTGGCGCATGAGGCGGGCGCCATTATTGCAAAGGAAGAAAATTTCTCTTCATCGCTTGTCGAGTGGATTAATAGCGGACCGCGCAAGGGTGTACTCAAGCACAGTCCATACAAAAACGAGGCGGAATACCTGCAAATGTATAAAGAGGATATTATGAAATGTATATGAATCTATTGATATGCACGCAGGCGGTAGATAAGAATGATCCAATTCTCGGTTTTTTTCATCGTTGGATAGAGGAATTTGCAAAGTATGCCGAACATATACACGTGATTTGTCTGAAAGAGGGTGCGCACGATTTGCCAAAAAATGTAACAGTACATTCGCTCAAAAAAACAAAGAGTGGAGCATCGAATGTTTTAAATCGCATTAGGTATATTGCGAAACTAAAGCTATTGTCGTGGAAACTTCGAAATGAATACGACAGTGTGTTCGTGCATATGAACCCAGAATATGTGCTTGTGTCCGGGCTACTATGGCGCCTTTTAGGAAAGAAAATCTCGCTTTGGTACACCCATAAGAATGTTGATTGGAAACTACATCTCGCTGAAAAACTTACTCATCGTGTGTTTACAGCATCGAAGGAAAGTTTCAGATTAGAGAGCAACAAGACAATGGTGGTTGGCCACGGTATTGATATGCAATTGTTTACTTCTCGTCGAGAAAAGGCGAAGGGTGAAAACGCACTGAAACTTCTCACTGTTGGAAGAATAAGTAGCACGAAGCAGATTGATGTAATAATTGCGGCTTTGGGAGCATTGGTTCGAAAAAATATTAATGCTCATCTTACCGTTGTCGGGGTTCCTATTACCGAAGAAGACCAGATGTATTTCGCTGAAGTACAAAATATGGCGTGCAGGGATCAGTTAAGCGGAAAAGTACATTTTGTCGGCGCAGTAACCCACGATCAGTTACCGTCGTACTATGAAGACGCGGATGTGTTTATAAATATGAGCAGAACGGGCAGTTTAGATAAAGCGGTACTCGAGGCACTCGCAATGGGAATGCCTGTTGTCACGGGGAACGAAGCATTTCACAATCTCCTCAACCCTCTTCGTCTATGGATCTCCGAAGGAAACCCAGATGCAATTGTTGAAACCATACTACGTTCAAGACAAATCGATATGCGAGCGATTAGCGAAAAAGTAAGGAAAGAACACTCGCTTACCTCTTTGATATCAAACATTACTGCCACACTGGAAACATGAAAGAGTATACGCCACAAGTGAAGAAAGATCACTACGATTCCGGGTCGTATCGAGCAAAAGATAGGTGGAATTCATACTGGCATCAATTGTCAATAGTGCGCGCCCAGAAACCGCATACAGTATTGGAAGTCGGTGTTGGCGACGGTGTCGTTATGCGTGAATTGCGGTCGAAAAATATAAAGGTTACTACGTTTGATATTGCTCAAGACTTAAAACCTGACATTGTGGGGTCAGTCACAAAAATTCCTCTTCCTGAAAACTCCGTAGACCTTGTACTTGCGGCAGAGGTCATCGAGCACATTAGATTTGAAGATGTGCCAACTGCGCTCGGTGAGCTTTCACGTGTTGCAAGGAATCATGTCGTTATCTCTGTGCCGCACCCCGGGTACGTGTTTTCTTTCGAAATGAAATTTCCTCTCTTGCCGCGCATAACACTGTTTACAAAATTGCCGTTTTTCTGGAAGGAGCACCAATTTGATGGGCAGCACTATTGGGAATTAGGAAAGCGCGAGTATTCACTCCGGCGATTCACGCGTCTTGCAAAGGAGGCCGGTCTATTTTTAGAGTGGCATAAATGCTATGCAGATGACCCTGCTCATCGCTACTTTCTTTTTTCGATATGAACATTCTTTACGTGGCAAATATGAGAATGCCGACTGAAAAGGCACACGGCATACAAATAATGAAGGCTTGCGAAGCGTTTGTGCACAGCGGACACGAATTGGAGCTCATCGTCCCGAATAGATGCAGTCCTATCAAAGAGGACCCGTTTACTTATTACGGGATAAAGAGTCCTTTCAAAATAACGCGTTTGTTTACAGCGGACACAGTTGAGTGGGGAGCACTTGGTTTCGTATTTCAGTCAGTTCTATTTGGGATTGTCGCTGCGATATATAAAGAAATAAAAAAGGTAGACGTGGTTTACGGAAGAGACGAAATTGTATTAACCATGATTGGCATTTTAACCAAGAAAAAAATTATATGGGAGTCACACGATGGCGCATGGAATATTTGGGCACGGTATCTTTCAAGGCGTTCTTCTGGAATTGTTGTAGTGACCAAAAGTGCCATTGATTTTTATAAAAAACACAATGTGCCAGAAGAGAATATATTGGCGGTGTCAAATGGGGTTGATCTGGATGATTTTAGTAATCCGGAATCAAAGCAGGAAGCGCGCTCTCGCCTTGGACTTCCACAGGACGAAAAAATAGCTCTTTATATAGGGAAGCTTGATGGGTGGAAGGGGTTGGGCACGCTGCTTGAAGCGTCTGTTTTATTATCTGATGTTAAGGTTGTAATTATAGGGGGGGAGAAGGGTCATATTGAAAAATTATCAAAAAAATATCCAGACGTAATCTTTCTCGGACCAATGCCTTATAACGCGCTTCCAAACAATCAAGCAGCAGGCGATGTGTTGGTCGTGCCCAATACTGCAAAAGACCCCATATCGGTTCTGTTCACATCGCCTCTGAAGCTTATCGCCCACATGGCTTCTCATAGTCCTATCGTAGTATCTGATTTACCAAGTACGCGCTTTGTAGCAGATGGGGTAGCTTTGTTCGTCAAACCCGATGATCCTTCGGCATTGGCATATGGCATAAAGAGTCTGGTAGACAATCAAGCGCTCGCCGATACGATAGTGCATGGTGCATTAGAGCGAGTCAAAGATTTTAGCTGGTCATCACGTGCCAGACGCATTGGGCGTTTTTTAAGAAAGGTGTGAGTATGCTTTAATTGTTTTTCTTAAACCATCAATAAGTTCTACTTCTGCTTTCCATTCAAGGAGTTTTTCAAATTTAGAAGAGTCAAGAGAGAAACGAATCTGTTCACCTGGTCGGCCGGGGAGATAAATGGGCTGAGCTTTTTTCTTCAACAATTTAGCAATCATACTGTAGAGTTGGTTTAATGAAGTTTCCTTTCCGGTACCTATATTAAAAACTGGATCGGCAAAATCATCGGGGACATTCAGTGCTTTAATGTTTGCACGAACGATGTCATCAATAAATATGTAGTCTCTTGTCATGGTACCGTTACCGCGTATCTCCGCTTGTCCGCCTCCTTGTAAGGTGCGTATGTAATATGTAAGAGCTCCGGCTGTTTGCCCCGGACCATATGCGTTCGGGTACCGCAATATAACGTATGGAATATTGTGCGTTTCCTTATAAAAATACAAATATTTTTCTATTACGTATTTCGATACGGCATATGAGTTAGCCGGATTCAGCGGGTATGTTTCGGGAGTCGGTTGAGGAGAATCATTTCCGTATACAATTCCTGATGAGGCGAAAACGAACTTTTTAACGCCGAAGCGGCTCACGCACTCCAAAAGATTAACTGACGCGAGGACGCTTTCCATATCGGCTTTGGGGTCAAAGGCTTTATATGAGAGTAAATTTGAGGCAAAATGAAATACATAATCTGGCTTCTCATTTTTAAAGATCTGTTCCAATTTAGTGCTCGCAAGGTTCATCTCGTAAACCTTCGTTCCCCGGACAATCCTTCTTTTCTTTTTTCTAATCATTCGGTCAACCACTACGACTCGTGCACCCTTTTTAAGGAGCGCTTTTGCTGTATGCGATCCAATGAAGCCGGCACCGCCCGTTATGAGAAATGTTTTATTGCGAATTTTCACAGATGCATCCTACCACGGAAAAATTGTTCGAAAAGGATTTCGCTTATATCGTTTGAGTTGTGGAAGATCAGTATTATTCAAATTTTGAAATGAAATTGCTTCATGGGAAAGCTTGCTGAGTATGGGAATATGTGACCAAACGGAATCAGGAATATTACGCAATATAGGCTTGAACCACCGGAGTGTTCTATAGATATTCATGTATACGAGGTCAGCTGCTGATGCTCTACGCCGCATATCTTCACGGGCTTTCGCGTAATAGAGGTAAAATTCCTCTTTACGGGCACTGCTCATCGCATTTGGAGTTTTCCGATATGCTCCAAGAACAGTATTCAAATGATAAAGCTTGGTCTTGAAGAAGAATTTTCGCCACAGCCCAGCGTCAAATGCCCATGGGTATTCATCGTCGAATTTTCCGCCAGTACGCTCCCACAGTGAACGCCTCCAAAATGTTGATTCGTGCTGTATTGCCCACGGAACTCCGGTTAGGTGCTCATAATAATCTTTTCTTACCGGTATTACATTTGCAATGATTCCATTTCGGTCAATAAGGAGGCCGATGCCGGTGAGCCACTCGACATCGGGAAATGCACTGAATACTTTTGCTACGGCAAAAAGCGAGCCGGGCATCAGCTTATTTTTATCGTTTAGGGAATACAAAATTTCGCCAGTTGATTTCGCAAATCCGCGGTTGAATGCGTAAATGGGAGATGTGCGTTTGCCGGGCCATTTTTCGCAGTATGCTAATCGGTCTTTGTATCGCGCTATCACTTTCCAGCTACCGTCGGTGGAATCATCGTCAATTACAATGCATTCAAGGTTGGGATATCTCTGGTTTATGACTGACTCTATCGTTTCAGCGATGTATTCTTCGCGGTTAAAGCATTGTATTACAACGGAAATTTTTGGATATTTCATATTTATCCATTTGGTGCACCTATGTATATAACCGTAATTGACTTTTTTCTAGGAATGTAACGCCAAGGGTCAAGCACGACCGACCCTTTTGGGAAAGTCATTTTTGCAAATTGTGGGTGTTTAGTTCCTATGAAGAAAACACTTGCGTTCCAATCTGTTTTTTCACCATCTAGGTATGGATCGTAAATAGTAACGTCGTGGCCCATTTCTTCTAAAATGTTCTTTAGTAATACTGATGGACTTCCGGTAACTATATTGGTTTCGGGCTTGAATGCCTTTCCTAAAATTACCTTTGGAAGATTTTTGTGCTCAAGCATCAATTTTGCGAGCCACTCGGTTTGTTTTTCGCGTGCAATCATAAGGGAATCAAAAAAATCATATGAAAGGTCAAGTTTTCTTGACAACCAAGAGAGAGCGATGTTGTCTCTAGGATGGCATCCGCCACCATCACCCATACCTGCAGAGAGATACTTCGGACTGATTAAACGGGTGGTAGCTAATTTCATCGCATCGGTTACCGCGTCTACATTCATTGTGCCCCCCATTTTGTGGCAAATTTCCATCATAACGTTTGCATATACGATTTTCATTCCAATAAATGTATTGTATGCAACTTTAATTAACTCTGCGTTCTCTAAAGTTGTGCGATAAAACGGAGCGTTATGTAGCGTTTTGTAGAATTTCTGAACTTTACGTGCAGCGGTGTCGTCTACCACCCCAAAAAGAATGAATTCGGGATTTAGGAAGTCATGCATTGTCGTTCCCATTGCTATGAAAAATGGGTTGTAGCACAGCTTAACGTGTTTGTTTACAACAGGGAGTATGTAATTTTTTATAGTACCTGGGAGAACCGTTGAAATGATGACAACTATCTTGTCTTCTCCATTTTTCTTTATTGCCCTTGAAAGCCCTGATACTCCGCTTATCAGGTGGTCATAATTAAAATCCACGCGTTCGTTTGGAATACGAGTAACGCCCTCATATCGTTCCTCATGGGGCGTTTGAATAGCTACAAAAATAATTTCTGCATGCCTTACCACCTCGTCCATGGTCCCAAACTTAAGGCCACTTTTACGCAGAAGTGGCTGAAGTGGCGATCTGCCGTCTGGCCCCGTCTCGCGATAATCAATTGATTGCTTTTGCATACGATTTTTGTTTATATCGTAGCCCATAACGTCGTGTCCTTTCATATCCATTGCTACCGCACACGGCAGACCTAATTTCCCCATTCCAATAAAGCCAATGCGCATAGAGGATTTGCCTTTTTTGGTGGCGTCAGCATTTCTCGTGCTGGATTTCTTTCTGGGATTTCTGGGAACTTTTTTATTCGCCTTTTTAATCATATGAAAAGTTTGGCAATTCTAACAATAAAAAAAATAAAATAAAGCACTTAAAACTTGACTAGTGGCGTTTTCCCTTTTCTTGCTTTTGTTTTATAAATGAGGGAAAGTATTGAGATGAAAGTTTTATATTTATTTAGTGGTATTCGTAGCGGGTTGATCGAAAAAGTCAAACAGGGAGAGGATTCTGGTGATGGCACGTGGGGCATGGTTCGTCTTCCTCGCTTTGGAATCGAGGCGGAGCACCTTGAGCTGGAGCAGATTCTTCCAGATTCAGCCGCTACGTTTATTCGTCACAAAGTCTTGGGAAATTACGGAGCACACATCCCATTCTTTTTTCACTTCTTCCGCTACGACATCATTTTTACTGCTGGCGCTTTTTATAGTCAGCTACTATTCACTTTTGCAAAAGCGATTTTCCGATTCCGCAAACCGCTGTGGGTTATGCACGATTTCAGTATTACTGGGTTTCTTGGCAACGAAACGACGCTAAAGCAAAAACTTTTTAGATTTGTTGTAAATAGAGCCTCTGGGATAGTAACGGTTGGCAAAGAGGAGTGCGAACGTTTAAAGAAAAGATTTCCACACTTGGCAAAAAATATAGTATACATACCGTTTGGAGTAGATATACATTTTTTCAAACCTATAAAGGTTAATGAGACATCAAAAATGATATTTTCTGCAGGAGTTGATCCGGACAGAGATTGGAAATTACTTTTTGACGCTTGTGAAGGACTGGGTGTACGCGTTATCGTGGCAACTCGCCCACGTGGAAACAAAAAAGTCACCCCGCCGGCCTTTGCAAAGATGCAACTTTTTCCTTTGAAGGAATTTATTAATAATTATGCACGGGCAAGCATCATTGTGATTCCACTGGATACTACATCTAGGATTAATGATGCAATGGGATCCACTGCGCTTTTTGAAGCAATGGCAATGGGGAAGGCGATTATTGCAACTAGCACTCACACGATGCGCTCATATATTACTCATGAAGAAAATGGATTGCTTGTTCCAGAAGGCGACGTACAGGCAATGCGGCGTGCTTTAGAGGAGTTGCTGTGTGATGATGAAAAGAGGAAAAAACTCGGCGAAGCGGCGCGCATCTACGCCGAAGAGAATCTTGACGCTGAAAAGCTTGCGGGACAACTTGCGGACTATTTTAGGCGTCTCGTAAAATACAAATGAGACAACGCACGATGATATTCGCTAAGAAAGATTTTTATTTGCAAAAATAGAGTCCTCATATATGTGCTCTCCAGTTTTGGAAGAGAAATGTACGCCGCAGTTTCCTTTATATACAAAACCGAGATCATTAAGTTGCTTATGTATATCGCCAAATAGCGGTTGATTTTCATATAAAGTGACAAATGATGTTTCAACAATTACGATTTTTGTCTTCAGTAATGTATTTTCTCCTCCGGAGATAACCCTATCTTCGTATCCTTGTACATCAATTTTGATTAGAGTTTCAGGTTTTAATGTAATCTCGTCAATAGAATCCAGTCTGCGCACGTCAATTTGCTGTGGCATGGCTTTTGTGCTTTTAGGGTACAATTCCTTGTGTAATTTTGCCATAGTTAGCATTGATGAACTTGGATGAAAGGCATTTCTATCAATATTTGCAGTTCCATTCTTATCTCCAAGTGCAAAATTAAATGGTCTAAAGTTTTGGTCGTTTTTAAACTTTATAGAGATTCTTTCAAAACAATCTCTAAGCGGCTCAAATGCGTATATTTGTGCAGTGGGAAATAGGTGACGCATCTCTAGAGACCATATTCCATTGTTTGCACCGATATCAATAATCGTACTTATATTGTGATGCCTTAAGACGGTATTAAATACCGAGTGGTACCTGACGACATCAAAACCAAAGCGTCGCATTACTTTTTTTATAGACATTAACATATATAAGAACGTGTTTTTTTCTTTACAGGCGTGCCATCCACCATATCGACATACTCGGCTTCATTTTTCATAAAAAACAAAGAATATAACCAGAGAAAGAAATTTTCCAAACGCGGCGATAGACGTGATTGCGGCGAGAAAAACAAGCGTGCTTTCCACGCCGTAAAACTTCTCCTTGGTCTAGCTTTCCACTGTTCTGCTTTGTATGGTCCACTTGAGTGGAGCTGTCCTTCCCTTCGCATAAAATTTCCTATAGAAACTTTCAGCGCCCACATTGGAGCGTGCCTCGCCATGTTCATCCAAAGCCAGTAGTCGCCAGATACGCGGTACCCCTCCGGTATAGGCGCGACTTTCTCCCAAAGTTCTCTCCGCCAAAAAATACCATTTTGTGCTGTTGGATATGCCTCTTGGCTGTAAATGCCCAAGGATAACCAATCTTGTCGAAAGATTTTACATATGCCATTTGAAGTTCTTTCCCATTTCTCGTTCATTCCATTTGTGATACCGTGAACCCACTGGATTTCTGGGAACTTTGAAAAAGTTTTCGCTATTGCTCCAAATGCTCCGGGTTCGTAAGTGTTGTCACCATCTGCCCATGTGTAAATGTCTCCCGTTGCCTTGGCAAAACCTTTATTAATTGCATCAAACGTGCCCACGTCTTTTTCAGAGAAAGAGAGCATCTTTATACTTTTACATTTTATCGGTAATTCATTTCGCTCAAGCTTTTTTCGATACGATTCAAAAATTTCCACAGTTTTATCTATAGAAGCCCCATCTTGTAGAATGTATTCTATTTCAAAATCGCCCTCCTGCATAAGGACAGACTCGATTGCTTTTGCAATCCAAGGCTCCATGTTGTATACGGGTGCCACAATGGAGAACTTCATATTATATATTTATCATAATCAACATAATCTGGGTTTTGTGTTTTTACGTCCCATAGATACAAAGGTAGGCGAAACGACCAGCTGTTCTTGAAATGATTTGCAACACGGAAAACAAAATCACGCCCACTCCCGCGTCCGGAGGGTACCCCCCACGTACGCTCATTCCGGTGTCGGAAGTAAATACCTTCGTCCCTAACGCTTTTATGGAAGAGCATAGAATTGTCGGCCCCAGGGTAGCTCTCCATACTACGATAGAACAACTTCCTAGTATACGGAAACCACTTAATTGGAAAAGGAATAAAGCGATGGAGTGGCTCAATCATTAAAATTCCCCGAACAGAATGTGCAAGTGAAACTATTTCTTCAGGTCCAATCACAACGCTATTTTCTCCTTTTTCTCGTATAATACGATCTACGTCTAATTTTTTATTGATGCTTCTTTCCGTTAACTCGTACCATTGAATGGTAACGAGTGTTGCCCTATATTTTTCCGCCATTTTGTACTGTGTTTCTATGCGGTTCAATAGGGAAGCATCGTCAGCATCCTGTGTTGTTAGCCATTCTCCTTTAGCAATCTTAAAACCGTAGTTTCGTGCGGAATATCCGGCATTGATATCGTAGCCGCGCCAGTTGGTACGCTTTTCGTTTGCGTGATGCAGATGATATTGCACCCGCGAATCTTCCTTGGCAATAGCTTCGACCGCCGCGCGCGTGTCGTCCGTTGAGCCGTCATCGACGACAATAATCTCGAGATTTTTATACGATTGATTCCGCATGGAATTAATCGCACGCACTACGCGTTTTTCTTCGTTCCATACAGGGATGATTGCTGAAATAAGAGGCATACCCGCACACCTATCGAGGCGTAGTGTTTTTGCTACTAATGGGAAACATACATGTAATTGTATATCCTCTACTGTTGGAATGCATGAACGGAGCCGATTGAAACACACAGTAGCAACGCCTCGATAGGTGTGCGGGCATACTATTTTTTATTTCTTTTTCCCTCAAGTGAATCTACGAATGCATCGAAAACCTCGGCGAATTTCTTGCGAGTATGATTCGCTCGGGCGTATTGCCACGTCGCCACCGCCATTTTCTTTAGAGTATCTCGCGGCAAGAAGGTGGTACCGCGTACAGCATTTTGAATTGCGTTCACTGTGTTTTCTTGCAACGTAATGCCGAAGGTATGTGTATCAATGCCGGATTCACGACTAACGATTGGGATTAACCCCGCATGCATGCACAACACAACACTGCCAGCGCACCCTTCAGAGCTTGAGGGGTAGACGATCCCTAGAGAATCTTCATATATGTCCTTAAATTGGGCGCTTCCCGGGTCAATCCAGCCAATGGTTCGGATATTCTTTGTCTTATACAATTCGTGTCGGTACGTTTGTACAAACGGATCTGTTGGGTCTACTTTACCACACACCGTAAGCGAATATTCGGGCATTTTCGCAAACGCTTCAAGTACCAGGTCCAGTCCTTTGTGCGCAAGTCCGGCACCACCAAACCATATAAAGTTGCGATGCACTTTTTCAAAATTTTTATCTTCTGGAGATGGGTATGTGTGTGTCGTCGAAAGCGGGATGCGCACGATTTTCTTATCCGTATTTGGATAGGTGCTGAGTGTGAAGTCGCTTCCCAGCATTGCTATAACATCTGATGATTCAAATGCGTGATTTGGAGAAAATTTTCGCACTGCAGGAAGTCTGACTCTTCGTTTTTTTTCAATGTCATTAATGCGAGATTCTTCTGCGCGGTTAAGAAAACCCCAATAACAAGTTGCGCCGTAAAAAATTTTTACACAGTCAGTATTAAGTAGTGGAGCGATACGATCCATATTCTGGCCGCTCTCGTCAAGGAAATACACGTATGATTTTTGTGGAATGAACGTCTTATTCGTTCCGTCTATAACATCAACGGCATAGCCCTTGTCCAAGAATATTCGTGCCATTTGCATACATTCCCATCGATTGGTGTGTGCAT
>Ga0210057_1009518_pt1 | contig 11209 bp, 7 predicted proteins | sample CryGeyCG2114_010_2_FD_183968 | JGI IMG/M metagenome (GOLD analysis project Ga0210057, IMG submission 183968) | Groundwater microbial communities from aquifer - Crystal Geyser CG10_big_fil_rev_8/21/14_0.10 (SPAdes) (version 2) | ecosystem: Environmental > Aquatic > Deep subsurface > Groundwater ...
GTCCCGACTTATCGCCCCCTCCCCCAATCAAAAACCTAACCCCTTGTTTTACAAGGGTTTTTTGCTACATATTGAATATTTTGTTGCACTACGGGTATACTGGAACCGTGAATTTTAAAATACGAGAAGTAAAACTCAAGAGCGGGAAAACAGCGGTCCAAGTGTACGCAATCGCAAAAAGGAAAAGAAACATCCTGAAGCATCTTGGAAGCTCAAAGGACGAATCGGGAATCAAAGACCTGAAAGAACAAGCTCTCAATTGGATACAAGAAGAAACAAGCAAAAAAGGGCTGTTTCAAGGCACTCAAGATGTATTTTTTAAGAATTACGCGTATTTGGGTTTTAGTTACAATTTCGCTTATGAATTTTTAAGTAAAGTTTTTGATGATTTTAATTTCAACAAACACACAAAGAAATTGTTTAAAGATTTGTGCGTAGTTCAAATACTGGAACCTTCTTCCAAAAGACAAAACCTTTTGTTTCTGGAGAGATTTTTTGAAATTAAACATAATTTGAATAATGTGTATGAACATCTGTCCGTGTATGATCCAAACCTGAAAGAAAGCTTGGGAAACGAAACGCTCCGGATAGCCCAAAAACATTTTCATTTTGATTTTTCGTTTGTTTTGTACGATGTTACGACTTTGTACTTCGAATCCTTTAAAAACGATGAGTTTAAACGTCCAGGCTTCTCCAAAGACAACAAATCAAACCAACCGCAAATAGTTATCGGGTTGATTGTCACAAAAGAAGGGTTCCCTGTTCACTATGAAGTGTTTAGCGGAAATACGTTTGAGGGAAACACTTTTCTGCCTATTGTTTTAGCCTTCAAAAGCAAACACAAGATAGAAAATATCACTGTGGTTGCCGACAGCGCGATGTTTTCCAAATTAAACTTTAATACATTAAAAGAAAGCGGAGTTAATTACATAGTGGGAGCAAGGTTATTGAATCAAAAAAAAGAGATACTCAGTCAAATCGAAAACTCTATCAAAAAAATACATAAAAGCAGTATTAGAATTGATGATTTAATTGTTGAATACAGCGAAAGAAGATACGCAAAAGACAAAAGAGAGTTTGAAAAACAAGTGGAAAAAGCGAAGGCTTATGAAAATTCAGAGTCAACCAAAATTCGCAAAATGAAGTTTTTAAAAAACGATAAAACCGCGTATCGTTTAGACCAAGCCTTGGTGGATAAAAATGTGAAATTGCTTGGGTTGAAGGGCTACGTTACCAACCTGTTATTGCCGAATGACGAAATCATAAACTACTATCACAATCTCTTTAAAATCGAGCACGCTTTTAGAATAGCCAAATCGGATTTGGAAATGAGGCCGATTTACCATTTCAAAGAACAATCAATCAAGAACCATGTGTTGATTTGTTTTGTTTGTTTATCCCTCTCCGTATTTTTAGAACTGAAAAACCAAAAGTCCATTAAAAAAATCATCGAGTTGCTTAAAAATGTTACGGATGCGAAAATTCGAAACTTAAAAACGGGAAAAGCCTTTTATGTGAGGAGTGAGTTTGACGAAGAAGTTGGGAATTTGTTGCACTAAAGCGATAAGTCGGGAGTGTTTCCTTGTCGTATGCGTTAAGTGACACCCACGTACTTGAGAACTCCTTGATAAGTTCAAGTATTGATTTTGGGTCAAGAACGACATGCTCCGGCAAAAGTGCCTGAATATCGGACACCGTCTTCACGAACGCATCGTAATTCTTCGCGATTCGCGCGCGGTTTACGGTATAGCCATTGATGATGTGTTCGCGGAGCGTTTTGGTGGCCCACTGACGAAATTGCGTAGCGGTCTTGGAACTTACTCTATAACCCACTGAAAGTATCGCGTCAAGATTATAATACTCAACTTAATATGTTTTTCCGTCACTGGCAGTTGTTGCATTTTTTGCAACAACTGAATTTCGCTGTAGTTCACCTTCTTTAAAAATATTACGTAGGTGTCTGGAAATAACTGACTTATCACGACCAAAGACTTCTGCTATCTGATCAAGACTTGCCCATATCGTGTCACGCCGAAAATCTCCGCGAAGACGAATAGCTCCCGATTTTGCCTGATATATCACCATCTCTTTGACATTTTGCTTCTTTTTTACGGACATCTGTACAGTATACAATATCTTCGCGGTTTCTGGCTTCACCTATAGGCTCCTCCAACTTCGCCGCTGCGATTTTAAGAGGAAGGTAACCCCTCACAAACCTGAGTGGAAACTATGTTTTGGTTAAGCCATTTTTACCTATTTTAACCAAAACCTTTTAGGAATTTTGTTCTGTAGAATGGCTTTGCTAAGCCCTTACTCGGAGTTGTGAGCAGTCACTTTTCAAAAACTTGACTTCTTGTCTAAAATGATTTACTTTCACTATGGACAACGAAAGGATACTACTTTGAAAACGTACGGAAACTACACACCAGGTCAGATTAACGGCAAAACAGCGGTTAACCCCGTGAGCTTTGTTCTAGAAAATTGGGCGCTTCTCTGTCAACTGGTTGGCCTGAATCCAAAACCAGCAATAAACGTTCAACCAGGAAGTGGAAACACGGACGCACAGAGTTCGTTCCCCATGCTCTACTTCCCTGCCGAGGACACTGTCAGGGTGTACACAAGTGATCTGGAGTCAGACTATCTTGCAGCAGGTATGAGCGGTGACGGTTTAAATCAACTGGTATTCCTCTGGGCACACCCGTGCCTCATGATACGATACGCGCTTCGAAATCGGGGCATTATTCAGACAGACGACTTCATCGACATTGAGACCGTACGAACATTTGACTGGCCCGACGCAGTCGTGAAAAGCCGGTTCTCACCATCAGCACTGCCACCGCAAAACGACCCCACACATGCAGGTAAATGCGATGACATGACAATTCAGATCGCCATCATGGGATACCTCGTCAACCGCGGACTCAAAAAGTTACACGACGAGCGAATCAAGGCGATACTTTGTGCCAAAAGGTCAAGTATCGACAAAAGAGACTTTGAGCTTGTACCATCGAAAAAATGGTCTTGATATATAGTCAGGGCTCAATACACACTTCTTAACAGCGGTTCGTTACACGAACCGCCATTTTTTTAATTGAGAAATGGTATAGGCTGTATCCCTTTTTAAATGTACACTATCAGCAGAACTGCTGTTTGACTACATTGCCGTTCTCACCAAAACCCTTCACCAAAAAATAGAAAGGTCTACCATGATAACAAAAAAACTTTCCATCGAATGGTGGAGAAAAGACGCCGACAAGCCGGTGGCAATTATGCTTTTAATAGCGCACATTTCAGCACTAGGGGTGTGCTTCCCACAGTTCTTCAGTTGGAGTGGAGTAGCTATATTCTTCTTCCTGTACTGGGTGACTGGTTGGCTTGGAATTACCCTTGGTTACCATCGGTTGCTCACTCACACATCCTTCAAGACGTACAAGTGGATTCGGTCTGTATTAACCCTTTTCGGTTGTCTTGCATGGCAAGGTCCGCCGATAACGTGGGTTGGAACTCACCGGAATCATCATAACCATTCGGATAAAGAAGGAGACTCTCATAGTCCCATTCATGGATTCAACTGGGCTCACATGCTTTGGGTAGTTACCAAAGATCCTCCCGGATTCAATGCTTCGAATCTTGCAAAGGATTTGGGAAGCGAACCTATGATGAGAACGCTGGATAGAGTCTGGTGGTTACCACAACTAATACTAGCGACCCTTCTCTTCTGTATAGGGTGGGGATTCGGTGGAGTCATGTTGGCCTTTTCTTGGTTATTTTGGGGTGTTTCTTTGCGCATCATAGCAGTGCTTCACGCCACATGGTTCGTAAACTCGGCATGCCACACATGGGGTTATAAAAATTTCCATGACACTGGAGATAATTCACGCAATCTTTTGTGGGTGGGGCTAATCTCTGGAGGAGAAGGCTACCATAATGACCATCATAAGAAACAACGATCAGCGGCTCATGGAATTCGCTGGTTTGAAATAGACGCAACCTATTTAACAATTCTCCTCATGAAGTACATGGGGTTGGCGTGGGACATTGTTCCGCCACCAGAATTGCCAGAGAAGGTGCGAGAATAGCTACCAAGCAGAGTACCGCGGGCACCTTACGGCGCCCGCGGTTTTTTATACACAATCAACTACCGCGCAACAATGACGGCGGTATGCCCGCCAGCTTGCTGGCAGTGCGGTAGTTGAACCCAGCACCATTTTTACTGAACGGTGATTCGGAGTGGAAAGTGTAGGTGAAGAGCATAGTGTGCATAAGCCGATACTTTTTCTCCTATGAAAATGGTGCCGGGTTTATTATCTGCATTCCGCGTTATCCTCGGAGCAGAGCTCGCAGGTTTCCGCGGGCAGATAATATAGGACCTACGCAATTGGTGTCATTCCACTGAAAAGTGGAATCCAGAGCCATAAAAAACGGCTATATACTGGATTCCAGCTTTCGCTGGAATGACAGAAAAAGGCAAAATGCGTAAGTCCTATAATAACATATGACATTGGCGCCGATACCTTTATATACGTCAGATACCCTAACCCAGCACCGAGCGCGAGAGTAATCGTCTGCTTAAGGGTAAATGGCCCGAAAATGACTTCTTCTTCGTACATACGATAAGAATAGCACAACGTTTTCTGAGGAAAAGGGTACGGCATATCTGGTACCTTTCACCTTTTGCAAATGGCCATCTTTTTGCTATGATAGCCCTTGTCTCACTAGATATGAGATGCATTCCGCGGTAGCTCAGCTGGTAGAGCGCCTCGCTGTTAACGAGGATGTCCCAGGTTCGAACCCTGGCCGCGGAGCTTGATTGGATGTTCATTCAATAAGAGTACCTTATCGAATGGATTCCGCAGTGTAAACATTAGCTTTTTCCCGTCCATGGTCGGGTTCTAAATTAGATAACTCAAAAGTTGTCTTTTTTCGCCTGGTTCAGAATTTGGATTGTCGAATATCTCCAAGGTTCACCTTTAAACAAGGGTGACTTTCCCCTTTACTCTCCAAATAGTTTCCCTGGCTGTGACGATGCTTTAGAGCGCAATTTCGCAAATTCCAACATTTCCTCAATCGAAGCCCCTTTATTTCTCCAATCCTTAAAGAAGGTATCGCCAACAATCACATATTCCCATGTTGCGTTGCTTCGCATGGTGGCAGGAAGTCGGTTTACTCGGTCAATCCAATTCAAAGCGGAAATTTGTTTCTTTTGCACATTCGGATGACTGATTTGGTCTTGTGCCTTTGTCTCTACGATATAGATTTTTCCGTTTGAACATTTAACAAAGAAGTCGGGATGATATTGCGCCATCATGCCGTCATCTTTGAGATAGCGGAAGCGAACAAAATAATGCTTATCAACCAAGAGCTTCACGAACGCTTCCACGCCACTATCCGCATCCGCATATTCGGCAAATCCTTTTTCCAGTCCGCCGTTGCGAGAAGGATATGGTGTGCGCTCATAAATTGTTTTGCTTGTAGGAATAGAAAAAGTCTCGCGCATTCGCAAAGAAGTCACCTCTGATACTTTTCGCTTAATCACTTCTGGCTCACTCACTGTTTCCGTTTCGTGTAGTTTTAATATCGCCGAAGAAAGTTCACGGATAACATGGTCGGTAACCAAGCTCACCATCAAAAGTCGCCAGTTATCATCCACAAATGGGTCAATCTCCTGATTAAACAAACTCTTGCGAATATACTCATCCACCAATCCCGCTAGCTCGGGCATTTTTACTTGAATTACTGGAAAGCGTGTCTGCTCTTTCAAATGCCGTTTTGATACTGGCTCGGAAATAAGCACCGACACCCGATTTACCAATCGAGAAACAAAATCGTTGTAGCTTGTCGCGCTCATAATGCCCCCATGAATGCTGTAGTCACCAAAGCGTGTACCTTTGGTCATTTCCTCAGAAAAGAATTGCTCTCCTTTAGGCACCATCTTTTTAAGCTGGTCGAAACTCGCCTTATCAAACGGCATCAAATCCTCAACGGACAGCTTCTTGTCTTTGATGACCTCCTCCGCTTCACTGACAATGACAGGAAAGACAAAATCATATTTTTCATATCCATCACGAAGCGGTACGGAAATAATATCTCCAACGACATCAGTTCCTCCTGTAATGTCGGTGGCGTCAATACCAATCATTCCGTCTTCAATAAACTCTTTATAAAATTGCAGGAACGCTGGATGTTCAATGATACTTAAGATATCAAAGTAATTATTAGGACCTGTTTTTTCAACTAAAACTCTCTTCCTATTTTCCGCCTTCATATCTTGAAACTCGCTCTCTCGCCACATTTGACGAAGCCCGCGTCCAATAGTCTGCTCTAAAAGAATCGGCGCTTGCGCGGATCGAAGCGGTACAATAACGCAAATGTTATTTACATCAAAGCCCTCGCGAAGCATAAGCACCGAGACTATCACTTTGGGCGACGCGTGCTTATCTATGTGAAATAACCGTCCTTTTAATTCTGCCCATTCATCCTTTGTGACCTCTCCTTTCTTGTTGGAGTGTATTTCCAAAACATCATCCTTACCTAATCCTTCTGCCAATAAAAATTTACCTACTTTGCCCGCAACTTCCGTATCCTCACAAACTACCATCATTTTTGGATGTTTATTTTTTTCTGGAGCAATGCGCTCAAAATCTTTTGCCAAAATGCTTAACTTTTCCAAACCAGCGCGAAGCATAGTTCTTTGACCTTCCGAAAGTCCTACAACATTACCCGCCTCGTCACGTTCGGCCTTAAAACTTAGCTCGCTCATCGCCGCCCATTCCTTTCGTTTCTCCAATGTAATCATCTTAACCAACCCCTTGGTGATTGCTGTTTTGAGATCAAAGTCAACAATAATATGCGGGAAAAATATCTTACTTTGACCTTTCTGTAAATATGGTGTCGCACTAAAATCAATTTGAATGAAACGCTTTGCTTCTGCCGAGGCAATATAGTCCAATGCCTGTTGCCATCTCTTTTCTTCTTTCCCTGTTTGAGCAAGCCATTGCGCCTCATCGTTAAACACCACCAAGTCAGGTAAATCTCGCAGAAACGCCAACTCTTTACCTTGTCCGTATGAGTTATCGAGCACATTCAAATCGTTACCCGCGCTTGTTCCAGGTCGAGCAGGAAGAATATCTTTGATGACTTGTGTCGGGTCAATATCACCAGGAGCTTCCGTCACTTCTTCTTGCGTTTCTTCAACCCCAGCGAGTAAATGCCAGTTCGTAACCGCAACCAGTCCATCACCTGTAACTTTGCTTCCAATTTCTTCTTTCTTTACGACAGACGATTTGAAAAAGCCGAATATCTCATCCCGATAACCTTCAGGCAAAAACAAATCTTGCGAATGAAATATGTCGGAAGTCTCAAAGTCACGCCCATCGCCACCCTCGCGTTCTTTACCGAGGAACGCATCAAGCAGTCGTTCGTACACGATTAACCCAGGAGCTACGACAAGAAAGTTCTTGCTGTAGTTTCCTTGTTCGTGCTTTGCGTTCAAATACTGCCAAATGAGCGTAGCGGACAACACCCAGGTCTTGCCCGTACCCGTCGCCATTTTCACGGCGTACTTCGGATGATTGTATTTATCTTTGGCGATTTCCGAAAGTCCGTTCGCGCTTTCAAGCAACAAATCAGGCGCAAGCCGTTCGTACGCTTCAAAGATATTTTTTACCTTCATCACTTCGTGCAGGTAGATGATATTCAAAATCGCTTGCTTTTGCCCTTCGTGGAAATTCAAATCACGATTCTCAGAGTACCGCTCATCAAACCAGTATGTGAGAAGCTGTTTTGTTGTCGGAGTTACTTTCTCCAAATATTCACCCGAAAGCCATGCGTCATTAACTTTCGCAGTGATATCCCTCGCAAATTGTAGCGGTGTTTGGCTCATATTCTGTATATATTCACATTATCCCCACGTTCTTGATTTTTTCATAATTATATGCATATAATGTAGGTGATCGAAAGATCACTAATTCTAGTGCTTAGGGGCTCCGTAAGGAGTCCCTTTGGCTTTTACGGAGCAACCCTCCTCATCTTACCTACAATATCCTGCGGTATTTCTTTTGGCCAGCATACAAATTCTTTAATTTTCTTAATTTCAAATATGGGTACCTTGATCTCGTTTAATTCATACGAAACCTCCCTGGCAGTAGCAAAAACATAAACACTTTTCGAGTCGCTCCTTAGCTGTTTTATAGGATCCGCAAAATCACTATCACCGCTCCACAGTACAAAGTTTTCAGCATTATTTTTACTGAAATCGAGCAACATATCTCTGCCAATTTCCACATCAAAATTACACTTATAATCTTCTATATAAGTTATGCCTTGTTTGTTAAGTGAAGCTAATTTTGTATTGAGAAACTCTATGGTGGTTAAGTCCAGTTTTGAAAGCAGGCTTTTTCTAATAAAGTTCTCCAAAATGAAAGGAGAATTTTTGGGAATACTGGAAACATCTATAGATATTTTCATTTTCTTAACAGGTTTAGTCCGCACTTCATACTCAGCTCTATTTGCATCAGCGATAGACTCTTCTGATTTTTGATTACCCTCAAATGTTCCTACGTAGAGATTTACTTTTTGTATCGTACTAAATGAATCCAAAAACTGCTTTATTCGTTTCAAATGAAAATGCCAATCGAAACGATCTTGCCAATGAATAACATTTGCCCAATCTATGTAAACATTGGTTGGAGCAATAAATATCTCTTCCACTTCCTTAATGGTTTCTGGGAAGATACTGGCAAGTTGTTTTATTCTGTCTGTCTTTGGTAAAAACATAGAGTTTAGTTGATTTTTTGGTATCGATAGTTATATCTAATTTGGTCATTTAAAAATTGTCCGTGGGATGTGGCCTGTAAGAACTGCTGATATAAATTTTCTGGCACACCAAAATACCTATAAACATCTCCATCCGTAAACTCAACCTCCAAAACCGACGACTGGTCGTAACCGATAGAGCATATATTTGATGATGTAACAGGTGTTCGTTGCATATAACTATATTTCCTTAATCACCTCGCTCTCCCAACCAAATACGTCCACCGCCTTAACGGCAATCGTGCGCTTACCGTCTTTCTTCGGCACGCGAATTTTTGCCGTATGCACGATGCGGAGAGGGTCTTCGTCATTCTCAGTATTGCCTCGGTAGTCCTGCCACACACTTCTAAACACTTCGCCATCATAGTCAGGGTCAATACTCCAATACTCAATCAAATCGAGCGGATTTTTTGCAATAACTTCCTGTAGCTTTTCTTTGTTTTTATCATCGAGCGGTAACGCATCAGGAGAGAGAAGCATGTAGTTATCAAGCGAAACTTCAATCTCGTCTTCGTTGCCCGAAGCGGTAACTTTCGGCTCTTTGACTGTGATGTACTGCAACGATGAAAAGCGGATTTTGCCTTCGTCTTTGAGCTTCTTGTATGTTGCCTTGCTTGATAGCTTGTCGAGCAAGTCGGGAGGAATCACAAGCACTTCGAGTTTATCATCACCAAGGTTTTCTATAATTTGTCCAATATCGGTAACAAAGTTCCAAGCGAGAACAGTAACCTTATCCCATCCGCCAAGGTGAGAATCGCGAAGCTGTTGTGCTCGCTTTAATGTTGAGAGTCCGCAAAGCTTATTCGGAGAATCAGCGTAAACGAGATGCTTTGTGCGAGGCATATAGCCAAGATTTCTATTTGGATTATCTTCCTGCGGAAATGGCAATGCGCCAAACAATCCCATAACTACGCCTGCCAAATCACCAATACGATACTTGCTACCCATTGTCTGCGATAACTGCTCGCGTTGATAGTCGCCTAAAGATTGATATAGAAATGGCTTTGATTCTTGGTCAATCAATCTTTTTCGAGAAACCATAATGGCTGGCTTACCAATGTCGGAAGCAATCCATTTTCTTCCAAGTCTTTCGGCTACGGCCGCGGTTGTTCCAGAACCTGAGAAAAAATCAGCAACGATATCATTTTTATCTGTAGTAGCAGATTCGATTATTCTGTTCAATAATCTTTCTGGTTTTTGGGTATCATAATCTACATACTCATTTGAGCTTTTCATTAAACCAATTCTCACATCCTCATCAATCCATAAACTACCAACAACTTGTCCTTCCGTTTTTTCTAAATAGCGTTTTTGGTATACGGCCCCTTTATCTCCAACCTTTATATTCCCTTTGGCAAATTCCTCATCTATTCTGTCTTGATTCCAAGCCCAGTGTCGTCCTGTTGGTGGTTCCATCATCTTGTCTCCAAACTTCCTTGCCTCTCCTTGTCCTGGTGCATCTAAGGTTACCCAGCCAAATTTTCCACCCTCATCCTCGTATTTATATGTTCTTGTAACATAATCCTCATCGTGGTCGGTGTATATTATTTTTGCCTTACAATTTCGGCTATCTTTAGCGTACCAATACAGAGTGTCATGTACTTTTCCTGTGGCGGTAGAACTTTTCGGTTTAGTCTTCATCCAAATAATCTCATTCAAAAGATTATTCTTTCCAAAAATATCATCAAGAATTACTTTCACATAATGTCCTATGTGCCAATCAAGATGTACATAGACTGAACCCTTGTCTGAAAGAAGTTCTCTCATCAGAACCAAACGAGGATAAAGATATTTCAAATATGCGAGCGTCCCTTTAACTTCTTCTCCACCAAGAGTCCCAGCCCAAGTATCAGCATAAGCAAATTGTTCTAACACTGTCGGCTTTTGGTCTAATGTTGCACCAGGTATTTCAACTTTCGTGCGGTAGTCCGCTTTGCTATCAAAAGGAGGGTCAATATAAATCAAATCAATTTTTCCTCGCATAGACGGCATTCCAGTATCAGGGTCGCCAGCGAGCAGGGCTTGCATGAGCAAAAGATTATCTCCGTACACCAAACGATTTTTCCATGAATCATCCGCAAGACTTTCTGTTTTTACATTGAGCTGTCCTGATTTTTGCAGTTGCGTAAATAAATCGTGATAGTTGGATTCGCGTGATGGAATAACAAGCTCATTCGTCTGCAAAATAAGCCGAGTAGAATCAGACAATGATTCAAGTATTTTGTTTGCCTCCTTGCGACCTTCGGAAACAACTTTTGGTAGTAAATCTATAATACTCATTTTGCTTGTTTTTTATCTGGCATTGCTGTTAATAGTTGATTCGTAAGAGCTTCTGCTTCCATCCAGTGGACAGTCAAGTCAATAAGTTTTTTCAAATCTTGCAAATCCTGCTCCC
>Ga0210057_1009519_pt1 | contig 11208 bp, 9 predicted proteins | sample CryGeyCG2114_010_2_FD_183968 | JGI IMG/M metagenome (GOLD analysis project Ga0210057, IMG submission 183968) | Groundwater microbial communities from aquifer - Crystal Geyser CG10_big_fil_rev_8/21/14_0.10 (SPAdes) (version 2) | ecosystem: Environmental > Aquatic > Deep subsurface > Groundwater ...
TTGAAAAAAAGCAACTTTCGGGTTATATTGTCTATATATGCCCGGTAGTGAAAACTCGACAAGCTTTACTATAACGACTAAACTTATCTGGCAATAGCAAGTTTTAATTAAAAAAATAAAAGAGAATCATCAATTTGGCAGAGGGCGTAAAGCCCGATTGCCCAGTTGAGTTTCTACTACCGGGATGAATTTTCCTAAAACCTACGATCATACTAAAACCGAAGATAAAATTTCCAGCCTTTGGAATAAAGGCGGATTTTTTAAAGGAAAAATTGTTAAGGGCAAGAAACCATTTGTTATTACTTTGCCACCTCCTAATGTTACTGGCAATCTTCATACCGGCCATGCCATGTTTGTTATTGAAGATATTATGATCCGCCAACAAAGAATGGTTGGAAAACCATGTTTATGGCTTCCTGGTTTTGATCATGCCTCTATTGCCGTTGAATATCTGGTTTCAAAACAGATAAAAAAAGAAGGTCAAAGAAAACAAGATGTCGGCAAACAAGAATTTTTAAAAAGAGCTAAGATTTTTGCGGCAAATTCCAGAAAAAATATTAAAAACCAATTGCAAAAATTAGGATTTTCTTTGGACTGGAGTAGAGAGGCCTATACAATGGACAAAACCAGATCTCAAGCCGTTAAAGCCGCTTTCAATCATCTTTATAAAAAGAATTTGATTTATCAAGGAGAATATATTGTTAACTGGTGTCCTGGGTGCAAAACAGCTATTTCTGATCTTGAAAACGAACACAAGCAAGAACAAGGCAAACTTTACTTTATTAAATACGGATCAATCACAATTGCCACGACCAGACCGGAAACAATGTTTGCGGATGTGGCTGTGGCCATCAACCCCAATAACGAAAAATACAAGCACCTAATTAACCAATTTGTGCCCTTACCATTGACTAACAGACAAATACCGGTTATTGCCGATAAAGCAGTTGATTTAGAATTCGGCACAGGCGCTTTAAAAATCACTCCCGGACATGATCAAACGGATTTTGAAATCGGACAAAGACATAACTTGGAAAAACTGACTATTATTGACCAGAATAGCAGACTAACCGATCTAGCTGGAGAATTTAGCGGCTTATCAGTTAAGGAAGGCAGAATAAAAGTAGTTGAGGCCTTAAACAATCTTGGTTTAATTGAAAAAATTGAAGATTATGAACACAGCGTTGGTCATTGTCAAAGATGCGGAGCAATAACCGAACCTTTGATTTCCAAACAATGGTTTGTCAAAACCAAACCATTAGCAGAAAAAGCCATTAAAGCGGTAAAATCCGGAGAAATAAAAATTGTGCCGAAAAGATTTGAAAAAATATATTTTCACTGGCTGAAAAATATCAGAGACTGGTGTATTTCCAGACAACTTTGGTGGGGACACAAAATTCCATTAAAAGGAGTAGAGGACACTTTAGATACTTGGTTTTCTTCCAGTCTTTGGCCTATTTCTGTCTTTAATTGGCCAAAGAATACCGACGATCTTAAATATTTTTATCCAACCACAGTACGAGAAACCGGCTATGATATTCTTTTTTTCTGGGTAATCAGGGAAATTATGATGTGCTTGGAAATAACAGGCAAGCCACCGTTTAGAACGGTTTATCTTCACGGCCTAGTCAGAGACCAGCTGGGACGGAAGTTCAGTAAAACCGCTGGCATTGGATTTGATCCCTTAGAAATGACAACAAAATATGGCACAGACGCCTTGAGAATTTCTTTAGTTTACGGAAACGCGGCTGGAGCTGATTTAAAAATAGGCGAAGATAAGATCAGGGCAATGAGAAATTTTACCAATAAAATATGGAATGCTTCCAGATTTGTCTTGCTGGATAATAAATTAAAAATTTCCGGAAAAAAACCAAAAGCAACCAATAAACACGATCAACTAATCATTAGAGAATTAACCATAACGATTAAAGAAACTAATAATTTGCTTGAAAAATATAGTTATGGCCAGGCGTCTGAATTACTTTATCAATTTTTCTGGAAAAAATTCTGTGATAAATACATTGAATCAACCAAAAACCGCCGGAAACAAGCCCAACCAATTCTTCTCTACGTGCTCCTGACTTCTTTAAAGCTCTTGCATCCTTTTATGCCCTTTATCACCGAAGAAATTTATCAAATGTTTCCTATAAAGAATAAAAAGAAAAGCTTAAGCATTGAAAATTGGCCTAATAAATGAACTATATTTTTCTTATTATCTTTAGTCTGGCTCCAAGCATTATCTGGTTGCTCTATTTTTTAAGAAAAGATTCTCATCCGGAAAATAATAGCCAAATAATTAAAATCTTTGGTTACGGAGCTTTAGTGGTTTTGCCGGCCGCCCTGATTCAATTCGGCATTTTTGAAGCAGCTGCTTTTATAGAGCCCTCTGTTTTTAAAACATTTTTAGTAGTATTTTTCGGTGTCGCTATGATAGAAGAACTTTTAAAATATATGGTTGTCAGAGATAAGATTATGAATAGCCCGCATTTTGACGAACCAATGGATCTGCCACTCTATATGATAATTTCAGCTCTTGGCTTTGCCGCGATAGAAAATATCTTAGCCATTATCGGGCCTGGCGCGTTTTCTTTATCTTTAGAAAAAACAATTATGATTAGTTTTTTCAGATTTATTTCAGCAGTCCTTTTGCACGCTCTCGCTTCAGGCACTTTCGGATTCTTTGCCGCTCTGGCTATTTATAAACCCAAAGCAAAAACAAAATTATTAATCACTGGATTTTTTATTGCTGTTTTCTTGCATGGTCTCTATAACTTTTCTATAATGACAATTGAAGGAAATATTAAATTTTTAATTCCTGTTTTAATTTTAATAAATCTGGCGCTTGTTCTTTCTTTGGGATTTAAAAAACTTAAAAAAATAAAAAGCGTTTGTAAAATTTAGAAAAATAACATTTGAAATATGGCTTCATTTTTTGAAAAACTAATCAAAGGGCAAACAGAAGAGCAGGAAGAAAAAAGAGTTATTAAAAAAGAAATAAAAAAACAAATTCATAAACCCAAACCACAGCCAGAACCAGAAAAGATTAAAGAAGAGATAAAGCCAGCCCAAGTTCAGACAAAGATTGAAACCAAAATTGAAGAAGATGAGATAATCCAAAAAGAAAAATTCGCCTCATCAGCGAATGCGCCGGAGAGGCGCAAAGAAGACTGGCCCTTGTCGGAAGAGGGACAATTAGCAATTGATGTTTATCAAAACGAAGGAGAAATCGTGGTTCAGTCAGCCATTGGCGGAATTAAACCAACTGATTTAGAAATTATTATTGAAAACGGTATGGTTAACATAAAAGGATCGCGCCAAAAAACAGAAGCAATTGAAAAAGACAGCTATTTTATTCAAGAATGCCATTGGGGAGCCTTTTCCAGACAATTAGTTTTACCATCAGAAGTTGACTCTGCTAGAGCAGAAGCAATTTTAAAAAACGGTGTTTTAACTATAAAAATACCCAAAATACAAAGAGAAAAAGTAACCAAATTGAAGATTAAAGAATAATAAAGTGCCCTCGGTGAGATTTGAACTCACAATCCTTTAGGGAACAGCGTCCTAAGCGCTGCGCGTATTCCAGTTCCGCCACGAGGGCAATTGCGCTATCTGTTATCTTAACTGCAATTCTATTAAAATCAATGGGTTAAACAAAAACAACGCCTTAAGCGCTGTTTTTGCTTTTACTAAATCAATTCTTAACCAAATATAGCAGAAACAATTGAAGGGACTGCTTTGGCAACTAAAGCAACAATAAGGCCGATAGCAGCATACATTATCTGATCTCTGCCCTTTTTTACTTTAACCGTATCTCCAGCCGCAGTCATTAAATTAAAAGCGCCCATTAAAACCATGATGATTACCAAAATCATTAAGGCGACAAAAATAAAATTGATAACAATATTCATCATATTTAGAAAACAAAAAACTCCCCAGTCACTAGTGGTATAATCAATTGGACCAGGACCATAAGTATTGCCATTATACGTGATCGCTTCAACTAAATTACAACCATTTACTGGTCCTGTTACTGCCAAAGTTGCCACTGGCAATACCATACTCGCTATTAGAATTCCAAGAAATAAAACTAAAAAAGAAGATTTCATCATTTAAATTTAAAATTTAAAGTTATTTAATCTATACCGACCTTTAATCTATATTAATTATGACGTTCCTAGCAATGACTGAATCGCAGATATCAGTCCTTTTCCCATAAAAACAATCAAAAGTCCAACTCCCGTATAAATAAAAATATTATTAGCTGTCTTAACTTTAGCAGGATTGCCAGCCGCTGTCATCATTGTAAAAGCTCCTATTAAAACCATAATCGGGGCTAAAAGCAAGGAAGCGGTAAAAATAAAAGTGACGATAGCGTCAATTAACTCTTCAAAAGTATCATATTCTAAGGGATTTTCAAACTCAATTGCCACTACTAAGCTTGGCAAAATTATAACCCCAACTACAATTAAAAGGATTAATAGACGATTTTTCATATAATTTATTATATCTTATTTAAAACTAATTTACAACAAGAATCAAGACTTGGTAAAAATCAGGCCATAATGATAATTTCCGGCTAGAATCTCCTTGTCAAAAGAAAAACCCAAATTTTTTATCATTTCCTTTATTTCAGCAGGATCAACTCTGCCTTCTGATGGGCCAACAGCTGAATCCAGTTTCCAATCAATAATCAAAATCCGACCGCCTGTTCTTAAAACCCTTTTAGCCTCTTCAAGAATAGCTTTTTTGTTTTTTACCTGAAACAAAATATTGGTTAATAAAACTAAATCCAAAAGATTATTTTGAATAAGAGATCCTAGTCCTACTTCTAAATTAGCTTTAATTGTTTTTATATTAGTTATTTTTGTAATCTCCGCTTTCATTTTTAAAGCTGACAAAGCTTCTTCTTGAACATCAATCGCATAAACCCGGCCATCTTTTAATTTATTAGCCAAAGGAATGGCCCAACCGCCAACACCGCAACCAAAATCAGCTGCCATCGTATTACTTGTCAGCTCTAATTGATTTAAAATTTGTTCTGGATTTAAAAATTCCATTCTTATTATTTAATATGTAAGAATTTCAAGCGTTATTTACACATTTTAATCTTAAGCGAGGCAGTAAATTTCCAAAGTGGCTCTCACAGGATTTTTAGCATGGTCTCCGACTTTAGTCGGAGTAAAAATCCGAGAGCGCAGGCTGCCTTTGCCCGCTGGGGCAAAGGACAGCCGATACTTTGGAAATTTGGCTACCGAGCGAAATGTAAACAACTCTCGCATTTCTTACATTTATATTAAATAAAAACTGCTTTAAATACAAGTTACCGAAGCCACTTTATCCCCCTCGTCTAACCGCATAACTCTGACCCCTTGGGTTGCTCTGGATAATTTTGGAATCTGGTTAATTATGGTTCTAATAACCTGTCCTTTTCTTGAGATAACAATCAAATCTTCTTCATCAGAAATAACTTTAGCGGCAATAATTGAACCTGTTTTTGAAGTTACGTTACCTGTTTTTATTCCAGAACCGCCGCGACCCTGGATTCTATAATCTTTAATTTCTGTCCTCTTGCCATAACCATTTTCAGTCAAGACTAACAGATACTGCTTCTCTGTTTTTAAGTTTATTCTGCCCATACCAATAACTTCATCGTTTTTCTTTAATCTAATACCTCTAATCCCGGCTGCTTGCCTACCCATTTCTCTTAAGTCTTTTTCTTTAAAGCGGATTGCTTGGCCATTTTTAGTCACAATAATAATTTCATCATTGCCAGAACTCTTAACCACTCCTCTTAAAAAATCTCCTTTTTTAAGAGTAATAGCAATTAAACCGGATTTTCTAACATTAACAAAACTTTCAGTCACTGTTTTTTTAATAATTCCATTTTTAGTCACCATCACCAGATATTGTTCTTGGTCTTTCTTATTTGAAGTAATCATAGACAAGATTTTGTCTTGCTGAGAAATCTCCAAAAAATTAAGCAAACCGCGGCCGCGAGCAACCCTGGTTCCTTCCGGAATTTCAAAAGCCTGTGTTTTAAAAACCTTGCCAGAATCAGCAAAGAAATAAAGATCGTCATGAGTCATGGCCTGAATAAAATGCTCAACAATATCTTCTTGAGTGGTTTTCATTCCCAGAATACCCTTGCCGCCTCTTTTCTGAAGCTTATAAGTTGAAGGATTGATTCTCTTGATATAACCGCCTGATGTTAAAGTAACAATGGTTTCTTCTTGTGGAATTAAATCAATTTCAGCTATCTCTTCAATTTGACCAAAATTAACCTTGGTTCGCCTGTCATCGCCGAAAATCTGTTTCACCTCTTCAATCTCTTTTTTAACAACAGCTTTTATTTTTTCCGGATCTTTTAAAATTGAAGCTAATTCTTTAATTTTCTTTTGAATTTCTGCCAATTCATCTTCAATTTTCTTCCTCTCTAATTTAGCTAAAGCGACCAATTTAGTTTCTAAAATAGCATTGGCCTGAATCTTGCTTAATTTAAAACGCTTGATTAAGTTTTTCTCGGCCTCATCTCTGTTTAACGATGCCTTAATAATTCTAATAACAAGATCAATATTGCCCAAACATTTGTGCAAACCTTCTAAGATATGAACTCTATCTTTTGCTTTTTCTAAATCATAACTAATTCTTTTGAAAACAACCTTCTTTCTGTGCAAAAGAAAATAATAAAGCATTTCTACCAATGATAAAACCTTTGGTTGAATGCCATCAACTAAAGCTAAAAGATTTATATGAAAAGTTTTCTGTAAATCAGTGAACTTGTAAAGATGATTCAAAATCTTTTGTGGATAAGCGTCTCTTTGCAAATCTATGGCAATCCTTAAACCATCTTTGTCTGATTCATCTCTGATATCTTTAATGCCATCAATTCTCTTATCCTGAACCAGTTTAGCCATTTGCTCAATTAAAGTTGATTTCTGCACTTGAAAAGGAATTTCTGAAACAATAATTTGGTTTTTGCTTGTTTTTTCATTTTCTATTACTTCAACCTTGCCTCTCATTAATATAGGACCCTTGCCTTGAGAATAAGCGGTAATAATTTCCTTAAGATTAAAAATCTGACCACCAGTAGGAAAATCGGGACCTTTAATAAATTGGAAAAGATCTTCTGTGTTGGCTTTCGGATGATCAATTAAATAAATAAGCGCATCGCAAATCTCTCTTGAATTATGAGTTGGAATACTGGTCGCCATACCAACGGCGATGCCGAAAGAACCATTTAAAAGAAGATTTGGAACAGGGGATGGCAAAACTTGAGGTTCTTGCCTGGAGCCGTCATAATTGTCAATAAAATTAACCGTATCTTTGTCAATATCTTTAAGCATTTCCTCGCCAATACGGGACATACGCGCCTCGGTATACCTGTAAGCGGCCGCCTCGTCCCCGTCAATTGAATTATGGACAAAAACACCAGCCGCTAGAGCAAAATTATGATTTTTTTCAATCGTTAAATCGTAAACATCGACCCGTTTTTTCAAGAACTCCACTTTTTTTACTTTGTGATTTTGATTGAAATCGAAAAATACCAAATTCAAGTCATTATTATAATATTTTCCAAGACCTTTATCCCAAGTCGTATACGCTTCTCCGCCAAAAATATCTTTTCTCGTCCGCTCAAAATTATCTCTATTTAAATCAAAACCGTGCTCTAATAGATAGTGGCAAATATTTAAAAACTTCTTCTTTCCGGTCAAATTGGTTATCCTTTTTTTATTCGCTTGAACAATTTTTTCATGAAACAACGCGCGATATCGCGGCATCTGCCACAGTTTCTTTAATGTTTTTGTAGCGGTTTCACTGCGTTTTTGAATAACTTCCGGATGCTCTAAAGCATATCTTTTATTAACTCTGCTCAAAAATTCTCTCATTTTTTCTCGATAACTAGCTTTCTGCCAATTCATTAAATTTCTTCGGCGCATTCTCAATGAATAATCGTCTCTGTTAGCCTGATTCTCCCAAAATTTCTTTCTTCCCTCGGCCAGTTTAATTCTATAAGATTCATCTGTTCTATGCTTAAGAGAAGTAAAGCGATAGTGATTCTGCCAATGTTCTTTCCAGTTCATCCTCATGATATTATCTGGATTATTGTTCAGCTTGTTAAAATCCAAATGGTGCCTGATTCTTCCTTGAGATTTCAGATATTTTCGATGTCTTAAATTCCACTTGTCGGCTAAAACATGAACAAAATTCCATAAATTCAATCTTGGTTGAAAAACCATTTGATAACCGACGGCATTCGAATCATCCTCGATAGTGGAAAATCTCAAATAAAGAGGCATTAGAGAATTACCGGATTTTAAATATTGCGCTTCTTTATAAGTGCCGTCTTTAAGCATGAAACGATGATTGGGCGTGCACTCTATGCGTTCGCCGTTGTCAAGAATAACCTCTATAATTTCCGTTTCTTTTCTTGTTAAACGCGGATTTTTAATCTTGGTTATCGCGATTTCACCGTTTTCGGTCACAGAGTAAGCATAATTTTTTTTGCCGGTCATATCCTCCTCGACAAGCTCTCCGAAACTCAAATCACGGCCATCAGTAAGCCTTACTTTGGTATCTTTCGTAAAACATCCGAAATTTCCCTGACCCTGAACCAAAGGATATCTTAAAGAAAAATCTTGAGCCATTCTTACCATGGCATCATAAACGGCAGTATCTCCATGAGGATGATATCTTCCCAAAACAACTCCGATAACATTGGCTGATTTTCTAAACTTGGCCGTATGGGTCAAGCCCTCGTCTTTCATCGCATAAAGAATTCTTCTTTGAACCGGCTTTAAGCCATCTCTGACATCGGGCAAAGCTCTAGAAACAATAACCGACATTGCATAATCAATGTAAGATTCTTTCATTTCCTGGACAATTTCTCTAGGCTCTATTTTATCAATACTAAAAACTTGTTTTTCCAACATTAATCCTTGTATTTTCTGTTCTTGTTTTTTGCGCCTCTCTCTTTTTTTTCTCATATTGCTTCTTCTTTAAAAAAATCTTCTATTTGTTTTAATTGTTTTGAATCAATTTTCGGTAACTCTAGTTTCGGTAAGTTTTTCAACTGTTTCTCTAATTGAATAAAATTAAAATCTTCTTTAACCTTATTATTATTTAGATTATCTATTCTTCTTTTAATAGCTAATACCCAAAGTCCAAAAAACATAATTCCAAAAAAAATCACTAAAATCCAAAGAATCATTTTTCTTTCTGATTTCGGCTTCTGCTGTATTTTTTCAAAAAGACCTGGCATTCTGGTTAAATCCCTAAAACAATTGTTTTTGTTTCTTCATCAGTAGTCAAATCTTTGCTTTTAATCACTAATTTAGGTAATGGTTCCTGATTTTTCTCTCCCATAACTTTTAAAAACTTATCCAAGCCATCCAGTTTCGCTTTAAGTTTCGGCAATGAATAATGCATAGGAATGACAATTTTTGGCTCAATTTGACTGATTATCTTTTGCGCCTCTACACTGCCGATTGTTTCATTTCCGCCAACCGGGATTAAGAGAATATCTATTTCTCCGATATCTTCTAATTGTTCAGAAAAAAGCTCTTTTTGGCCAAAATCTCCCATATGACAAATTCTCATATGCTCACTTTCAATAGTATAAATAATAGTCCTATCTGCCGGCGATAACGACGGCGTGCCAAAATTTTTATCATGAAAAGCGGGAATTCCTTGGATATAAACCTCTTTAATATCATATTCCCCAAGACCATTAATTAAAAATGGTTGGCCAGAAACAGCTTTAATGTTATTGTGGTTTGGATGATCACGAGTAATTAACAAAATATCTCCAGAAAGATTAGGAACCTTTAAGCCACACTCTTCATTAAATGGATCAATAATCAAAGACACCTGGCTATCTTTTCCCCGGCTAGTGATAATTTGAAAACATGACTGACCTTTCCAGATAATTTGCATAGACAATAAATAATTTTTAACCCCGTAGAATATATTGTATCAAAGATTGATTTTTTCTTCAAGTTATGATAAATTAATGAATATGCCAGGTAGTGAAAATTCGACAAGCTTTACTGTAATACCTGAATTTATCTGGCAGTAGCAAGTTTTAATCAAAAAGTTAAAAGAAACCATTGGTTTGGCAGGGGGCGTAAAGCCCAACTGCCCAGTCGAGTTTCTACTACCTGGTATGCTATTAATGGAAGAAATCACTCAAAATAAAACCGAGTCATTAAAGCCGCCAAAAGTCGGTGAAATTATTAAAGGAAAAGTTGTCGGTCGCGGCAAATCTTCTGTTTTTATAGATCTTGGCAACTGGGGAGCTGGAATTATCTATGGCCGAGAATTTTTAAGAGCTAGAGAAATTTTAAAAAAGGTTAAAGAAGGCGATGAATTATTTGTTAAAATAGTTGATCTTGAGAATGACGAAGGATTCCTTGAAGTCTCCGCTCTTGAAGCTGATCGCGAAATTGCCTGGATAAGACTTAAGGAAAAAAAGGATTCTGGGGAAAATATTCTTGTTAAAATCTTAGGCGCGAATAAAGGCGGTTTACTGGCAACTACTTCTGGAGTTAACGCTTTTTTGCCTGTTTCTCAATTAAATTCTACAAATTATCCTAGAGTCGAAGACGGCGATGCTACCAAAATTTTAAGAGAATTACAGAAATTTGTTGGTCAAGAAATGGAAGTAAAAATATTAGACCTTGATCCTAAAGAAGAAAAGCTAATCTTATCAGAAAAAATAAAGGAAACCGAAAAAATAAAAGAGGTTCTTAAAAACTATCAGGTTGGCGATACGGTTGACGGCGAGATAACTGGAGTCGTTGATTTCGGCGCTTTTGTAAAATTTGGATCAGAAAATCTCGAAGGATTGGTTCATATTTCAGAACTTGATTGGCAATTAATTGAAAATCCGGCTGACGTAGTTAATGTCGGTGATAATGTTAAATTAAAAATTATTGATATTGCAAATAACAAAGTTTCTTTATCTATAAGAGCTCTAAAAGAAGATCCATGGAAAAACATTGAAATCTCATATGAAAAAGGTAAAGTTATCAAAGGCAAAGTGACTAAATTTAATCCTTTCGGCGCTTTCGTAGAAGTAGCTCCAAAAATTCAAGGCCTTTGCCATATCTCTGAATTCGGCAGTAAACAAAAAATGGAAGAATTATTAAGACCTGATGCTGAATATAATTTTGAAATTCTTTTACTTGATGTTAAAGAACATCGTTTACT
>Ga0210057_1009521_pt1 | contig 11206 bp, 12 predicted proteins | sample CryGeyCG2114_010_2_FD_183968 | JGI IMG/M metagenome (GOLD analysis project Ga0210057, IMG submission 183968) | Groundwater microbial communities from aquifer - Crystal Geyser CG10_big_fil_rev_8/21/14_0.10 (SPAdes) (version 2) | ecosystem: Environmental > Aquatic > Deep subsurface > Groundwater ...
ATTTTTCGTTAGACATATATTTATTGATTGATATTATGAATTTACAATAACATATCGACTGTAAATTGAGAATATCAGGCATTAATTTTCCATATGCCTACCGGTTCAGTTTAGCCAGGACTAATCATATTAACAGCTTCACTGATTGCCCATTTTGGTGGGATGGAAGTTAGTAAATGAATATGGTCTTCATCACGCTTGGCTTCGTATAGCTCTAAATCTGGATAATTGCGACAAATGCGACGTAAAATGCCGACACAAAAAGTACCCATCCCTTCCTTGAGGGCTTGGCGTCGATATTGCATAGTTATATTCTAACCAATGACGGCCAAAAGTCCAGCGACTAGGCTCTCCTCCGAGGCTTCACAACCTCGGTTTCCCCAGTAGTAATGAACTACCCCCGGCTCAAACGCCGGGGGTTTCTTTTTACCGACTGACGTCGGTGTCCTTGAAGAGACTAAGTTGCTCTAGATTTACCTAATGATGTTGTTGGTTTTTTACATACTTTCGCACTGCCGTTTCATCAATTCCAACGGTTGAAACAAAGTAACCACGACCCCAAAAGACACCGGAAGGAAACTTCTTGTTTTTCTTCTTGATCCATCCCGATGTTTTACCTTTCAAAATTTGAATGATATAAGCGATAGAATATTTGGGTGGAATAGCGATATGAAGATGGAGATGCTCATCACCAATATGCCAATCATAAATATGCAGACCTTTCCACTGAGCTATCTGCTTGAACATTCTCTTCAGTTCTGTTTTAATATAGTTATCAGCCAATACCTTGCCTCGGTATCTTGGCGTCCAGACAATGTGATAACTGCAATGATATGTGCAGTGATCCAACTTATATAGTAATGTTGTTCTGGCCATAATAAAATCACCTCCTTCCTAGATAGGTGATTTTATTATACCCCAAGGGCTTCGCCTTTAAACGCACTCGCCAGCTAAAGCTGGCGGTTTATCTGATTAACTAAAAACAGAGCCTTGAAGCTCTGTTTTCAAACTACCTCGTGCTAGCACGATGTTGCGGAGAGGGTGGGATGTAGTTGGAATGTTCTTAAATGTAATAAATGAAATTAATTAAAAATACATTTTTTAAACAGCATCATCTTCTTTGTCAGGTTTAAACTCAATTTTCAATGGTAAATCTGTCATCGCATAATGAATAAATTGTTGGCCTAAACCTGTTAGCACATATTTTTCCTCTCTATCAAAAGCTGATTTCATTTCTTTTGAAGGGATGTATCCTTTTCCGCGTTTAGGAATTTGTTTTTTTAGAAAAGTGCCGTCATACGAGACCTCTCTATGTTGGCGGATAATTCTTCCAGTATTTAAATCCGAAAATAAAAGACGGTATAAATCAGCCTCGGCAGAATCTTCTCTAACTTGACCTTTCCCAATTTTTTCCCAAATTTCACCTCTTGATATTCCATTAGTATTATAAACGGCTGCGATTACATGAAAATGTAATTCCGAGTATTTTTTAATCCAATCAATAAACAATCTTATCACGTCATCACTGGCAATAGTTGTTGCAGCTGCGTTTGAAAGTATATTTCTTATATATTCTCTTTTTTCCTCGCTCTCAGCTCCAGACCATTCACGAAAAGTTTTTTTAAGAAGTGATTTATACTCTCTGCTTTCTATCCTTTTCGCAATTTCTACATCATGAATGTCAAGCCTCATCATTATTTCAATAATTGTTCTCTCTTTTTCTTTTATTTCATCTTCTAGCATTTTAAGCCATTGCTGAAAAAATTTATTTGCCTTATCTTGCTCATGTTCCGACCAGGCTCCCGCAGCAGCCGAGAAAAGACCTCCTGCAAACGGCACAATTCCACCAATAATTTGCATTCCTCCTCTAATTATTTTTTGGGCACTATCCTCTGTATTTAATTGTATTTCTTTATTATCTTCCATTTTTATTTGTCAGTTTTTATAGCTCTATCTGTTTAAGAATAATTTTCAACAAAAATATTATTAATTTTATTTAATAAATCCTTGTTAGGTCTTTTATCTAATATTGATTGCCTATATTCATGATAAAAATCTAAAATTTTATTTTCGGTTTTAATACTTAATTTGTTTAAATCTAGCATTTTCGCTTTATTTATATCATTTGGTTCAAACTTTTTTAACCCATTACCATATTCCCTTCTATTATCTTCGAATATTTCCCTAGAAATATCTGTTAACAAATAAGCAAAAAGTAAATCTATTTTATTCAACGAAAACATATTTAAATAGATACAGTGAAAAGTGGTTAGATTTGATATATTTGCCTCATTTTTGATAAATTTTAATCCATTACGATTAAAAACGGAGACCCAAATAGGTGCTGGCTGTCTATTTTCGAGTAAAAACCATGGGTTACGTCTGGATGTGAGAAATTTTTTATCAATATCATTTTTTTGTCCTAACGAAATATAATCTTTCACCTTATTATCTTGTATATTTACAGCATTAAAAAGAAAAATTTCCTTATCAGCATTTTGGAGATCGGCAAAATCATCCTTTGTAAAAAAAGAATTTTTTATATGTGCCGACCTACAAATACAGGGGAGCAAATATTGACTTTTGATACCAAATTTTTCTGCCTTAGATTTACTAAATACAAAATATTCATTTGCACCAGTAGCAATACCACGCATAACCTTCCCGTAGTTTGAAAAGGATACAAGATTTTTGTATTTTTTAGAATTTTGCAGTTGGTAATATGACCGCCATTTTATTTCTGGATTTAATTCTTTAAATCTTACTATGCCAGTATTATTGATATTCTCTGGATATTTATTAATTAATTCCTTTAATTCATTTAAATCATCTAGATTTTTTATATTGCTAAATTTAATTGAATCAACCTTATCATCGTTTGCAAATAATAAAATAGAGGCCGTAGTTAAAACATCATCAAACACATTTTTTTCAAAATTTATCACAATAACATGCCTCAAGGTTTTATTTTTTATTAAGTGCTCCTTAACAAGCTTGCCATAATCTGAATTTAAAAATTCCGAAGGTATTATATATGCCGCTCTACCATTTTTATTCAATTGATTTATAGATTTTAGTAAAAATAACGCATAAAGATTTGTAAAACCGTTCAATTTTAATGATAACCTATCCTCTATTTCGTTTATAATATTTTTATTATCATAGTTTTGAAATTTAAAATACGGGGGATTACAAATTATACCATCATATTTATTTTTCCAATCATTATTCATGTAATCTTCTAACAGAATCTTTACATTTTTTTCCTTTTCAAAAAACTTACTTGCTTCGTCAAATATATTTTTGTCAATTTCGAATCCTTTAATATTCAAATTTTTGTTGTATTGTAGGAGTATTCTTGAAAATATTCCTAACCCGAATGCTGGTTCTAATACGTTTTTTAATTTTTTATTTCCAACCAACCATTGGGACATAATATCTGCTATTTTATACGGCGTAAAAAACTGAGCAAATTTTTTTCTATGCTCTAGGGGCGTTCTTTGGTTATATTCAATTTCCAAATTATCTATCACCATTTTTTTAAATAAATTTTAGAAATTTTCCTCACTAATTCCTAAAACATTTCTTAAATTATCCAAATCCAAGTAAGCTGTCCCGCCTTTAAACGTTACATAAAACAATAATCTTCCCCTATCCATTTCTTTTCGCACACTTTCATGTTCTGGCTCATCTACCTTGTATGCCACCTGAACGCCAGATTTTGAATTTATTTTTATTGTAGTTTTATTTTGATTTTTTGTATCCCTTTCAACTGAAAAAATAGTTCCTTCATTATCTGAATCAGAAATAATTTTTAAAATTTGTTCAAATGAAATACCATAAACTTTATCAAAGAATACTTGAAAATAAAAATGTGGCACATTAAATGATTCAATCCATTTATAAACCACTTTAATATCTTCAACTTTTGGTGTAATAGATAAATAATCCCTTTTTTGTATTTCTTTTATCGCATTTTTTAATTCTTTAAATAAATTATTGAGCTGAATCAGTCTATCGGTGGAGCTCCAGCCAGGGACTTTAAAATCTGTCGCACTTAAAGTCTCTCCAGTAATTCCTTCTAATATTGGTAAATATTTTTTTCTGGAGGGATGTTCTAAAATATCCAAAAAATCTGTTAAAATTTTTTCCCTAGTAGTGAGTGCAATTTTAGTATATCGAGCCGTTCTTTCTTGCATTGCAGCCTCATAATGATCAATTAAAAACGCACTAGACCTAACCTCAATACCTGCAACTGCTTTTTTCACATATTCCGTTATCTGTTCATGCGGTAATTTACTTATGTCGTAACCTAGCTTGCTATCAAAATCAGTTTTTTTAAAAATTAATAAATCCGGTCTTTTGCCTATCTTATCTAGTTCGTCTTGAAAATCTTGATAAAAAACATCAAAACCACTTTCTCCGGCAACTAAATTATCCGATTTTCCATATTTAATGGCAATAAAGTTTTTTGAAATTTCATTTATAGCTCTAACAATTAATCCTTCCGCCCAATCTCCTTGTTCTTTGTTTGTTATAAAGTTTGAAGAAGCTTGTGTTGGGGTTCTGGCTGGGTCTCTGGGAACACCAAAATCAACAAGCGTTGCGGGCACTTGCTTTGTAAGTTCTGTTATTCTTTTTGTGTAGTTCATATTTTTTTATATTATTTTTTATCACAAAATTACTTTAGTAAATACACTGCTTATTCTCTCGTGGATAATTCTCTTTCTGATTACAAAATACCACAAAAATCAGCCAAAAACAAGCCCAAATTATCAACCTTGTCCAGACCCTAAAACTATGCCAAAATAGACCTATGACAACCGACCAAATCAAAAACCAAATAACGAATTATATCCACCAATTCAAGGAAAATTCAGGCAATTTTAAGAGCTTTGAAATTATTTTTGATTATGTAAAATTTCTTGAATCCGAGCCATATGTAGAGGAGTTATTATCCCCTGTTTTAACTACCCTATATGGCCAAATGAAAATCATGGAAAAGATAGCCAAAGACAGTCCCGAAGAATCTAAAAAACTTGATAATTTTGTTTTTGACCCCAATAATCCTGCTAGTTTATCCGACTTACCTATTTTTAAAGAAGAAATAGCTAAATGGATAAAAGCCATAGAAAATAAAGAAAATCTGCCACTAATAACAGGCCTCTCAATTTATCTAACCTCGTTAATAATAATTTCCAATAGTTTTGAGGAAATCAAGGAGGCTCAAAAAGCTAACGATAATAAACGAGCCAAAGAGCTAATCGAAATCGCCAAAGAAGAATCATTCTCGCTCGTATCTATGCCCGTGAAAGATAACAAACCCATGGTTATAACTTCTTCGCAATATCTGGAAATGTGTTTAAAAATGGTTGGCAAATATATTTTAGACAATATTGATAGCCAAGCATTTTTAGATAACGATAAACAGCAAACGGCTATTAGTTTTGATAAGAATAAAAGCATTTTAAACATCTACGGCCAAGAGATAAAAATCGCTATGAAAAATGACAAGCCTACCGACCATTTTATTTTAGAGGCCATTTTCGACAATCCCGATAAAACCGAAGAAACATATTTTAAAGATATTGCCCAAGACTATATTAAAATTGAAGAGTATGACAGCTCTAAAGACTGGAATAGATTTAGGAACGCTTGCGATCGCCTAAATCAAAAAGTGGATAAATCAACTAACGGGCGTTATAAAGATTTCATTCAATACTCCACGGGCAAAACAGGTTGGAGCAAGATTAACCCAAAATACCTTTAAAAACAATTAGATATATTAAAGAGCCTTGTTCACAAGATTGAGCAAGGCTCTTTTTGTATGCTGGAATCATGATTAATAATTTCAGCCCACAACTCCTAGGGAAAGCCAAAGAATACTTCAGCCGTCGGTTTAAACGGCCTGTTTTTGCCGATGAGGCCGAGCAATTTTTATTATCCCTTACTCACTTATATGACCTATTCCTTTTATCAAGGAAATAAACTTTTTTTCTTTTTTGCGGAGACCTCGCGTCAGCGAGGGGACGCAAAAAAAAAAGTTATCCTTGTTAAAGAGAACATTTAATTAGAAAAGAATATGAGAACATATACCGACCAATACGGCGTAGAAGTTCAGCCATTTTATCCGACGAATTATAAACTGGTAAAATCAGGCTGTCTTTTAGAAATATATAAATTCGGTCGAAATATATTATTAGGCCATAAGCCTCATAAGTATAAGTCCCCTGAAGAAATTGAGGCTCTGGCTTCCTTGCCCAAGCCAGAGCCGAATCACGAAGAAGTTTTAAAGTCCTCGGCTAGACGAGCTAAGCGAAATATCAGGCGGTTGATATTCGCTAATAGTTTTAAGTGGTTTAAGACCGATAGCGATAAGCCATATAAGCCAATAACTTTGACATTAACATTCAAAGAAAATATCACAAATTTAAAAGAGGCCAACTATGAGTTTACTAAATTCATTCGCAGATTAAATTATGAAACCAACGGCATTGAGGGAAAAGGACTAAAACAAAGTAATTTAAAATATCTGGCCGTCTTTGAATTACAAGCACGAGGAGCTATTCACTACCACATGATATTTTTTAATCTGCCCTATATTGAAAATATCTATGACAAACTCCGAGATATTTGGGGGCAAGGCCGAATAATGGTCGGGGGTAAAAATAGGAATTTTGAGAAGATTAAAAACCAAACCAAGTTAAAAAAGATTATTGATTATTTTATCAAGTATATTCAAAAATCAATTTTAGATAATAATTTTCCCAATCAAAAAAAATATATCACAAGCAAAGGACTGCTCAAACCGCAAACGCAATATTTTGAAGAAGTAATTAAAATTATTCAAAATCAATTGCCCGATAATTCTTTAGTCTATAAACGAGACGGCGAGCAAGAATATTATGACGGCAAGACAAGCGATAATTTCTTGCGGTGGATGAATTACTGGCAATATGACTTATCGGCTTTGCCAGAGTTGGAAAATGAAATTAGCGATATGCTTGAAACCTACTCTTGATTTTTAGACCGCTCTTTGATACATTAAGAGTATTGACTCAATATAACAAGCAGTTGTCCAAGGTATTTTTTTACAAAATACCTATTTGTCGCTCGAAATGGACAGTTCTGCCAAACGATAAATTAACCCTTGGGCTAGTTTGTTATGTTGGGTCAATCAGGACTGTCCTTTTTGATTATTAAAATTAATAATAATATGACAAATGAAAACCAAACAATTAAATACGCTCTTTATTGCCGAAAGTCCACCGAGGACAGCAGTCGGCAGATTTTATCGTTGGATAGCCAAGAAAAAGAAATGCTGAAACTGGCCTCTGATTTAGAACTTAATATTGTCCAAACATTTAGAGAAAGCAAATCAGCCAAAAAACCTGATAATCGTCCGCAATTTTTAGAGCTTATCAACTTGATCAAGCGAGGTAAAATTGACGGGATTATCTGCTGGAAAATAGACAGACTTTCTCGCAACCCGATAGACTCGGCGACTATTCAATGGCTCTTACAGCAGAATAATTTAAAAATTATTCAAACAATGGAGCGACAATATTTACCCAATGATAACGCCCTGCTCTTTAATGTGGAAAGCGGAATGGCTAACCAATATATTTTAGATTTAAGTAAAAATGTTAAGCGTGGTATTCGGGCAAAGTTAGAAAAAGGCTCGTGGCCTAATCTTGCCCCGATAGGATATTTGAATAAAGACAGCAGTATTGTTATTGATAAAGACCGAGCTAAATATATCAAAAAAGTTTTTGAGCTATATTCTACTGGTCAATATAGCGTTAAGGATATTGCCGATACTTTATATAATGAGGGCTTTAGAAGTCGAGCAGGTCGAAAATATCACAAGAGTAAAATTCATAAAATTCTAGGCCAGTCTTTCTATTGCGGAATTATGGAAAAAGACGGCGAAAAATATTTGGGAAAATATGAGCCGATCATTTCCAAGGAATTATTTGATAATGTCCAAGGAGTAATTAATAAAAAAGCTCATGTTAAACATCAAGTTATTCCTTTTTCTTTTAGGGGAATATTAAAATGTGCTAAGTGCGGTTGCCAATTAACCGCCTCAAAAAAGAAAGGCCGACTGGTTTATTATTATTGCACCAACGGCAAAGGTGGTTGTGAGGAGCATAAGGCGTATTTGAAAGAAGAAGATTTATCTAAAGAATTAAGCGGAGTATTTGACGACCTACTTTTTGACGAGGAATTAATTGAGGTGGTTTATCAAGCTAAACTTGAAGAGCGTGGCAAGTCCCTGTCTTATTTTGACGAGTCCATTAACAGCCTCAAGAGCAGGCTCAAAACGCTTGAGGAACGCAAGAATGCCTTGCTAGACGGATATTTGGATAAGACAATAACACAAGCCGACTATGAGGCTAAGAACAAGGTTATTAATAGCGAGGCGGTTGATATTAAAAAGAGTTTAGAGGAATTGGAGGCTAAAAAGAAAGGCCAAGACAAAGATACCTTGGAACAGATAAAAAATGTATTTTTAGAGCCTAAAAGAATGAAAAAAGACTTTAAATCCATTACTCCCGAAAAACAACGAGATATGCTTATTTCTCTACTTTGGAACGCTAACATAGCCAACAAAAAAATCGCCAATATTAGTTTTAAACCGCTCTATAATGAGCTGTCTAAAATTGAAAATAAAGACGATTTTTCTTCAGTGCGGGCGACTCGGGTTAAGTGCCACCATTAGCGAGTCTTATAAGGATATTCTAGCATCTTTTATTATGCCCCGCAAAGGCACTCGGGTCGGGGTCTAAATATAGTAAATGAGACAAATAAGACACTATAACGAGGTTTTGGGGATGTCTCAATATTGTGTATCTTTTAGCTAATTTAAGGCAATATTAGGCTCTTCTTGATGAGTATAGCCGTGTCTCACCTGTCTCGGGATCATAAATGAGATTATCGGACTTTCTACGCTCGGTTATCGGAGAATATTCGTCTAGCGAAAAAGCCTCAATAGATCGTAATCCTCTACCAGAATATTCAAACGTTCTGTAAAGATAAACAATAAATGAGCCAGAATAGCGATAGCAACGAATACATTGATCAATATTCTTTTCTATCAAATCATTATAGCCACGCCAATACTGCAAGTTTCGACTTTCAATCCAATAACCAATGAGTTGCTTAATAAAATTCATGGCCTTTTGCCTCGCTAATAAATTTCCCTTTTGAGCAGTTCTAACCAATCTAATACTAATCTCATCACAAACTTTTTTGTCATCCCTATCTATCTGCACTAGGAATGTATAGAGCTTCTTTTTGTATTTATTAAGTATGGCCTCCACCTCAAATTTGTCTTCGTATTGATTAATCTTCTTTTTGCGTTTATGCCCTTTCAGCCATAACTTTTGGTAATCGTGATCGAGACAACGAATGACCTGATCCCAATCAGCGTCGCCCAGCTCAGTTTTTATATTTTCAACGATAAAATTATAAGATTTTCGGACACAGCTTCTTACCCAAGATTGATTAAAGGTTAACGGCTGTCTTTTAGACAGCGATCTATTCAAATTTTTTATAGCTTGTTCATAATTCATACTATCAAATAAGATATTATTACCCTAAAATAGTAATTATAGTAAAATACTAGCAAATATGCTAAATTAATATCATGGAAGAAAAACTATCTAAGCGAACAATAGAACAATATCTACCAACGCTTAAGGCAATATATGCCTCTCTTGACGTGCAGATAAAAGCCTATAAAGATCTGGATAAAAAAATAGTCTGAATTTCTCTTACATGGAAAGGGAGTTTACTTTCTCGAATTTATTGCATGCTGGGAATATTTTACATATCTGGCTAGAAGGATCTGACTTCGACTGCGATAATGTTAATTTTATTAAACTAAACAAAGATGCTAAATGGATTGATTTTATTAAACTGTTTGATAAGAAATTAAATGAATACAAAGATAGCCCGAGCATCATAGAAATTTCTCTTTCTCCTGAGGGCATAATCTCCAGAGAGATAAATGGAAAGCAATATAAACATGATTTTAAAAATGACGGACTAAAGACCAAAATTATAAACTTTCTCGCTAACAAATTTGGCTACATGCAAACTAGCGAAATTCAGAAATTCACAAAATCAATAAATACCAAATCACTTTCCGAAGCTGTTAGACAAATAAATGCGGTTATGGAACAGGGATTAAAGTTACCAAAAAGCCAGAATTTAATATTAAGTAAACGTGGATCTGGCTATAAAATAAATCCTTTATACAATATTATCACAATTGATTAGCCCTCCATCATTCCACCAGTGGATAAATCTGAAAAGCACCTGAAAAAACAGGTGTTTTTTGTTTTGCCAATGGAGATGCAATGGATTTAGATTACCAACAACATAAGTCATAATTATAATAGATAGTTTATAAAATAATAATAATTTTATGACCGCAAAACAAAAACTAGCATGGCACACCGAAAAACGTTCAGTGGCAGAGCTCATTCCCAACGACAAAAATCCTAGGGTTATGAATCCTAAACAGATCGAGGACTTAAAGCGAAGTCTGAAAAAATTTAACCTAGTTGAAGTGCCCGTTATAGATACGGATAACAAAGTACTCGCTGGCCACCAAAGGCTCATGGTTCTTAAATTATTAGGACGAGGAGATGAAACTATTGAAGTCAGAGCGCCTAACCGTAAGTTAAGCCAAAAAGAATATGATCAATATCTCTTAACCAGCAACAGAGTGCACGGGGATTGGGATTGGGGCAAGCTTGCTGAAAATTTTAACATCGAAATGTTAGTTGACAGTGGCTTTGATGATACTGATTTATCTCACCTCTTCGACGACCTAACAGTTTAAGATGACGAATTCGATATCAACAAAGAACTTGATAAAATTAGAAAACCAAAAACTAAACTAGGCGACATCTATCAGATCGGTAATCATAAAATTATTTGCGCTGATAGTACTAACCCAGGAACAATCCAAAAACTAATGGGCAAAGATAAGATAGATATGATTTACCAAGATCCGCCCTACAATATTGGTCTATCTTACGACAAAGGCGTTGGTGGCAAGAAAAATTATGGCGGCACAATGAACGATTCCAAAAGCGACGCTGATTTTAAAGAGCTTTTAAAAAAATCTATATCCAATGGCTTGTCGGTCTGTAAACAAAACGCTCACATCTTTACCTATTCTGATCAAAAG
>Ga0210057_1009522_pt1 | contig 11205 bp, 12 predicted proteins | sample CryGeyCG2114_010_2_FD_183968 | JGI IMG/M metagenome (GOLD analysis project Ga0210057, IMG submission 183968) | Groundwater microbial communities from aquifer - Crystal Geyser CG10_big_fil_rev_8/21/14_0.10 (SPAdes) (version 2) | ecosystem: Environmental > Aquatic > Deep subsurface > Groundwater ...
AAACACTACGGCTATGGCATGGACGGATTAACTCCCAAACAGAAACTCTTACAGGCTACTTTACAGGGCATGGCTAACAATATCATTAATCATCCTGGAAAAGTAACCCGAACCCTGCAACAGTACAGATTTTGTTTTTTATGCCAAGATGTGGCATAATGAAGGAAGTTTAAAGTAAAAAATCCGTCATTTTTTTCCTGTTAAAAAAAAATACCTTTATTAAGAAAAAATAACGTCGGGTAGAAACAAACATCTGTTAGATAAAACAAAAACAATGGCAAGCAGACAAATACTAAAATTTCCGGAAGGGTTTTTGTGGGGCGCGGCAACGGCGGCGCATCAAATAGAGGGCAATAATACAAACAGCGACTGGTGGGCTTGGGAAAATAGTATAAAAAGGCATAACCAGCTTATCGCGAAAGGAAAGCATCCTAAAGATTTTTGCAGTGACATTGCCTGCGACTCATATAATAGGTACGATGAAGATTTCGCGTTGGCTCAATCTTTAAGCCATAACGCGACCCGGCTTTCTATAGAATGGGCCAGGATAGAGCCTAAGGAAGGCAAATTCAGCGAACAAGAATTTGAGCACTACGAAAAAGTTTTGCAGTCCGCCAAATTCCACGGGCTTCAAACTTTTGTAACTCTTCAGCATTTTACTTTGCCTTTGTGGTTTGCCGCGAAAGGGGGATTTACAAGAAAAGAAAATGTGGTAAATTTTGTAAAATTTGCCGAAGCGGCGGTAAAAAGACTTGACCATCTGACGGATTTTTGGATAACCATTAATGAGCCGGAAGGATATGCTTCCGGTGGTTATATGACCGGGGTTTGGCCTCCCGGAAAAAAAAGTTTTTTACTGGCGTTAAAAGTTGTTAAAAATTTGGCAGTCGCACATCAGGAAATTAAAGATAAACTTAAAACCGTTACCGGCAAACCTATAGGTATTGCCTACGACATTATTGATTATCAGCCTACGAATTTTTTTAGCGGGATAATTGAGAAATTGTTTTATGATCGCATAAATAAATTGGTTTTTTATAGAACCGTCGACTCCTGCGATTTTATAGGAGTCAACTATTATTTTCATCATCACGTTGGCTTGTTTGGAAAAAGAACGCGCAGTGAAAGTCATCATAAACTCACCGACGTGGGATGGAGCATCCACCCCGAGGGTTTAGAAAACGTTGTATTAAAAATGAAAAAATATAATAAGCCCATTTATATTACAGAGAACGGGATAGCCGACGTGAAAGACACGAAGAGAGAGCAGTTTATTAAAGACCATTTGCGTTTTTTGCATAGAGCAATCAGTAACGGCGTAGACGTAAAGGGCTATTTATATTGGTCACTTTTGGATAACTTTGAATGGGAGAAAGGTTTTTGGCCAAGGTTTGGGCTAATTGAAATAGACAGAGAAGACCTGCTTAGGCGGCGGATTAGGTCGAGTTCCTTAGCTTACGCGGAAATTTGCAAAAAAAATTATTTGGATTACGAAATTTAATTTATGCCCGGTAATACAACCTTTTAATACCCAGCACCACGTTTTTCGATGTCTTTTGAATTAGCCAAGCTATTGAAATAAATTTAATTATTATATTTGTTAATATTTTTTTGTGGTGCCGGGCGCCAAACGCTTAAAATAATTAGAAATACTTATGTTTATAACAGCAAAAATATTAAATTCTTTGTCAGCCTCAATCCAAAACGCATTTAAAGCGTTTGGAATTGAAGGTTGATATACCGGGTATGTGGATATTTTTAGCAGCCGGCGCATATTTACTGCTCGCGATTAATGGAGTAGCCGATAAATTTTTACTTACCAAGTCCGTAAAACACCCGGTAGCCTATGCTTTTTATGTCGGGATAACCGGGCCTTTAACATTTTTACTTTCTTTGTTTGGTTTGCTGGGCACTTGGCTGGGTTGGAGTTTTTTAAGCACTGAATTTAGTTTCCAATTGCTTTCGCCTGGTAATTTAGTTGTTGCCATAATAGGCGGCGCTTGTTTCCCTTTGGCGTTGTATTTTTCGTATAAAGCCATACAACAGACCAGTATTTCCAGAATTTTGCCAATTCAAGGAGGACTGGTGCCGATTTTTACTTTAATTTTGGCTTATTTTATTTTGGCTGAACGGTTAAGTCCCGTGCAAATAGCGGCTTTTTTATTTTTGGTTGCCGGAGCGGTATTAATAGCCTTTAAGAAAGTCCACGGACATTGGCATGCGTTAGCTTTTGGCAATGCAATTATTGCCTCGCTTCTGTTTGCAATTTCCTTAACGCTGCAAAAATATATATTTACCAACGTTAATTTTGCTTCCGGACTTATGTGGACACGGTTAGGGTTTTTCGCGGCTTCGGCCAGCTTTTTAATTTCAAGAAAATCACGAGGTTATATTTTTAAAGCTCCAAAAGAAACTACCTCGGGAAACAAGTTTGTTTACTTGGCGGCGAGAATATCCGGAGGGGCTGCGGGGTTTCTGCAAAATTACGCTATTAAACTTGGGAGCGTAAGTTTGGTGAACGCTTTGCAGGGAACGCAGTATATATTTTTATTGGGCATTGCGAGTGTGCTTTCCGTAAAATTTCCTAAGATTTTAAAGGAAAAAATTACTATTCGTATCATGGTGCAAAAAATTGCAGCCATTGTGCTTATAAGTACCGGGTTATTAATATTAGTGCTATGAAACGTGTTTTAAAAACTATCGGTAAAATTTTATTGGGGATAACGGCTGTCTCATTAATAGTATGCGTTTATTTTTACGCGCGCTTCAAGCCTGTCGAGAGGCCTGTTTGGGGAGTCAGCTTTTCCGTTCCACACGCGCAATATTTGGGGTTGGATTACAAACAAGTTTATAGCGAGTTGCTAAACGATTTGGGAGTAAAAAATTTACGTTTAATGGCTTATTGGGAAAATATAGAGCCAAAACAGGGAAAGTTTGATTTCAGCGAAATAGATTATTTGGTGGAGGAGGCCGGGAGAAGCGGCGCGGAAGTAATTCTGGTAGTTGGGCATAAACAGCCGCGCTGGCCGGAATGCCATCATCCGGATTGGTACGAAAATTTAAACGAAAATCAAAAGCAGGAAGCTGTTTTAAATATGCTCGGCAATGCCGTAAACCATTTTAAAAATTACAGCAATATTAAATATTGGCAGGTGGAAAACGAACCTTTTTTTGATTATGGCCGGAACTGTCCAACAATCAGCAAAGAATTTTTGGCAAAGGAGGTCGCGTTGGTAAAGTCGTTAGATCCAAGGCCCGTTGTAATTACCGACAGCGGAGAGAAAGGCTGGTGGCCGAGAGCGGCGCAAAGCGCGGATATTTTAGGCAGCACTATGTATAGGACCGTAAATAATCCGCGTTGGGGCGGGTATATAACGTATCCAATACCCGCCGCTTGGTATCGGATTCAGGCCGGTATGGCTCAAAGTTTTTCCGGTATTAGAAGCGTTATTGGGTCAGAACTTCAGACCGAACCTTGGTTTGAGCAGGACGTCCGCGATACGCCTGTAGCACGCCAAATTGAGCTAATGGGAAGCCAAAAATTGCGGGATAACATAAATTATGCTTCAAAGACCGGTTTTAGCGAGCATTACCTATGGGGCGCTGAATGGTGGTATTATATGAAGGAGCAGGGGCATCCCGAAATTTTGGAAACAATGAGATCTTTATTTAAATAAGCTTATGACGAAGTTGGTATTGGGGTTTGACATAGGTGGTACAAAAATAAGCGCCGTAGTTTGGGACGGGAAAAAAGTCGTTTCCGAACTAAAATTGCTTACGCCAAAAACTCTGGCGGAATTTAAAATTGCTTTAAAAGAGATGGCTCTTTTTTTAGGGCAAAAACAAAAAAATATGCTTGTCGGTGTGGCCGTGGCCGGAATTGTGGACAGAAAAAAAGGTTCGGTTATTTATTCGCCGAATTTGCGGATAATAGATAGGTTTAATTTTTTTAAATTTTTCAAGTCTCTTGGTTTTGCCGGTGTTCGGGTGGAGAACGATGCTAATTGTTTTGTGTTGATGGAAAACCGCGCGGGCCAGGGAAAAAAATTTAACAGTTTAATAGGGATTACTTTAGGAACCGGCCTGGGCGGGGGCATAATTATGAATCGGAATTTATATATTGGTTCCCATGGCAGCGGCGGGGAACCCGGCCATATGATGGCGGACGAAAAATATACATACGAACAACATTTTCAAATGTTGAAAAATAAAAAAGATTGGAAAAAAGCCGGAAAATTTTTAGGGAGATGTCTGGCGGATATTCTAAATTTACTGGATGCTGAAGCTGTTGTTTTGGGCGGAAGTGTGGGGAGAAAATTCGGCAGACACATTTTGCCCGAAGCTTTAGCGGAAACAAAAAAACATTTGCTGAGTAAAAAATTGTCAGCCAAAATTTACATTTCAAAAATAAAACACGCCGGGGCTATTGGCGCGGCGCTCTTATGGGAGAAAAAATGAAAAAGGCTATTTTAATAATTGTAAGCTTAATGCTATTGTCCGCCGCTTGTACAAAAACAGAATTAAAAACAGAAATTCCTTCCTCGCCGCAAGAGTCGTATATGGAGCTGCCAAAATAAAAAACGCCCTTTTTCCCCAAGCTGACGGGGTAGATAATATGGGGCTTTTTTTATTGGACGTCTATATTTTCGTTTTGGCTGGACGCCGCAGGTGGCAAACTGCTTGGTGAGACTTCAAGTTCTGCGTCGGTTCCCGCATCTATTCCCGGAGTTTCGGGTAATTTAACCTCCGAAGTCAACTGTTCAAAACTTGGCAAATCGTTTACGGAAGCCAGGCCTAAATGCATTAGAAATTCCGTGGTGGTTTGGTAGAGGAAGCTTCTGTGATCGGAGGGGCTGGGAATTTTTTCCACAAGGCCGCGCATTAGCAGAGTCCTTAAGCTATATTGGGAATTTACACCCCGTATAGCCTCTATTTCAGCTTTAGAAATTGGCTGGCGATAGGCGATTATGCCTAAAACTTCCACTGTCGCTTCGGTGAGTTTTTCTCTAAGTTCGGCATTGAAAAATTTTTTTACTATAGTTGAATTTTCACTATTGGTGGCTAGCACGTATCCTTCATTGCCTTCTAAAAGTACAATGCCGGAAGTCCTCTTTTCTGTTGTCAATTCATCAAGCGCCGTCTTTATTAAACCTTGGTCTTGTTCCAGTAAATTAGAAAAATCCTTTAGTTTTAAAGGCTTGTGGGCAATAAATAAAAGGCTTTCAATTTGACTTTTTACCCCATTTGAGGCATCAGTTGTTTGAGACATCTTAGTCTATGTGATAGTTATTTATGAATGCAGCAGTCTTAAAATTGTTAAATGTTCTAACGGATTTTAGCTTCCCGGGCTCCATAAAATATAAATTCCTATTAAGATTAACCCGAAGGCGTAAAGTAAAATGGTTATTTTGCGGCCAAAAATTGTTTTATCTGCTTCAGAGTTTTTAGGCGGCTTTACCCAGTTGTTGCTTATTAGCCAGCCAAGAGTCAGGCTATAAACTCGGTCAATTGCCATTGAGCCATATATGACTCCGGCTACCATAAATAAAATGCCGATTACGGTTCTATTCATCGGCCCTCCCCTTAAAGTAAATTTTTAATGGGTTAATTCCTCGGGGCTCTGCTCCGGTGTTTATAGAGATTTTTTTGCAGTCTGCCTGCGATACCTCGCAGCTTGCTGCGGGGTAATTCATTAAAGGAAAAAATTTTATTTGTTTTAATAATTTCATAAATAAGCTTCGGGTTAATCTTTAATGAAATCTGTTTCGCTTTTTTTTATAACTACGTCCGCGAATAAGCCTTCCTGCCGCGCCACGAATATTTTTTGTTTTATTAGTTCCAACAATGCCAAAAAAGTTACAATAACGTCCGATTTATTTTTGGCGGTTTTTATAAGTTCCGACAGTTTGGTTTCCACCTGCGAACTCAATTTAATTTGTAAATGGTCAATTTTTTCCTGAATAGAAACGGCTTCCTTAATTTTGGCTTTAGGGAGGTTATCAAGTTCTTTAAGGCCCTTAATGACATTGATTATTGCGCTATGCAAATTTTCGGCAGTAAGCTCTGGATCCGGGTAAAAGTTAATTCTTTGTTCAAAAGTTAGGTTTTTGGCAAAGCTTTGTTTTCTGCGGTTGTCTAATTTTTTTAAAAATTTTGCCACTTCCTTGAACTGTTTATACAAAATAAGTTTTGCTTCCAAATCTATAACGTCCTCTTCTTCATCACCTTCAAGTTCCAGCGTAGGTAAAATAGCTTTGGATTTTATTACTAAAAGTTTGGCCGCTATGCTTAAATAATCCGCAATTACCGTGGGGTCTATTTTTTCAAGTTGTTTTATATATTGCAAAAACTGCTCTGTAACTTCCGCGAGCGCGATTTGGGTAATATCTAAGCGTCTTTCTTCGATTAGCGACAAAAGCAAATCCAAGGGACCTTCAAAGTTTTTTATTTTAACTCTGTTCATAATTCAAAATGTAAAAATTAAAATGCAAAATTACGGCCTAAAATTCAAGATTATTTTTTGTTTCTTGAAAAAACACCTTTTGTGGGTTGAGCAAGGCGCTCAAAATCTTTCATTGCAAGTTCAGCGCTGTGGGTGAATGAGCCCGCGGAGGCTATCATCTTTTTGGATTTGGAAAAGCCTTTGTCCAAAAGCGTCGGGATTTTAAACAGCTGTCCGAACGGGTGCAGCAGCCCGACCTTAGTTTTTAAATATTTTGCAATGTCTTTTTCTTTGGCCAAAGAAACTTTTTTGGCTTTTAAAGCTTTTTTTATGCCTTTTAAGTCCACGTACTTTCCGGCCGGTAAGACTGTTAATGTAAAGTATTTTGTCATTGCGAGCGAGCCTTTAAGCGAGCGTGGCAATCTTTTGCTAGATTGCTTCAGTCGTTCGCGCTCCTTCGCAATGACAGGGGAAGGGCCTTCAACTTTAACTAAAACCACCTTGGCAATTTCTCCAAGTTTTTTCTTTGTAGTTTTGGCCGCGTCGTGCGCCGTGTAAATCAGCTTATGTTCAATTACACTGTATTTAACTTTAGCTTCGTCTAAAAGTTTAGTTACTTGATTTTTTAGCCGTTTAAATGGTTTTTGAACTTTTTTCTTTTTTGATTTTGATATTTTTTTCTTGGGCATACAATTATAATAATTATATTTTTTTCTTAGGTAAATCCAATTTTATATTTAACTCTTTAAGCTGTTTTTCGTCTACACTGCTTGGAGCGTTCATCATTACGTCTTCGGCAGAGCCGTTTTTAGGAAAAGCGATGACTTCGCGAATATTCGGTTCGTTTTCAAGTAGCATTAAAAGCCTGTCAATTCCCGGGGCAAATCCGCCGTGCGGGGGAGCGCCAAATTCAAAAGCGCGAATCATTGCTCCGAATTTTTCATCAACTTTTTCCTTGTTATATCCTACAAGTTCAAATGCCTTGTACATTATATCAGGACGGTTGTTTCTAATTGCCCCTGAAGAAAGTTCGAGACCGTTGGCAATTATGTCGTATTGATGCGATTTAATTTTAAGCGGGTCTTTTTCGGCAAACGCATCCATTCCGCCTTTAGGCATAGAAAATGGGTTATGGCCAAAATCCAGGCGTTTTTCTGTTTCGCTGTATTCATACATAGGAAAATCCACAATCCATGCCCACGCCATAACGTTCGGGTCTTTAAGATTGAACAGTGTCCCAAGGTGATCGCGCAGTTTGCCTAAAACTTTGTTGACTATTTTTAAATCATCCGCGCCAAAGAAAATTATGTCGCCGGTTTTGGCCAGAGTTTTGGAAGTGATAGATTTAATCTCATCATCGGACAAAAATTTCAGTATAGGGGACTTCATACCATCTTCGCCAAGCACAATGTAAGCCAATCCGCCGGCTCCTTCTTTTTTTACAAGTTCAGTTAGTTCATCAAGCTGGCTTCGGGTAAGCTTAGACCCGCTTTCAGCGCAAATTGCCTTAACAACCCCGCCATTTTTTATGACATTACCAAACACACTGAATTTTGTGTTTTTCAGTTCTTTCGTAAGTTCTACCATTTTCATTTCAAATCTTAAATCCGGCCTGTCGGAGCCGTATAGATTCATCGCGTCATCAAAAGGAATTCTTGGAAAAGGTTTTTCCTGAACTTTTTTGTCTGCAAATTCTTCGGTAAGTTTTACAAACAATGGCTCCATTACGCTAAAGACATCGTCTGGTTCCCGCGCGTAGGCAATTTCCAAATCTAACTGATAGAATTCGCCCGGACTTCTGTCTGCGCGCGGGTCTTCGTCTCTAAAGCATGGAGCAATTTGGTAATATTTTGGTACGCCTCCTACCATTAATAATTGTTTAAATTGTTGCGGCGCCTGCGGGAGAGCGTAAAATTTTCCGGGGTGCAGGCGGGAAGGAACCAAGAAGTCCCGCGCGCCTTCCGGTGAAGAAGATGTAAGTATTGGCGTGGTTACTTCTATAAAACCGTTTTCGTCCATAAATTCCCGAATCATTTTTATCATTTTGTGCCTTTTAACCAGCATCTTTTGCATTTTTTCGCGGCGCAAATCTAAAAAGCGATACTTAAGGCGAATGTCTTCGCCCGCCAGCCCTGTTTCTTCGCCGTGGCCGTGAGCGACTTGGAAAGGCAGAGGCTTCGCTGTATTAAGTATGGTAATTTTTTCCGCGGAGATTTCTATTTTACCGGTGGCGAGGTTGGGGTTAGCTAAGTTTTTTTCTCTTTCCATAACTTTCCCCGTGGCTTCTATGACAAACTCGTCGCGGCATTTGTTGGCCACTTCAAAAGCCTCTTTATTTTCGGGGTGGACAGCCAGTTGAACCAGTCCCGTGTGATCGCGAAGGTCAATAAAAATCACGCCGCCGTGATTGCGTCGTGAGTTTACCCAGCCGGCTACGGAAACGGCAGAGCCGGTTTGTTCGGGTGTTTCTAAAGCAAGAATTCTTTTTTGCATGATTTGTCGACCGTCTTTGATAAGTATCCTTCGAGACTTGTAGAGAAGATTTTGTTGATGGTTATCGTATTCTCGACTCGCTATCGCTCGTTTGAATAGTAATCATTTTCCCGTAAACAGCGGGTACGGCTAAATTAGTTGTCGTTAATAACTATATCAAAAATGCTCTTTTTTGCCAAGTTTGGTTTTTATGATTTAGGACATGCGTATGAATACGAACATAGCCGCCACTTAACATACCATTCCGGCCCCCCTTTGTCCCGTGGGCTCAGGTGTTTAAGGCAAAAAACCCTGTGCTTGTAGGAACCTTGCCGGCGGCGAGATGACCGAAAAGCGCGAGCGGTGTTTGCGAAAGGGTTCTGCCGGCCTTGAGTAAGCCGGCTTTGGCTCGCAAATTTATAAGGAGGTTGTTTAACACGCCCTCACCAGAGGGTATTTCCTGAGGGCGTGTTAAGTTAGAGCCAACGCAATCCCGCTGAAGCTTGGGCAGCGGGATTCTTTTTTATTATTTTGTTATAATAGTTAGGCTGTTATTAAATTTAGAAATAAAACATGGGTTCAAACAAAATAGTCTTGGACATGGAAACGCATCCATCCTTTGCTGAAGCTTCGGAGGATTGCTCAAAATTATTGAATAACCGAAACAAAGACGGAAAGGGATGTTTATGTTAAAAAAGATTGTTTTAGACTTAGAAACGCAAAAAAGTTTTCAGGAAGTCGGAGGGCGGGGGAGAAACCATCTTTTAAAAATATCGGTGGTTGGAATTTACGACTATTCAACAGATAAATACCAAATTTTTCGTGAACATGAAATTCCTAAATTATCCGCGCTTCTGCAAACCTGCGACCAAATTATAGGGTACAATATAAAAGATTTTGACTTTGAAGTATTAAGCCCTTATTTAAATTTTGATATCCGACAAACGCCTTACTACGATTTGCTTGAGGAAATCGGAAAAGTTTTGGGACACCGTATTAAATTGGAAGATGTGGCGCAGGCTACGCTTGGCAAGGGAAAAAGCGGCACCGGCCTTGAGGCCATAACTTTTTTTAAACAGGGTAGATGGAATGAGCTTTCCAAATATTGCCTTGACGACGTTAAAGCCACAAAACAAATATACGACTACGCTTTAACTAACAATAAACTTCTGTACCGCGATTTTTTTAAGATTAAAGAGATTCCGCTTAAAATATCGGAGCCACGGGCGAGAGTGGGAGTAAAGCATCAGGCAGCCCTTTTTTAAGTACCAAATAACAAATCATAAGAACCAAATAAATTCCAAATGCCAAATTCCAGTTGGAATTTGAAAATTGGGAATTATTTCTAATTTGGTTCCTGGTACTTGGAGCTTAATTGAAAAAAACTTATCTCTTAATTGTATTCCTATTTTTAGCTTTGGCTTATTCTTTAAGTCAGGTCTTTTCCGGTAACTGGATTTTGCCGCAGGGTTTTTTTGTCGGACCGATCGAGATTCGCTATTATGGAATAATTATGGCGCTTGCCGTGGGAGCCGGCTATTATTTGGCTGTCCAAACCGCCGAAAATAACCGGCTAAGCAAAAAGCAGGCGGAAGATTTGTTGTTTTGGGTAATTATTGGCGGGTTTGTCGGAGCAAGGCTGTATCATGTTCTTTCCGGCTTTGGTTATTATTTTCAGAACCCTTTAAGCAGTTTTCAGGTCTGGAACGGGGGCCTTTCCATTTACGGAGCAATTTTGGGCGGGCTGATTGTGATTTTACTTTACGCTAAACGCTATACGCTAAACCCTTGGCATTTATTTGATTGGCTTGCCCCTTCGGTTTTGCTCGGGCAAATTATCGGCAGGTTTGGCAATATGTTTAATTATGAAGCTTTTGGCTACCCTGCAGGCATTCTATGGAAAATGTTTGTTCCTCCGGAATTCCGGCCGGTGAGCTTTTGGGGTTTCCAATTTTTTCATCCGTGGTTTTTGTACGAGATTCTAGGCAATGTTATTATTTTTGTATTTTTAATGGTCGTTTTAAAAAGCCGCCTGAAGGGCAAAAGGGGAGCCTTGTTTTTGACCTACATTTTATTGTATAATAGTGTCAGGTTTTTGTTGGAATTTTCCCGGATAGACAGTGTTTTTGTGGGGTATTTCCGCCAAAATGCAATTGCCAGTTTGGTTCTAATTTTATTTTCGGCAGCCGCTCTCAAATTTATAAAAAGAAATGAACAAGTATCATAAAATAATTTCTATTGTTATCGCAATTTTGTACGTTGTGCTGATGCAGATTTTTTCCTACCCCCAA
>Ga0210057_1009523_pt1 | contig 11204 bp, 9 predicted proteins | sample CryGeyCG2114_010_2_FD_183968 | JGI IMG/M metagenome (GOLD analysis project Ga0210057, IMG submission 183968) | Groundwater microbial communities from aquifer - Crystal Geyser CG10_big_fil_rev_8/21/14_0.10 (SPAdes) (version 2) | ecosystem: Environmental > Aquatic > Deep subsurface > Groundwater ...
TTCCCATTCCCGCAAAGTCTGTTTTACATCATAAAAATCAGGAACTGCTTTTGACACCAGATTCCAGAATTTCCTCGAATGGTTGAACTCTTTGAGATGACAAAGTTCATGCACGACGACGTAGTCTCGTACCACTTCCGGCAAAAAGAGAATCTTGTAGTTGAAGTTGAGATTCCCTTTTGCCGAACAGCTACCCCATCGGGTCTTTTGATTCTTTATGTTTATCTCGCTGTACGAAAATCCATAGATTTGATTGAAGTGCGCAACACGCTCACGCGCCAAAGCAAATGCTTCATCTTTGTGTTTCTTGTAATCAGCTTCGCTAAAACGCGTGATCGGTTTATTCTTGAATTGAGTAAAGTACGAAATCTTATCTTCGATCCAACTTCTTTTTTCCTGTAAAAATTTTTCAATCAAACCCATTCCAACCCCACGCGGCACAGTTACCACAACACTCGCATCACAGTACACCGCCAACCTCAGCCGCTTCGCACGGTCACTTTCTTTCACACTGTATCGAATTCCTTTGTGTGTTTTTGTTTTCATTAGAACTTCTTTGTTATTACATCAACCAGTCGGTTCAGGAACTTCGAGAAATCCTTGTTCTCAACAATTCCTTTGTAATCACGCAGAATCAGTTCTTGTAATGTTTGCTTCACATCCTTGATAAAGACTTCTCGCTTCGTGGAGTCCTGCCAACCTTTATCAAGCACATCTTCAAGACGTTCCTTAACCTCCTTCACAAAATTCCGCAGCTGTTCACTGTCTTCGGTAAATTCTTGTGACAAAACAAAGAGTGCGTACTCTTTCAAATCCATACCTAGCTCTTTTGCCTCATCACGCTTGGTACGAATATCCTTCATCAGCTCCTCATACCGACGAATACGTTCGGCGAGGTCAATTTGGTTACTTTCAAATTCATCACGAATTGCCTTAAGTCGTTCACTAAACTTCACATATGCAGGGTCGTCACCTATATCAACTGAGATTTCCTGCTTGAGCATTTTTTCGAGATTGAGCGCTTTCTCTTCATCATCCATTCCCTTAAGACGCTCTAGGGTGTAGAGATCATCCACGCGCAACTCGCGAAAATTCTTAGTTATTCCTTCATAGTCAATGATGTCACTCTTTTGAATCAATTCTCGAACCTTCTGCCCGTATTCTTCAAGAAGATACCGGTCATCTTCATTCCTAAATTCTTTTAGATAGGCAAGATAGAAACTGGTGAGCCACTCAAATTGGCGCATGAATTCTTTTAAGAATGGGTCGGGCGACAGAAATTCATAGAGATTTTTGAGTTTTCGATATTTACTGACAAAGTGATTTTGCTTATCAGTGTTATCAACAAAAATCTTGAAACAGCGACGAAGATTATCCATCGAAGGATCCTCAATATTTACGCCCGAAAAAAGGCGCATTACTTCGTCCATTGTCTCACTAAAGCGAACCTTAACCCGCTCTACGTCCACCATTGCGGTATCGACGATAGTTTCATCAAAGTCTAAAGCATCGTAGAGATTGCGAGTAATACCGTAGTAGTCGATTATCTTCCCCGCTTCCTTGTTTTTATACACTCGGTTTGTGCGAGCAATTGCCTGCAAGAGATTATGGTCACGCAGTGGCTTATCGAGATACATCACCTGCTCAATCGGTGCATCAAAGCCCGTAAGAAGCATGTCGCAGACGAGCAAGAAGCGGAGTGGTGATTTCTGGTCTTTAAAACGCTCAATCAATTCTTCACGCTCTTGCTTGCTTGTGTTGTATACCTTTAAGTCATCAGCGTCACTATTTGGGTCACCTGGTGAATACACTATCGCCGACCATTCTGTAGGTATGAGATTATCAAGAAGTTTCTTGTAGGTCGCAACCGCCTCACGGTCAATTGCTACAATCTGTGCCTTAAATCCATTCGGTTCAACATACAACTTATAATGCTCTACAATATCGCGCGCAACGGCTTCCATACGCTTCGGTAATTTTACTAAGGCGGCTTTCTTCCCGTATTTTTTAGTAAGCTCCTGTTTTTGTGTATCAGATAAATCGCCAGCAATCAGTTCAAACTGCTCATCAAGCTTCGCTTCGTCAATCGCAAACTTAGACAATCGAGCCTCATACGTCACTGGGATTGTCGCACCGTCTTCAATCGCTTCCACAATTGAGTAATAGTCGAGATAACGCATTCCGTCACCTTCGTAATTACGGAAGGTATTGGTGTGGGTCTTATCAATCGGCGTTCCGGTAAAACCAAAGAAGAATGCGTTCTTAAACGCATCACGCATATTTATACCCGACTTTCCCTCGTCTCCTCGGTGCGCCTCGTCAGATAGCACAATCACATTCTCATCGAGACTCTCAATCTCCTTTCCGAGTTCACTAAATTTTTGAATCGTAGAAATGAAAATACCACGTTCTGGCGACTGAATTTTCTCTTCGAGATCCTTTCGTGAAGTAACACGAATTACGTTCTTGCCTCCACAGTTTACAAACGTCTCATACAACTGGTCATCGAGGTCAATACGGTCAACCAACACGAATACCTTCGGATTCTTAAGAGCTTTATTGAAACGAAGCTTCCACGCCGTGAAGTACATCGTGAGCGTCTTGCCTGAGCCTTGTGTATGCCAAATCAGTCCCTGCTTCTTCTCCTTCCCTACCACACGCTCCACAATCTTGTTGGTAGCACGGAGTTGCTGGTACCGAGCGACTTTTTTGACCTTCTGTTCTTTCTCTTTCTCAAACAGAATAAAGTTCTGAATGATATCAAGGATTCGACTTGGCTCAAGCAGTGACTGCAAAGACATTTCCAAATCGCCACCAAGAGCCTCAGACAGTTCTTTGTCTCGCCATTGGAGGAAGTATTGCTTTGGAGCACCCGTGGCACCATAGACTGTTTTGAGGCCGTCAGTGGCAATATTGAAGCAGTTTGGTAGGAAAAGTTTCTTGGCTACTTTTTCATAGCGCTTGAGTTGGTCGATAGCATTTTCAAACGTCACCCCTTCACTTACAGTAGGGCTTTTTGCCTCAATATCAACTACTGGAACACCGTTAATGAAAAGTAAAATATCAGGGCGAATATTTTCGGTCTCCCCTTCAAAATAGAACTGGTTCGTAACAACAAAGTGATTATTCTCTGGGGTATCAAAATCAAGCAGTTTGTAGTCTTGCATCTGTCGAGTTTCAGGATTCATCAAATTAATCCCATCACGCAAAGCTGCGAGAAAGCCTTCGTTTGTGTCTATCTTTCCTACTTCCCGCGCAACACTCGCGACTTCAGTCTCGGAAATACCGGGATTGAACGCGCCTACGGCGCGCTCAAGAAGCGGCCGCACAATATACTCCGTCTCTAAATCTCGATATGTCGAAAAAGTCTCTGGCGATATGTATTCATACCCAAGTTTCTCTTTGAGAAACTTGATGATGTGATTTTCGACTGTGTGTTGTTCGTTGAATTTCATATTTTATAAATCTTAAAAATGTTGTTTGCATACTTTTCACCTTCTCCAGGTTCGCAAATAAGTTTCATATTATTCAATGCAAGAGCTTTTTTAATAACAGACATACCGATTCCATCACCCGCTAGATTTGCAGCGTGCTTACCAGAGTAGCCTTCTTCAAACAACAATTCTATTTCATCATTATCTATAAGTAGGCTTTCCATTGTTATATCAATCTGAAATGAATTTCCGTTTTTCTGAAATCTTATTAATACGCGCGAATTTGGTTTTGTATATTTAACAGCGTTATCAAAAAAATTGCAGAACGCGAGGTTAAACATCTTATAGTCAAGTGGTACTCGATTCGAATCTGCGTAGTCGTCTCGAATTTCGACCTCTACGTCAACTCTCTTATTTTTAAACTCTACCAAAAAGGGAGCTAATATGTTTAAAATTACTTTCTTTATATTTGACTGTTGAAAAATGACTGTTTTTTCAGTGCCCATATAAAGAACATCAAACCCTTCAATGTGAGCATCTATTTCAGCCACCCTCTTATTTAAATGACAAATTGTGTCGGCCGCCTTATCTAAATTAGCAGAAATCTTTTCCTTAATCTTTTCTTTTGACTCACCATAATTTTGTGCTTGAAAATCAGCCTTTGAAGCTAATCCGTCTATCTTTTGTTTCATCTTCCCCTGAATAGATCTGAGAGTATGTGAGTGAGCTTGGATTTTAGAGTGATAATAATTTGAAAAACTATGCGCCATAGTTACATATGCATTCATAGTCTTGTTGAAAAGACGATTACTATTAAGTAGGTCTGTTTCATCTTCAACGACCAACCAAACGCTAACATTATCTTTCTCTAAATATGAGCTCTTGAGTTTATTTTTTCTGTCGGTAACATTTTTATCAGACTTAAATTGCTCTCTACCAGAAAAACCATGCATATTTGTCGCAAGTACTTCATTCAAATTATTTTTTACTTCGAAGTAAATCATTATAGTTTTTTAATTTCGCTCTCAATCATCTCAATAAACTCATAAGTATCCGCATTTTTGGGGAGATAATTATCTGCCACTTTTAAATCATGACCTAGGGTAAACCTGTTATGTCCTGAATACAAAATTACCCTCTTTGATTTGCGATATTTCGTCTTAAGAGCTCTAATAACTCCTATACCCTCATCTTTCTCTGACAAATTTTTTCCAACTCCTTTGTAATCAACAAATATAATTTGTGCTCTTACAACTCTGTCATCATCAATGTTACTCAAATCATTAATTTTTTCTACCGCCCATCCGGCCTCAATCAAATTTTCGACAATTGGAAATTCTTGATCGTCAACGAATAATATTCTGGAATTTGATTTCTCATACTTCTTGCCCCAAAATTTTAAATCTTTCAAACTGAAATTAAAATTCTCAAAATTTACTAAATTGATATTTCCCATAAATTATATATTTACTCTCTTAACCCCACTCAACAAATCTTGCATCAGACCTTTCTTGAGTTCGGTTTGCTTTGCTAATAATTTTTTATTGACTTTAATTTTTTCATCTAGTGATGTTAGAATTTCTGCAATTTGTTTTTGCTCCTTCAATTCAGGCACAACCACTAAAAGTGGGTTGAGTTTTTCCAAATTGATATTTTTTTGTGCCGATTGGGTAGCAATGGAATCGAGGTATTTTTTACAAGTGCGTAAGTAATATTCTAGAAAAACTGGATTTACAGATTTTGGAGTAATCCCAACCAAACTATCAGGGAAACATGAATCGAACTCTAAAATTGCCGTTTCACCAATATTTGCAGCGATTGTCATTACAATGGTTCCCTTTTTAAACAAACGACTAACACTCAAACCTTTTTGATTCAAAGTTTGTGTAAATTTATTAACCCTGCCATGAGAAGCAACGATATCACCTGTTTGTATAAATGGTATATCGCCACCATAAAATGCAGGATCATTACGAGGACGATGACTAAACTTACCGCGCTCTACTTCAGCGATATCAGATAATTTCTCTAATTTCCAACTCTCTGGAATCTCACCAATCTCTGTCTGCTTGAATTTTGTATGTCCAATGCCACGAGTAAACAATTCTTGCATCAAACCTTTCTTAAGTTTTTCAGTAGCTTTTATAACAGCTTTTGTTTCTTCAATATATGTATCCACCGTCTCCAAAATCCCCGCAATTTTTTGCTGTTCTTTAAGTGGCGGAATAAGTAACCATTCATTCGCTAAAGTACCTACACTTAGAAAATTAATAGTCGTTTTACCAGCTTTTCTTTTTAAATTTTCGCCGAAGTTTTGAGCAGAGTAAAACAGGTAATTTGGAAAAAGCTCCTTTTCGTTTTTAGTAACTAGCCCATTAAATTGTTGATTGGTCGTTAGAGGTACTTTTGCCAACGCAACTTCACCAACCGAAGCTGTACAACATAGAAGTACAGTATCTTTAGGCAACAATTTTACGGAAGTCTCTTTTAGTGCTCTTTCAGTAATTTTCTGACTAGTCTTTTTAATTATTCTTCCATCATTTCTAATATCATCAACTGTAAACCATGGAATGTCACCATTTTCCCAGTATTCAGAAACAGTTCTCTTTGGTGTAGAACCGTTTACAATATGACAAGCATCTCCAAGAGTCTTGAGTTGCCATCCTTCTGGAATATTCTGTTTTATAATTTTATTTGCCATGAATTTCTTTTGCGATTGTTGCAAGAGTCTTCTTGGTCTCCTCATCTTTTACTCTTGCCTTCTGTTCCTCGACCCTCTGATCAAGAATCAACGTGATAGACAACTTTAGTGCTGGAAAATAAGCGAGGCACTCCTGTTCGCTCAGCTGGTGTATTCCTTTGCTTAAAATTCCATAGATAACCTTCATTTCTACAAGTTGACTAGGCAAGAAAGCCTTTAGGAGTTCCACCTTCTCATCCATTCTCAGCACCTTAAAATCTTCCGCACTTGTTTTAGTAGCTTCTGCGTGATTTTCGTATGTATTCCAAATGATATTTTCAAAAATACGACGTAGGTAAACGAGGGAACCAGCTCCTGCACCGTGCGCCATAAGTCCAATCGCCTTCTTTAAATCATGAAGATCTTGAGTATCTAATACTTTGTCATAGTCTTTGCCAATTTCAGCATATTGCAAGTCTGCCAAGGAAAGGTATTGACCGATCTTAATCAAGGCTTCACCATTGTTGTAGACAAAAAACTCAAGCGTTTCTCCCTTTCTTTTACAACTTAGACTAATTGCATAGTACCCTCGATATGTACTGTCGGTATTACCAAGACTCCACCTAGAAATGGTATATGTCGTATCAAAGCCAGCTGGGCTATAGGCATCAACATCGCCACTTAGAAATATGTGTGGCTGGTCATTTTCAAGCCTAGAAAGTGGTATAGCGGAGTATAAAGGCACTTCAAAAAAGAACTCATGTTTAGTAATTACTTTTACCTCCTGCTCTTGTATTGTTTCTTCTGACATATTTATTTTATTGGCACAGCTTTTTTAACAACCTCCGCTGTTTTTTCTGTTATATCAACCGCCGTGTCTGCCCCTTTATGGAACACTCCTGCAAATTTATCTAGAAGAGTTTCATCTCGACCAAACACTTCACTTGGATTTCGCTTAATCACCTCAATTAGTTCAAGTTCAAGCGCACTGAGAGCGGTAAGTGGATACGAGTCTTTTTTAGTAGCAAACATAATGTACATCTGTACAACACGTAACTTGTGATTGTATTCTTCAAACAATCGTTTTCGCTGCGAAATGTTTCGCTGTGCATACCAGGCAATCCATATAAGGGGTATAGAAATGATGGTTTTAACGTAAATAAGCTCGGTTGCTGTCGGACGCACACCTTCTCCAGATAAACTCTTGAGCACCATCTGTGCTGTAGTTTCATTCGCGAATATCCAAACCACACCACTGAGCGGAAGAACGAAGAAAAGATAACTGATTATGAAGTTAATTTTACGCCCGATAGAGTTATAAAAGAGTGCACAAATATTCCATAGAAAATTACTCTTCCAAGGTTTAATTGGCAATGCTTTGGGAAACGAATATTCTGATTTTGACTCTGCGTAACCTTCTGCCAAGGTTCCTACCGTCGCGTCTGAGAGCAGTGCGTCGACCTCTTTACGCTTCGTCTCAATATCATCTTTTGTCTCAGACAGAAAAGGCTTTAACTCGTTTTTTACATGATCTTCAAACGCAGTTATATCCTTTTTTGATTTCAGAATGTCCGCGATTGCTTGTCGGACTTCAGGCTCAACACCTTCAATATCCTCATCGTCACCAAAAAGATACGTATAAAATTCCGTGATTTTTTCTTGTGCCGACTCAATATCTGACTGAATTGAGTTGTCACCTTCGAGTAGCGAAGTGTGATACTCTTCAATTTTTTCAATTTGTTCGGTTAATTCAGATATTTTTGACTTCGCGGTCAGTGGGTCTTTTGCATATAAATCACTATACGCAGCAGCCATTTTTTTGTACTTTGCCTCAATTTCATCAAACACAGCTGGTGATTCGCCGGGGTCTGCGCTCTCAAAATACTTTTTGTATGAATCGTTTATTTCCCCTATTTGTAGCATTGACTCACGAACAAATTCAATGAGTTCAGTTCTCGAAATCGACTTTTTGTTCGGGTTTATCTTCTGCAATAATGTATCGACAGTGCTCATAATTAATACTTTAGCTCTTTAATAAACTGCTCAACCTTCTTGTCTGCCTCATCTCGCTCTTTTTCTATCTGCTTCAATTCCTGCCATACGGTAGAAACATCAAACACCTCCTCTTCATCTCCACTCGCAACATACCGACGAACATTGAGGTTGTACTCGTTTTCAGCCAACTCAGATACATCTATCACGCGCGCATATTTTTCAATATCTCGGAAGCCATCGTACGCACTGACGATTTTCTCAATATCTTTCTTACGAAGACGATTTTGGTTCTTACCCTCTTCGTAGTCTGACTCAGCATCAATAATGAGCACTTTCCCTTTTCTACTCTCGGCTTTGTTTTTGTTGAAAATAACAATCGCGGCTGGAATACCCGTGCCGTAGAAAAGTTTTGCCGGTAGTGCGATTACCGCTTCAATCAAGTCATTCTTAAGGAGTTGCTCGCGAATACGGCCCTCAGCACCACCACGGAAGAGCACGCCATGAGGAAGGACAATACCGGCTCGGCCGTTTTCATTCATTGACTTCACCATATGAAGCACAAAAGCGTAATCAGCATTCTTGGTTGGCGGCATTTCGTAGCCTGTAAGGCGACCATGCTTGTTGGCTTTAAATATCTCTGATTCCCAGTCCTTGATTGAGTACGGGGGGTTCGCCACGCAGATATCAAAAGTTTGTAGTGAACCATCGGCATTAAGAAACTTCGGTTCAGAAAGTGTGTCCCCTCGTTCGATACTGGCAGAATCAAGTCCATGGAGGAACATATTGATTTTCGCAATAGCGTAGGTACCGAGGTTTATTTCCTGTCCGTAGAGATACAGTGTACGAGCCTTCTTTTCTCCCGCTACGTCTTTGAGATAGTGGTACGCCTCAAGCAAGAAACCTCCCGAACCGACTGCCAAGTCGTAAATATGATCCTTCTCGTGTGGTTTGAGAATTTGAATGATGATGCGCTCCACCTCGCGCGGAGTATAAAACTCTCCTCCCTTCTTTCCCGCATCCGCTGCAAACTGCTCAATTAGATATTCATACGCATCACCGAGCAAGTCTGAGCTTATGTATGTATCACCAAAATTATACTTTGAAAAATGGTTGATAAGACGTTGGAGCGTTTCATTTGGAAACTTGTCTTTGTTAGCAAAATCGAGGTCATCGAAAATTTTATCGAGCTTTGGGCTGTTGGCGTTTGTGAGCTTATCGAAAATCGCATTGAGCTTTTGACCGATGTTCTGCGCTTCACCAAGGAGGTTCTCCCAACGACAATCCTTCGGCACTTGAAAGCGGTGGTTGTAGTCAGCACGTGCAAGTTCAGTATCACCAAACTCAGCGAGTACTTTGGCGTACTCTTCATCCCACACGTCACTAATGCGCTTGTAAAAAAGGAGTCCAAAGATATACTTCTTATAGTCAGAACTGTCTATTTTGCCACGGAGGATGTCTGCACTCTTCCAGAGAAATTGCTTGAGTTGAGTGAGATTCATCTTATCGTCTTCGATACCGAGATCTTTCACAATACTCATATCGCCCATGATTTTCTCCAGATCTTCTGGACGATACTTGCGGTCGCCACGCGTACCGACACGGAGCGGTGTAATCTGACCATTCTTCTCCCAATTACGTAGAGTATCTTGGTGAATACCAAAAATCTTGGCTACTTGGCTAATAGAGAGTAATTTACCTTCAAGTGATTTGTCCATATTTTCATAAGATATCATAGGTTAATTATATTTGCAAGTTTTTACTGAATTTCAGTAGTTTTCATAGGTTAGTGACCTTTTCTTCCCTTCTCAAGTTATCAAGAGTACAATCACAATATGAGACACGACCAGACAATTGGCGAACAAATTTTAAGCGGAATATTTATATTCGTATGGGTTTTGTCACGCCCATTTGTTTGGGCGTACAAAATGACAAAATGGTTCATAGTGTCAGTGTTTGAGGAAACTGGCCGCCGACTGGTGAATCTAGCAGTGACTGTTATTGTCGTCGTTATCGTAGCTTTGATCTCAACACATTTTAGAAGCTAAGGTAAATTTACATACCCTCCTCTACATCTTTCTCATCCCTATTTCCTAAACTCACACCAATGCCAACAGCAACCATAAGAATGATTAGCGTGAATACTCCAATTACGATTACAAACATACTCATATATTACTCCTTCCAATCCTTTACCACCATGAATAGAGTCGTTTTGGAACTTTGGAAGTAAGTGACATGTGCATCTCAAATCTCAAAAAATACCACACCAGATGCACCGTAAACAAAACGAGTTGTAAAATCAACGCGAGGCCGGCAGCTTTCCAAAAATGTCCTGTGGTTATCCAAAAAAAAGCGTTTGTAATTACAAAAGCGATTAATCGCCACTCTATTGAGATGAGGAGAGAATGTACTATCTTTTCTCGCATAAGCACAGTGTAGCACCAACAAGCGTGTACAAAGGAAAAATGTGTGTACTACTTCCAATCCCTCACCACCAACGTCTTCCCTTTCTTCTCGATAACCACCTTCTGTCTATCGCGCCATTTTAGTTCGCGGACAAACTCAATTGGTAATGTGACGGAGATACTTCCGCCGCCGCCTGTGCGCGTAAGTTTACGCACGTTACGTTCTTCAAGTTTTTTTCGTGCCATATATTTTTATACTACCAAAGTACTGAATTAACTCTAGAGTTAATTCAGTACTAACTCTCTGCAAAATAAAAACGCCAACTCTGTTACCACAGTCGGCGTTTTTCATTTTGTAATCCAGCGTCAATCACAGGTCAATCACAAGTGAGTCCAGATTCACACCGTCCCACCTAATGCGGCCGTCGAGCACGTATTGCGTGTACAGCGCCTGCACTTCGTGTTCAGCGGCGTTCACTCGAGCACCTACCGATTCGGGTGTATCGGTAGGCCTAAGTGGCACACGATGTCGCAGAAAAGCAGGCCCTTCATCGTAGTTGTCGGTAACGAAATGCATCGTTACCGCCGAACTTTTGATTTTCCCTTGATGATACGCATCGATTACTGCCTCGTGCACGTGTTTTCCGTACATGCCCTTGCCACCAAACCCTGGTAAAGGACCAGGATGGA
>Ga0210057_1009527_pt1 | contig 11200 bp, 6 predicted proteins | sample CryGeyCG2114_010_2_FD_183968 | JGI IMG/M metagenome (GOLD analysis project Ga0210057, IMG submission 183968) | Groundwater microbial communities from aquifer - Crystal Geyser CG10_big_fil_rev_8/21/14_0.10 (SPAdes) (version 2) | ecosystem: Environmental > Aquatic > Deep subsurface > Groundwater ...
GGTCTTTACCTTTAAGCTGTCTAGGGTCTAGAAGGAAAAAGTCGCTTGCCTTAAAAAGAACTTCTTTCCCCCCCGCCAATGGGAAATACGCCGCATTGGCAAACCTTCTAAGAAAAAGACCTTTGTCTCCAAAACTCGCCAACCCCAAAACATTGTCATCCAGCCAACCAATCAACTGACTTGTGTAAAAAGAAGGTGTTAAATAGGTTAACCGCGCTTTCCAGTTGCCCATCCAATCCGGGAGATGCGCTGACATTTTCCCAATCCAGACATAAGTTCTAAAAAGGGTATTTTCATCAAACGCCGCCTCCAGGAAATCCTGGGTTAGGTAAACATGCTCTCTAAATTGCAAAACTTTCTGCCAATCAAAAAGCGCTGGATTGGCTCCCAGCCTTTCCAAATCCCCCCTTAAATCCTGCGCTCTTCTATGCAAATCGGCGGTGAGCTCATCCACTTTTTTGTTTTGCTGTTGAATCCAGCGGTTAAGCTCTTTATGTTTTTTTATTGCCGCTGCTCTAACTTTAGGGGGAACAAAGGGGTTTCCTATAAACTGCGTTTCCAGCGTAAAAAGTTGACCGTTTATAAGCGTCATTTTGCTCTCATAAAAGCTTTTTGCCTTCTCAAATTCCGCGGTGCTCATAAGACCTCGCGCGGAAGCGGCGGTTGCTCCGGAAAGAGCCGCGGGGGTGGATTTACCAAATATCTTTTTAAGAGCCGCAGCATTGCCACTTATTACAGAAGCGATATCTGCATCGGACATTGCGTACAACTTTTGAGCGGAAATTCCTGTTTTTTTGGAAATGTCGGCGCAAAGCTGGTATTTAAAAATAGGGTTGTCCAGCTTGGGGTCAAAACCTTGGGAAGTTAAATAGGTATCCAACACCAATCTTCCTCCCCCCGCGGCAGTTCTAAAAGGACTTTCCACAAGAGGTGTTACACCTTTTAGCCTTTGGAGTTTTGAGCCTCTAAAAATCCACCCATTAGTTTTCCAGACATCCTGAGCATCGTTTATGAACTTTTCAATATCGGGATAACTGGGTAGATGTATACCATTTTGTATAGCAAAAATGGTTACATCTATAGCTACTGCATCTAGCCATGCTCTTTGCAACATACCCCACTGCCCCATACGGTCTACGCGTGACCTGCCGTATCTTGCCCAATTTTCAATTAGAGTGGACAAATTCTCATAGGGTGTTTTATCCTCATCAAACCACTTTCCCATCCCTTGTGGATATACAGTTGCAAAACTATGTATGCGATTTCTGTCGGCGCCTTCGTATAGGTCGCTTCCGGGGCTTACAGGAGTTAGCAACTGTCCTAACCGCCCACCGTTTTGACCTCTTGTTAGCGGTTTCCAAATGTATTGTTGTTCGGTAATAACATCCAAGTCGCTCCAAGAAATAACCGATTGCAACCAACTTTTAAAAGTGTTAGCGGCAACTTTTCCAAACCCTTTTTTAATATACTCGCGGGGGTCCGCGTTTATGGCAATACCCACCGCGCCGGGCTGTTGCTCAAATTCTGTTTCGTCGGCAACTATTTTTGCGGAGGTTAGTTCTTTGTAGCTTATCCTAAAAGATTGGTCAAAATCTTTCATTATATTTTCCCAAAAGAGGCTGGGGATGGTATCTGGAGTGGGGAGGTTTATGTACTCGTAAGGAGAACCCTTGTATGGCGGGGAGTATGGCATTTTATAAGGTTTTCTCTTTATTGGTCGTCCGGGATAATTAAGCCAGGGAATAATAGACATAGGTATATTATAAAACAAATTGCTTAATGGTTAAATGGGTTGATATTGGGTAGAGAGGAGATTACTTTTTTCCTCTCTTTCCCTTTCCGTCGTCGCCGAACATAAGTGGTTCTACTCCTAACGCATTATCTATAGCCTTAGGGACTTTACCTACAGAGAATAGGACAAAAATGCTTATTAGTGGGCCTATAAGTAATCCCATAAAGGGGAGGAATCCGCTGGAGTCCACTAAACTTCCCATAGCTAATGCTAACCCTAAGCTGAACACAAACCACATAGCTGGAACTTGCAGAGTTATGGATAGTATATTTTTGAACCAATTTAGCATTGTCTTTTGGTTTCCTGGCAATGCCCCCATTAAGAATATGAATGGACTTATGATTGTGAGAAATACCAATTTTCCCAGGGTCTTTATTAAGGTGAACAACATAGAAAAAATGCTTACTATAAATGCTATGCACAGTAATATCCAGAAAAAAACTGTAAATATCACTACTAAAACGGCGCCTCCTACAGCACCGGGGGTAGACAATAAAGGTCCTGCTTGCATAACCTGTCCCAGCATATTAATGGCTATCTGAGCATTCAATTCCGGAGCGGGTGTCTTATAAATAGTATCAAAAACGGAAAGATGCGTTACCCACGAAATTAGCGCTCCACAGGTGTTAAAGATAATTGCTGCTAGAGGATAGCTAAAAGTTATTAATATTAGGGAAATCATTACATTTGGTAGAGAGTTTTGCAGTGTAACTATGGTTTGCGGGTCAATTCTTTTCCTAAACATTACCATAAACCCGAGGACTACGAAAATTAGAACAAATAGTACATAAGTTACATTCCTTAAACTTTCCCAAGTGTTTAATATCACACCTGTGGAAAGCAACCAGTTATCTGTGGCGGCATATGCGCTTTTTCCTAATATGCCTTTGTGTATTAAATTTTGAGCATAGTATTTAGTGCTTATTACATCTTTGGCATTTTTGAAGGTGTTGGATGTTAAGTTTATTGCTATACCCAACCCGCTGCCGGGTAGATTCTTCTTTAGCTTTTCAAGTGCATAAACATTCTGTCCTGCTGATGCCACCCCGGAGGCTTCGCAACCGTCTTCAAAAGGCACCCCTATCAATATTGAAGAGATGGGACCTGTGCCTATAGAAGTAACCATATCCTGCGCAAACCTCTGCTGATTTACCGCGGCGTCAAAAAGAGAGGCATTTTGGGCAAAAACGCTACAATCTCCAGTTGCGGCATATGTAGCCTTAGCAAATAGAAATGAAAAGAGAAAGCTTATGACTAGCAAAAAAACCACCTTTTGCAATTTCATAATAAAATTATATACAAATCTACCGGAGAATGGCAAGGGGGAAATTGGGGTAGCAGTGTCCAAGCTGATAATCAAGGAGACTCCTTTTTTCTCGTGTTATAATAGCGTTATGTTAAAAAAAGTTCTCATTACCACTGCTATTGATTACACCAACGATGTTATTCATATTGGCCACCTATACCAAAAAGTGCTTGCCGATTGCTATGCTCGTTACTACAGAGATTTAATAGGAAAAGAGAATGTCCGTTTTTTAACCGGTACCGACGAGCACGGGCAAAATATTGAAAGAGCCGCTATAGAAAAGGGCAAAACCCCCAAAGACTTTGTGGATGAGATTTCAACTCTAGATAAAAAGGAGCAGGTTTCCCTTAACATTTCTTACGACCGTTTTATTAGAACAACGGATGATGACCACAAGAAAACTGCCGGCGAGTTTTTTGAAAAAGTTTATAAAGCGGGGTTTATATACAAAGCAAAGTACACCGGGTTCTACTGCGAGGGTTGCGAAGAGTACAAAACCGAAAAGGGTTTGGTGAACGGAAAATGTGAGTACCACCCTACCAAAGAAATTAAAAAGTTATCCGAAGAAAACTATTTTTTCAAATGGTCCGCTTTTCAAGATTTTTTAAAAGAGCATTTTGCCAAAAACCCTGATTTTGTAATCCCCCGCTCAAAACACAATGAAATGAAATCCTTTTTAGAGCAGGGGATTAACGATATACCAATATCCCGCCCCGCCTTAAAATGGGGTATCCCTCTGCCTATAGACAAAACGCAGGTAATTTATGTGTGGTTTGATGCTTTAATAAATTATTACACTTACGGAAAACCTATTGGCTTTTGGGATAAAGACACTAAAATAATCCATTTTTTGGGCAAGGACAACGCCCGCTGGCACGCCCTTTTATGGCCCGCAATGCTTAAAGCGGCGGGGAGGAGGGTTCCAGATACCATTTATGTGAACTCTTTTTTAAGCTTAAATGGGCAGAAAATAAGCAAAAGCTTGGGAAATATAATTAAAGCTTCAGAACTAACCGAAAAGTTTGGAACGGACGCGGTTCGCTACTACCTGCTTAAATATGGCCCCCTTTTGGAGGACGCCGACATCTCTTTGGAAAAGATAAAAGAGGTTTATAATAGCGAGCTTGCCAATAATCTTGGCAACCTGGTGTCCCGTGTGAGCAAGCTGGCTGAAGGATGGGGAGTTAATAAAAATCAATCCGCCAGCTGGCGGATAAATGTCAAATCCAAAACCGAAAATGTCAAAGCTGAAATGCAGAAATACATAGAAGAGTACCGTTCCGACTTAGCTTTGCAGGAGGCGCAGATTTATTTAAGCAAGTTGAATAAATATGTGCAGGAAAAAAGACCCTGGGAGAAAGGAGGAAAAGAGAGAATGGAAATTATGGAACCCATCATAGCGGATTTAATACACTTAGCGGGCTTGTTAAAACCATTTATGCCCGAAACGGCGGAGAAAATAGAGAAAATATTTACAGTCAAAGTTATAACAGCTTCCGAACCGCTGTTTAGGAAAATAAGAGGATAATGTCTAATGGTCTCTAATAGTTGTAAATGCTTATTGACACCCATTAATTAGTTATTATGACTACCGATATTCATAAAACATATTTGGAAATAGAGAAAGAGCATAAAACCCTTTTTAGGGTGCTTGAGTTCATACCTGGTTTCATAACTTGGGTTACTCTTCTTTCGCCTGTTTGGTTGGGCATACTAGCGCCGCGCATTATGATGTTTTTTCTGACATTCTTGGCTATCTATTGGATTTACCGCGCGGCAATTCATGCTTGTGGAACATTAAAGGGTCTTAAAATGTACTATAAAGAAATTAAAATAGACTGGCTCAAAAAATGCAGAAATCTTAATTTTGCGGATTTGCCCGATAAAGAGGAACTGCCAAAAAGTTTTTCGGATTTAAAACATTTTATTCTCATTCCCACCGTAAGTGAAAGTTTTGAAGTTTTGGAACCCGCCTTTAACGCTATATGGTACAGCAATTATCCCAGGGAAAATTTTTTTATTGTAGTTTCTATAGAAGAAAAAGGCGAAGAGATAGTTAAAAGTTCCTTAAAGGAAATAAGGAAAAGATACCCTTTTAAGAACTTTTTAATTTACACGCACCCGGCAAATTTGTCAGGGGAGGTAACAGGAGTAGGCTCTCCAAATCGGTCATGGGGAGCAAAGCACGGGATTCCGGACTTGAAAAAGAAAGGGTATCAGATAAAAGATTTCATTTTCACCACATTTGATTGTGATACGGTTGTGCATAAAGAATTCTTTGCGAGGCTTTCTTATGAGTATCTGGTGAACGATAAAAGGCTTAACAAATTTTTTAGCACCGCGCTTTTTCTTTTTAACAATAACCTTTGGAAAGTGCCTATGCAGATGAGAATAGAGGCAAACAGTGTAACTCTGGGAACCCTTTCCAGCTGGATTATAGAAAAAACCACACGGGAAACCTTTTCTTGTTATAGCACTTCCCTGCAAACTTTAATTGACGCTAACTTTTGGGATGTAACTACTATTGACGACAGCGTATTTTTTTGGAGGGCGTATTTTGCCAGAAAAGGGGAGTTTGAGGGCCGTTGTTTCTTTATCCCGGTCTCCAACGACGCTGTCCAAGGAGAAACTTTGGTTAAATCTCACATAAGTTTGTATAAACAGCTTGTCCGCTGGGGCTGGGGCAGCATTGTTTTTCCCATCTCTATGTACGGGTTTATAAAAGGCAAAGGTATTTCCAAAACCTCTAGGCTGTTGTGGACATTTTCTAAAATTGAAAGGCATTTTATTTGGAGAACCATAGCCTTTTTAATTACTTTTGGATTTGCCATTTTAACTCTTGTAAGTAAAACTATTCGCCATTCCGCCGCGGTGTACCGCCTGCCTCAGATAATAAGCCTTATTTTAAGCTCCGCTTTAATTTTAATAATTCCGGTTACCTACTTCAGGCTTAAAATTGCTAGAGAAATGCCAAAAGATTGGGGTTTGTGGAAAAAATTTTTGGTGTATTTAGAGGGACCCTTAATAATGTTAAACTTATTAACATATTCCTTTATTCCATTTTTGGAAGCCGAAACTAAAATGATGTTTGGAAAAAAGTTTAAAAAAACATATTACACGCCTAAAATAAGATGAAAGAATTGCTGAAAAACCTGAAATCCGACCCAAAATTTCTAATATCCCAAACGATTTCTTTGGGGATTTTATTGTTTTCAGTCCTTACATTACAGCTTTTAGGAAAAACTCTGCCTGACCAAGTTCCGCTTTTTTTTACTAGGTCTTGGGGAGTAAATCAGCTTGCCTCAAAACAATTTCTTTACCTTATTCCTGCTATACAATTGGTGTTTAGTCTCGTTCATTTAGTGATAGTAAATGAAGCTATCCGCAAAAGGAAAGGCGACTACGCTGTTATTTTTAATTACTTGAATGTGTTGGCTGTTTTTTTGCCATTTGCCTTTTTATTAAGGATTGTTTCTAACCTAACTTTTTTTCCTTACAACAGGGTGGATGCGCGGTTTATAAATATAATTCTTCCTTTTTTTATAAGCTTTTTTATAAGTGTTTTCAGCGGTAAATATGTTATAAAGTTTGCCCGAAAGTTAAGTATTGTAACCAACCCGGAAACTGATAAACACCCTGCTATGCTTATTAATAGCTTGATACCAAGAGCGGGGGTGTTAATTTTTTACGCTGGTTTTATAATAACATCTCTGATTTTTTTGCCTTTGTCTAGTAAAAGAGTGGTGGGTATTCTTATTGGCGTTAGTTTAATGGCGATTTTGGGGTTGTTGGATGATAAATTTAAAGACATAAACAGGTATTTAAGATTGGTTGTAATGGGGGGTATAGCGGCGATACCCAGCTTGCTTGGAGTTATAATTTTTTATTTGAATACCCCGTTTGGGGACCCTGTAAAGCTTGATTCTTTGGTGTTTAGGTTTGAGGCGTTTTCTTCAGAGCATAAGGTGTATATTCTTGCGGTAGCTTTTTCAATATTATGGATACTTTGGATAATGAATGCGTTGTCGTGGTCAAACGGAATAGATGGGCAATTTTCGGGTATAGCGGGTATTGCGGCAATAACCATAGCGATATTATCTTTAAGGTTTGCAAAAATAGACCAAGAGAATATAAATACCGCAACTATAAGCGCTATAACTGCGGGTGCGGTGTTTGGGGTTACCCCGTTTACATGGTACCCTCAAAAGATATTGTGGGGATTTGGGGCAACTGCAGTGGGGCTTGTTCTTGCGTGCACCGCTCTTCTTTCGGTATCTAAAGTAGCAATAGCCTCGTTGGTGCTTCTCATACCTTTTTTGGATGGAATAGTTGCGATAATTAGGAGAATTTCAAAGGGGCAGTCGCCTTTTTATGGGGATAGGGAGCATCTGCATCATAAACTTTTGGATATGGGGTGGTCAAAACCGCAGGTTGCGCTTTTTTATTGGGCAATAACGGCCTTGTTAGGGGTGGTTGCTATAGCCTCATCCGGTAAAGATACGATTCTAACCATAACAACTTTCGGCGGGGTAGCGGGATTTGTTATTATTATCTTTAACTTATTTAATATTAAGAAAAAGTAGAGAGTTTGTCTTTGCCGAAGTGGCGGAATTGGCAGACGCGCACGGTTCAGAACCGTGTCTCGACTAAATCGGGATGTGGGTTCAAGTCCCACCTTCGGCACCAGAATTTGAGGTTCCTTCAGGATTCTTTGATAATTTTCGATTCGTATCTTTTCATCAAAAGAGCGTTTGAGACAACGCTTACCGACGAAAAAGCCATCGCGGCCGCGGCAATTGCCGGGTTCAAGAGCCAACCGGTAAAAGGGTATAGGATACCAGCGGCAACAGGAATACCAACTATATTATAGAAAAAAGCCCAAAAAAGATTTTGCTTGATTTTATTTAGTGTGTATTTACTCAAATCAATTGCTGTTATTACATCCCTCAAGTCATCTTTAATTAAAACTATTTCTCCAGTTTCCATTGCCACATCTGTGCCAGAACCCAAAGCAATCCCTAAATCAGCTTGAGCCAAAGCCGGCGCGTCATTAATGCCGTCGCCAACCATCGCCACGATATTTCCTTCACTTTGTAATTTTTTTATTTCGGCTGATTTTTCTTGAGGCAATACCTCGGCTAAAACTCTATCTATGCCAACAAGCTTCGCAATGGCTTGACCAACTCTTTTATTATCTCCGGTAATTATCGCAACTTTCTTGCCCATTTTATGAAGCATCTCAACGGCTTCTTTGGAATATTCTTTTAGAGTGTCTGCCACGGCAATAATGCCGATTATATTTTTATCTTGCGCTAAAATCATAGCTGTTTTGCCTTGATCTTCTAAAGCAATCATTTTTTCTTCTATTAAACTTGGGTCAATCTGATTATCAAACATCAATTTTCTTGTTCCTAATAAAATTTCTTTGTTTTGAAACCTTGCTGAGACGCCTCTGCCGGGTATCGCTTGGAAATTTTCTACTTCTAAAAAGTTAATTTTTCCCTTGCCCGCCGAAGCTTTAGCGAAGGCGGGTTCTTTTGCCCTATTAACAATTGCTTGGGCTAAAGGATGTTCGGAATTTTTTTCCACTGACGCGGCGATTTGCAAAATAGAATTTTCACTAACCTCATTTTTAATTTTCACCATGTCAGTAACGCTTGGTTCACCCTTGGTTAAAGTTCCGGTTTTATCAAAAATAATCATATTTACATCTCTGGCGATTTCCAAGGCCTTGCCGCTTTTGATTAAAATGCCATTTTTTGCCGCTAGACCGGTCCCCACCATTACCGCGGTTGGCGTTGCCAGACCTAAAGCGCAAGGGCAAGCGATGATTAAAACAGCGATAAAAGCAGCAAGAGCAAGGGAAAATGGCTGACCTGCTATTATCCAAATAATCAAAGATAGAATAGCAATAACAACAACGGTTGGAACAAAATACAAAGAAACTTTGTCTGCCAAAAGCTGAATTGGCGCCTTAGAGCCCATTGCTTCTTCAACTATTTTTATAATTTGAGCCAGTATCGTATCTTTGCCGACCCGCGTGGCTCTAAATTTTAGGACCCCGGTTTTATTTATAGTTGCACCGATTACTTCGTCGCCTTTTTTCTTTTCCACCGGCATACTTTCACCGGTAATTGCTTTTTCGTCTACACCGGAATAGCCGTCAATAACAATCCCATCCACGGGAATTTTTTCACCGGGCTTTACCAAAATAATATCCCCAACTTTTACTTCAGAAATAGGAATTTTTATTTCCTCGTTATCTTTTAATATCGTCGCTTCTTTCGGTTGAAGACCGATCAGTTTTTTAATTGCTTCACTTGTCTTTCCCTTAGTGATAGCTTCAAGATACTTTCCCAATAAAATGAAAAAGAGAATAAAAGCCGCCACCTCAAAATAAAGCTCCTCAATAGAGTGCTCGCCAATCCCGAACCAGATGGCAATTGAAACCAATATGCTGTAAACATAAGCCGCTGATGTTCCAATAAAGATTAAGGAATCCATATTGGGGGTTAATTTAATTAGACTTTTAAACCCGGAAGAATAAAGTTTTAGAGCCACGATAATCACCGGGGTTGTTAAGACGAACTGAATTAAAGTCTGAAGTGAGGCATTCTTTATAAAAGGAACAGGCAGTCCGATCATCCGGCCCATACTAAAATACAATAGGGGAATAGAAAAAATCAAAGAGATGATTACTCTTTTTTTAAGGTCATTTGTCGCTTTTTCCTTTAATTCTTTCTCTCTTTCCATAGCGATCTCCTCCCTCGCTTCATAACCAACATCTTTTATTGTTTTAATTATCTGATGTATTTTTAATATCTTCGGGTCAAAAGAAATTTGAGCTCTTTCTATAGCAAACTCTGTTTTAACATTAATTACCCCTTTTTGTTTTTTTAAAGCTCTTTCAACTATTCCGGCGCAGTGGGGAGAGGCCATCCCGCCAACTTTCAAATTAACCTTGTTAGTTCCCTCGGCTTCTTCTATTTCTTCAAAAACATCATAGCCTGTTTCTTTGATTATTTTTTTGATTTCAGAAAAATTAATCTTTTCAGGATCGTATTCTACGAAAGCTTTTTCCGAAGCAAAATTAACATTGGCAGATTTAATTCCTTCCTCTTTTTTTAAAGCATTTTCAATATTTGCCGCGCACGAAGCGCAACTCATGCCGGATATTTTTAAAATTATTTTTTTCATAATTATTCTTCGCAGCAATCAACTAAATCTTGGACCAATTTATTTAATCTTTTGGTCAAATCATCTTTGTTTGTATCGTCTTTATTTATTTGATTGTCATTGATTTTTTTAATTTGGCCAATATCTATAACTTGCAAATTTATACTCCAGAATAGCGAATAAAGATCGTATGCCTTGGAAAATAAATTTTCGGCTTCTTTTTTGTTGTTTTTGGTTAATTCTTTTGTCCCGACCTCAATCAACCGCATTGAAGCAGCCAAAAGATGCTTTGAAATACACCAAACCTCACCCTCGGCATCTTTGACAATCTTTTTTAATAATTCCTTTCTTATTTCTCTGACTTTTCCGAGTAAATCATAATATTTCTCTTTGCCTGTTTTTGCTCCGGTAAAGAAAAAATGCTCTTCCAAACTGACTAAATTCATAACGGCAATTGACAGATCTTCATCAGACGACAAATCAAGCTTATGCTCTTTTTTTAGCTTTCCGATTTTTTTAACAAATTGTTTTATTTTTTCTTGGTCCATTAAAATTATTTAATTATTTTTTAATCTTTCATTTTTTAAAGCGTGCTTAGTTATTTCTAAATTACAACTTTTATGTTTCCTGCACCATTTCTCGCATTTTTCCGCCCATGCTTTTTCCTGATATTCCAGTCCGCATTTCGGGCATTGGTATAATTTGTTGTCCATTTTATGATTACAAGATTTATTATGTTTATGTCCTTTCATCATAAGAATATGCATCAACGGACAAAGAAGAAAAACTAACCAAATCCAGTAATTGCTTTTTTTGAAAAGAGCATTAAAATTAATAATCAAGACTATTGGTATTAAACAACACAAAATCATTAATAGCAAACGATTCTGTTTTAATTTAGAGCGAAGCGAGAAATCAAGGTTCTG
>Ga0210057_1009528_pt1 | contig 11200 bp, 6 predicted proteins | sample CryGeyCG2114_010_2_FD_183968 | JGI IMG/M metagenome (GOLD analysis project Ga0210057, IMG submission 183968) | Groundwater microbial communities from aquifer - Crystal Geyser CG10_big_fil_rev_8/21/14_0.10 (SPAdes) (version 2) | ecosystem: Environmental > Aquatic > Deep subsurface > Groundwater ...
ATTCGGCGATTTGCTTCATTGCTTCCTTTTGACCTTTTTTGCTAACTTCTATCGCTTTTGTTATCGCCTCTTTTGCCTCGTCTGGGACTTTATTCAAAACTTCCGCTAAAACTTCCTGATGTTTTGAGGTATTGTCGGCAATCAAATTGAGTAAATTTTCCGCTTGGCCTTTATCTTTAACCTCTTTAGACTTTTCTGTCGCCAAAGCAACATTACTTTCGTAGTTGGTTATAGCTGTTTTAATCGCATCGGGGTTTTTTTCTTCTTCAATCGCCTGCACTTCAGCCAATCTCTCATTGGCATATTCCATCGCTTTTTGTGCTTTCTTTTCCGGATTGAAAGTAAAAAAGAGATTTATTTTTTCAAAAGCGGTGTCAAAGAAATAGAAAAAACTGCCCGGCTTTATTCCCGCTTTTGCGGCCGCTGAAACGGAAATTGGCGACACAAAAAGAACCATCAAAATCAAAAAAGATATTACTATTACCGACTTTTTCATTGAGCGTAGTATATATCTTTTTTGAGATTTTAGCAATGTGCGAGCACGGAGAATCGAACTCCGACCCATAACTTGGGAAGTTATTATTCTGCCATTAAACTATGCCCGCTGGTTCGACAAGCTCACCATAAATCTTTTATCCACTGCCAGATTTTGGTGAAAAATCCTGATGATTCTCCTTGATTTATTTTATCATTCTCGTTGTTTTTTTCCACAATCACTAGGGCATTTTCTCCCGGTTTCTGGACATTGAATTTCTTGCGGACTTCTTCCTCTGCTCCTGACTCGCTTTGCAACCGGCTGATTTCCTTCTGCAAATCAGATTTTCTCTGCTCCAGATCTGCCACTTCTTTTTTAATTTCCTCGTTTTTTGACACAGCATTTCTGCTTTTAATATAAACTTTTGCTGTGGAAAAAATCAGGAAGGTCAAAACAAAAGCAAGTAAAACCAGAACTTTTCTGGAAAAAATAATTTTTCTTAATTTGCGCTTTTCTTGAAACTCCTGCATGTTTTTATTATAATATGTTAATAGTCAGTATGTCAGTAAACAGAAAAAAGAAAAAATTTCAAATAATTTGGCTTTTGGTGACGCTTCTTGCAGTCATAAGCATGGTTGCCTTTCTTCTTATCCCCCTTATCCGCTGACCTGCCTACCGGCAGGCAGGTTTATCCCTGCATTATCTTTATAAAAACATCGGAGGGGATATTCACCTTCCCTCTTTCTTTTAGTCGCTTCTTGCCCTTTTTCTGCTTTTGCCACAATTTCATCTTTCTCGTCCTATCGCCTCCGTATAAATAGCCAGTGACATCTTTTCTTAGGGCCGGAATAGACCGGCTGGCTAAAATTCTGCCCAAACATTTTGCCTGAATTTTTATCACGAAAAGAGCCCTTGGTATAAGATTTTTTAATTTTTCCACGGCACTCTCTGCGTCAATTTGAAGACGGCGCCTGCTGATAATGCGCGAGAAGGCAGGTACAACATCGCCCGCAATTAAAATATCAAGGCGCACAAGTTCATCTTTTACCACCTCTCGCAAGCCAGAAATTTTATAATTTAAAGAACCGTAGCCGGCTGTCACGCTTTTTAATTCATCAAAAAAATTTCTCATTAATTCGCGCAGGGGCATTTTTACCTCGAGTAAATTGCGCGAATCGCCGAAACGTTTGGTTTCCCCCACTTCTGCCTCATGCTCGTATAAAATTTGCATTACTATTCCCATTTTCTCGGACGGAATTATAATCTGCGCTTCTACCCATGGCTCAAAGATTTTTTTTATCAGATGCTCATCGGGAAAAAACATGGGGGAATGAATTTCTTTTTCTCTGCCATCGGTAAAATGAATTTTGTAAGTAATGCTAGGGGCAGCCACTATTAGTTTTAAACCGAATTCTCGCTTGAGGCGTTCAATAATAATTTCCAAATGAAGCATTCCCAGAAAGCCGCATCTAAATCCCCTGCCCAAGGCGCCGCTAGTCTCTTCTTCAAATGACAAAGAACTGTCGGACAGGCGCAATCGTTCCAGGGCCTGGCGCAAATTATCAAAATCATCCTGTGATTCAGGATAAATACTTGCCCAGACAACTGGTTTGGGGTGGAGATAGCCGGAGAGCGGGGCTAAAGGATTTTTTACAGAAACAACAGAGTCGCCAACAATACCAATGCTCGGCTTCTTAATATTTGTCACAATATAGCCAATTTCTCCGGCATTTAACATAGGCATTGGACTTCGCTGGGGAAAAAAAACACCAATTTCTCCGGCAATAAATTTTTCTTTGGTCTGCCATAAAAAAAGTTCGTCGCCCTTTTTAATGGTTCCATCAATCATCCTAATATAAACAATAATTCCCCGGTGGGGGGAATATTCAAAATCAAAAACTAAGGCGCGCGGCCTGTCTTTGAATTCAAATTTGGGAGGAGGAATACGGTTAATTATTTCTTCAAGAAGTTTTTCCACTCCCTCGCCGGTTTTAGCGGAAATCTCCAGGATAGGCTCGGAAATTTGAGTTCCCGTAAGATTTCCCTTGTTGTCCGTCTTTAAGGGAACTAAATTTCCGAGCTTTAATAATTTCACAATTTCTTCTTTTGTTTCTTCAATTCTGGCTGAAAACAAGTCAATTTTATTAATAACCGGAATAATCGCTAATCCCAAAGCCTTGGCCATTTCCACATTGGTAATGGTCTGGGCCTGCACACCCTGCGTGGCATCAACAAGTAAAATCGCTCCTTCAACCGCCCTTAATGCCCGGGAAACCTCATAAGAAAAATCAATATGGCCCGGGGTATCAATCAAATTCAGGATATAATTCTTGTAAGCCATCCGGACTGGTTGCATTTTTATGGTAATTCCCCGCTCTCGCTCCAATTCCATCTGGTCCAAAAATTGCTCCCGCATCTTTCTTTTTTCCACCGTTCCCGTCAATTCTAAAAACCTGTCCGCCAAAGTGGACTTCCCATGGTCAATATGCGCCATAATGCAAAAATTTCTTATATTTTCCAGCTCCATTACTCAAATCTTACCCAAAAACCAACCAAAATTCCAGATTTTATTTTATTATTTCAGATTTCGGAGAGTATTCCACTTCTACACGATCGTGAAATTTTGGTATAATCTTCAACTATCCCCTATTTCTTGCTATAGCAACGGATAGATGATACCTCGGGCGTCGGTTCACTTTATGGCAATTCTTCGGGTTCGGGGGCGATGGCAGGAGTTTTCCAGAATTTTTGTTTTAAGGAAACAATAATTTCATTCAATTCTTTATTTTTTGCCGAGCGCAAAACCATATACCAAACCCCAATGCCGAAGACCGCTGAGACAAAACCCTGAGAAAATATGCCGATAAAAGTTCTGATATTGAAAATTTTATCCAAAACATTCAAAGAAGAAAAAGTAACCAGCCCCATCAAAACCGAGGCCAAAATTACCTGAAAAAATGTTTTTCGGACTGAAAGCCATATCTCTCCAAAATCCTTTTGAAAAATTCTCATCAGAAAGATTGCGTTAAAAATCATCCCAACGGAAAACACCAAGGGCAAAATTAACATCTCAACACCCTGGACATCTTTTACTCTTAAAATCCTCTCCAAAAAAGACCGGACATCTGCCGAGACATTAAGCAATTTCATAAAAATAAAAATACCGCCGATTATAAAGACCAAGGAAATAACATTGACCATCATCGGCCTAAGGGTCTTGCCGGCGGCGTAAAAAGCTCTGGCAAAAAGAAGAATAAGGGATTGGGCGGTGATGGAAACCGCAAAGAGGCCAAGGCTGGCGGCGGTCAAACGGGTATCTCTCCAGCCAAATTGACCATAACCCAAGATTACTCTCACGATCTGCGCCCTTAAAACAATGAGGAGAATGGCGACGGGAATGGACCAAAAAATAACCTGGCGCATGGCGCTAGTTGTGTGAGCAAGAAATTTTTTTCTTTGATTGCTGACAAAAAGCCGCGCCAAAGTGGGAAAGGCGGCCACACTATAACTTACCCCAATGACTGTCAAGGGAAGGGCCTGAAGATTAAAAGATAAATTAAAAATGGCAATGCTCCCGGCGCTTAAAAATGAGGCCATGGCCGTTATAAAAATAAAAACTAATTGATTCAACCCCAGACCAAGGGAACGAGGCAAGGAAAGTTTCATCACCTGCCAGGCCTCTGAGAAATTTAATTTGGTTATTAATTTTGGGACAAAACCAAGCTTAATAATACTGGGGATTTGCACGCAAACATGCATCAAGGCCCCCAAAATAACCCCGAAAACAATCCCCTTCATTCCCATTTGGGGAGAAAGAAATAAGATGCCAAAAATAATGCCAATATTATAAAAAATTGGGCTCAAGGCATAGACAAAAAACCTGTTAAATGATTGGACCACAGTGGAAAGTAAATTGGAAAGGCCGAGCAATAAGGGCGAAAGAAGAAGAATGCGGGTAAAAATAATGAGTTGATCCCTTGCCTCTTGGAAAAAACCGGGGGTGATTATATTAGATAAATAAGGAGTGGCAAAAAAAATTATGACACTCAAAAAAATCATCGCCGGCAAAAAAATACTAAAAATATTGTCTAAAAATTCTCGTCCTCTTTCCTGAGAAATGGAAATTTTCCCCAGGAAAAATGGGATAAGAACCGCCACCGAGGCAATGGATAAAGAAATTATATTATAAACAAAGTCAGGAATCTTGAAAGCGGCGTAATAAATATCAAGCGACTGGCCGGCCCCAAAAGTTCCGGCCAGAAGGCGATCCCGAAAAAGACCAAGCAGTCCTGAGATAACTGAAGAAACAGCTAAAATCATAGCGGCCTTGTGCAGGTCGCCAAATTCTTGATGAAAAAGATTTAAGATTCGCCTAACCACAAATTATTTTTGCTTTAAGACATTTTCTCCCTTTTCCTCAACCGGCGGATTTGATCTTTTCTCAGGCACTGGCGCCGGAGGAGAAATATCTTGAAGAGCGCTCTTGCCTAGCCGAAGGTTATTTAGAATCTTTTGGACTTCCTGATTATCGGAGTTGGTCTTGGCAATATTTTCAAACTGCTCAATGGCTTGAACTTTCAACCCTTGTCTGTCATAAATTAATCCCAGAAAATATCGGGCATTGGCATAATTTTCATTGAGAGCAACCACTCTTTCCAGGACAGTGCGGCCGCTGTCTAAATTGTTGTCCTGATAATATAAAAGGCCAAGCTGGAAAAGAATACCAATATCATTGGGAACCAGAATGGCGGTTTGTTCGGTTTTTGCAAGGGCTTCCTTAAGATTGCCTTCCTGAACCTCAATCTGGGAAAGAAGGAAAAGAGCGGGCGCAAAATCTCCTTTCAGATTAAGAGATGATTGAATATAATTCCTTGCCTCTTTTATTTGCTGGGTCTGGAGTTTTACTCTGGCCGAGGCAAGCAAGGGAGTAGGATCTAATGGGGAATATTTCAAGGCCTGCTCATATGAAGATATTGCCAAATTATCTGCTCCGGCTATTTTAAGAGGAACAATCGCCTCATAAACCCTGCCCAACTCAAGCCAATTCAAGGGCTCCTGAGGATTAGATTTTGTTGGCTGCTGAGCGTTTTGGATGGCAGCGCTAAGAGCAGTTTGAAACTGCTGTCTGGCCTCATCTGCCGAAAGATTCTTATTGGAAAGAATTTGCTGAATCCTAATTAAATCAAGTTCTGCCAGAGCCCGAAAATATTCATCTTGACCGTCTAAATTCACCGCTTTGACCAGATTGCTTTCGGCCTTATCAATATTCCCTTCCGCATTAAAAATTTTAAGAGCCCTATCGTAAAGATAAGCCGCCTCTGCTTTTTGCCAGAAAAGATAAAGAGAGGAAAGCGAACCAATAATCAAAAAAACAATCGCCAAAACAGAAACAAAACCAATTTTAGGATTATTCAAAAAGGACAATTCTATAACTTTAATCTTCCCCAGCCGAACCAGTATTGCCATCAATAAACCGGTAACTAAAAAGGCGAGAGAGAAAATTACGATGCCGGGAGAATAAAAAATAACAGAGGCCCAAAGATAAAGCGCGGCCAAAAACGATGCCACCAGCAAGGCCTGAAGCAAATCATCAGAATGATTGGCCAAAACCTTCATCCCATAAAATAAAAGAATGATTAAAAAAGCCAGCAGGCACAAACCACCCAAGAGGCCGGCAGTGGCAAGCATTGAAGGCAAATGCCCTATTCCCGAGATAAATCTGGTATTCCAAAACATAGTTGCATTGATTGAAGATGGCTTGAATTTAAGCCAATCATAGAGAAATGTGTTGGGCCCCGAACCTAAAAGAGGATTGTGTTTTAGGGTCTGCTTAGCAATATCCAAGGTCGCGACCCAAGAGGGCCTTACCTCAAGGCTGCCTGCGTTAAGAAGAGTGGTAAAACTTCTCAAAATGCCATTGGTTAAAAGAAAAAAGAGGATAAGTAAAAAAATAAAAAAAGATGGCCGCAATAAACCCTGTCTGGATGTTGCTGATGTTGTTAAAAATGTTTTAGAGAAAAGGTAAATAAAAAGAACAAGAACAAAAAAACCGAAAATAATCCAGGCGGTGGAAAAATTAACAACCATCATTGCCAGAATGGAAAGGCCGGTAGATATGAGCAACATCACCCTGACTAACTTGCTAAATTTAAATAAGTCAAAAAGAGAAAGGGAAACTAAGGCCATAAAGCCAAAAAAAATGGCGAAGTCGTTCCAATTGCCTATAAGATTAGAAGTTGTTAAGGGAAAAATATTGAAAGGGATAATATTTATATGAAAAATAAGGTGAAAAAACTGGAAGAGAAAAACAAGAAGGCCAGAGAGAAAAATTAAAAGATAAAAGATAAGAATTCTTTTTTCGCTTTGAAAAAGAGCGGAGACCAAAAAGAGAGCCAGGAACATAAAGAGGAAAAAGAAAAAAGTATCTATTTCATATCCATGGCCGATAAGAGAAAGGCCACGATTGCCTGAGAACAACGAGGAGAGAAACAAAGCAATGGCAATTCCTCCGGCGGCCAAAAGCAGAGCGCTCTTGGGAATTTTTATTTCCCCTTTCTGAAGCCGGGCTAAAAGCCAAAATAAAACAGCCAGGGAAATGCCAACATATAACAAAAGCGATTTGCTAAAGACAAAGGGGACTGCCAGCCAGGGAAAAACGAATGCAGGCAATAAAAAGATTAAGATGTAAATAATTGAACGTGATATTGTTTCCATATGTTCTCTATTATACAATAAAAGAAAAGACAATAATAATATATATGTGGAAAAACTATTTAAGAATCAAAGAGGCGGCTGGGTTTTTGGGGGTTTCCCCATTAACCCTGAGAAATTGGGATAAAAAAGGAAAATTGACAGCCCACCGCCATCCGGCAAACAGTTACCGGCTTTACCGATTGGCAGACCTGGAAAAATTTTTGGAAAAAATCAATAAAAACAAGCCAAGAAAATTGAAGGTAAAATTAGTGGAAGATTGACAAAAATCCGCCCTTTTAAGGCGGACTTTTAATTTGTTTTGTTCTACATCTATAAGCCGAATTCTGTTCCCCGCTAAGCGGGGCGCGGTCATTTATCTAGGCCCTAGATTACTCTAGGGCTCAAGCGGCATTGTCCCGACGTGGTGTCGGAACCACAGCCTTGCACCGGACAAGTGTTTGCCATATCAATATGTCGCCATACTGACGCGTGCACTTTTAATGCACGATTTCACCCTTACCCCTCGACAAGCTCGGGGCGGTATATTTTCTGTTGCGCTGTCTGTCCCCAGGAAATTTCTTTCCCAAGGCGTGGCCGTTAGCCACTGCCTCTATCTCGCCACAAGACGGATGGTGTTCGGACTTTCCTCCCCTCGACTACGCTCGGGGCAAGCCCCAAGTTTTATCGAAGAGCGACCGCTCAATGTAAAACTGATTGTATTATAAACTATAATTTCAAAAAAATCAAGTGTTTACTATAATCCAGGCGGGGTTGTGGTGGCAGTTCCAGTTCCATTGATAAAATATACGTTTACGGAAGAAAAAAGGAAATCATTGCCGTCTTCTTTTTTAATTATCATGGTTCCCCAAACGTTTATCTGCCCGCTTTTTATCTCTGCGCCTTTTTCTACAATAAGAGTGGAGGAAGCTGAAACACTTGCCACCCCGTCTAAAACATATGGCAGAGGATTAAAATATAAGGTGGTGGTGGAATTTTCTTGAGTGAGGCCGTTATTAATGGTAATGGCGTTGATGGTACTATCAGAGCTATAATTATTGATGAAAGTTGGAAGAGATCCGGAAGAATAAACCGCCTCGCCTGAGTTTGCCTGAAAACGATTCGCGTCAACTATGCCCCGGGAATTACCAAGATAAAGACCTCGATGATTATTTAAAAATTGATTGTTTTGAATAATCGGGTTTCCGGCATTAACTGCAGCCCCACTACCATAACTAGGCAAAGCAGGATCTGGATTATTGTTTCTAAAAATATTTTCTGAAACCTTTGAATTAGAATTCACAAGCATAAGCCCGTAGAGTTTAGAATATTCAAAAGTAGAATGGGTAATACCAGCTGAAGTATCCGCAATATACAGATTGGCTCTGCTTCCCGTTAAGTCAGTATATCCCCCGCCGTATCTAAAAATAACATTGTCAAAAACAGATTCCTGGTTTTTTGTCTTCAGTTCCACGCCATACCAACTGCTGGGAGTGGATGTGGAAATAACTCCGTCAATGTCCCACTCGGGATTTTCGTCATCATTAAAACTTGTGAAAATAATGGGGGCATCAACTTTGCCTTCGGCGATGATTTTTGCGTTCTCAATAAAATTCATACCTCCGCCATAAAATTTAATGACAACCCCGGGCTCGATCCTTAAAGTAGAACTGGCTTGAAAACTTTGAATTATGCTATCATGATTCATTCCGGCGACAAGATACGGACTGTTGGCTTTAGTCAAAGTAATATCTGAGGAAATAGAGGAAGCGCCTTTGGCAATAAGATAATTAAGACTGTTTCTGGCTTTGGGAGTGCCGTTAATATCTTGCTTATCAACATTTTTTCCATTTCTAATTGTTGTATTATTGGTTCCCCAATTAGCAGAATTATTGCCAGGTAAATCTGGTTCATATCTTTCCATTGACCAACCTCGCTCATTGCCACCGGCCCAGCTGCCAGAAGAAGTTTGATCAATGGTCGTTGAGGCAAAAGAAAGAATTAAAACTTCGCCGGAATTATTAAGGCCGTAACTGAAACTCGTCCAGAGATTGGCGGTAATATCCTGAATTGGACTTTCTGTCGCCTCCTCTTTTTCGCCAGTATTTTTTCTCTCAATCAAATAATATCCTTTTGTAGGAATCACGCCCGACAAATTAATGTATGGGGTCTGGTCTGTGGCAGAATATAAAACCCAATTGTTATTGTCAAAGTCAATGTCATAATCAGTTCTATTATATAATTCAATCCATTCATCTTGAGGATGACCACCTGTTCCTCCCCACCCTACTTCATTTATCACTACTGGCATTGAGGAAACGACAACGGTTGTCGTTTGGGACTCTGACCAGTTGCCTGTTTTGTCTTTTGCGCGAACTGAAAAAATATTTGTGGAATTATCTTTTAACTCGACAACCGTTGTCGAGGTAGAAGTGGTAGCTCTTATTTCTCCATTAAGATTAATTTCAAAATAATCCAGATCGCCTGCTGATGAGGACCAAATTATATTTAGAGTAGTTGTAGCCAGCAGACAGTCACCAGCACTAGTAGCCAGAGAGTTTTGGCATTCTAAAATTGAAAGAGAAACATCAGGCGGAGTGGTGTCTGCTGGTGGTTGCGGTTCTGGTTCTGGTTCTGGAGCCGTTTCTGGGTTTTCTGCGTCAACGTCGGACGTCCCTGCGGGCGGCGGCGGCACGCCGCCGCCAAAACCAGGATAAGGCAACAGTGCGGGAATAGGAGTTGGCAATGGCGATGGCGAAGCAAGCGGGGCGGGAATGGGGGTTGGAACAGGAGCAGGGCTTGGCGCAGAAACAATCTGTCCTATTGGATCTACTTGTTCTATCGGACTTATCGGCTCAGCAGGACTTGTTGGCGCTGCTGTCTCTGATAAACTTTCAGAACCGACATCCGATGTCGGTGGAGTCGGTGGAACTAATACAACACCGGGCGCGGCTGGCTGGGTAATGCCTATTTTTTCTTTTAATTTATCCAGCCACGATTTTTCCTGCTGTTTTTGCTCTTCTATTTCCACTTCTTGAAAAAATAAATCAATTACTCCGGCGCCGTAAGAAATCGCTTTTGGCGCAAGAAGAGAGTAGTAGTCGGAGTGATTTATTGAAGTAAAATAATAAATCTTTTGCTGGGGATTTATAAAATTTTTATCACTTGAAATAATACAAAATTCTTTATTATTTTCATCATAAGATAATAAACAATCAATAATCTTTCCATCTGAATAAACTGTCTTTGTTTTTAAATCCTTTAATAAAATAACATTAATACTATCCTTGCTTAAAAAATATTTGTTAGAATACCCTGCTAGCAAATCAAAAAAATTATCAAGATTATCAAAATTGGTTACAGAAACTCCCTCAAAATTTTTCTCAGCATTATTTTTTGCCCAACTTTCATACGGGTCGCCTTCAGGATGCGCGTCATCTCTGGTATGGGCCGGCACAGACATATCTTCAATCAAATGCAAAATATGGCCCAAGGCAATAAAGGCGGATTTTTTATCCCCTTTTGCATAAGAACTAATCGCCTTTTGCCATGTCTGATTGCCTTTGGGATAAAATAATTGTTTAATGTCTTCTCTGGACCAGTCCTTGGCAGAAGAAAAACCCCACAAGCCATTGCCGGTTATGGGATTGTAAAAATGATTCATCCACCTGATAGGAGTGTCTTCTTCTATGGCGCCTTGTCGCATCCATCCGAGTTGCTGTTGAGAAATTTGTATTTCTGAATTCTGATTAAATAATTCAACGGCTTTTTCTGTTAAAAAAGGATGGGCAACTTCAGTGTCATAAGAAAAAACCCGGCCATAAATTACAGCCGAGATAATAATTAAAACAACAAAAACAAAAATTAAAACAATTCTTTTCAAGCCAGAAAACATAAGATTACAAGCTGTCTAACTTCCAATCGCCATTGGCATCTTTGATAAAGTTAATAAAATGTGTTTTTTCTAAATTACCCTCTTTATAATTAAAATAGAACTGTGATAAGGTTTCGGAAATACTTTCTTGTAAAATCGCT
>Ga0210057_1009529_pt1 | contig 11200 bp, 11 predicted proteins | sample CryGeyCG2114_010_2_FD_183968 | JGI IMG/M metagenome (GOLD analysis project Ga0210057, IMG submission 183968) | Groundwater microbial communities from aquifer - Crystal Geyser CG10_big_fil_rev_8/21/14_0.10 (SPAdes) (version 2) | ecosystem: Environmental > Aquatic > Deep subsurface > Groundwater ...
AGCTCCAGCTTCCATTACTTTTTCAATTGTTTGCTTCATTATTCTTCTAAAAGGAAAACGCTTTTCAATTTGTTCAACAATTGTAGTTGCTGTTACATTAGCAGAAAGTGCCGGTGAACGTAATTCTTTTATATTCAACTTAGCTTTCAAAGACATTTTCAAAAATTTTCTTTCTATATCTTTTCTTAAATCATCAATTCCTTTTCCTCCCCTTCCAATAATAACACCAGGCTTTGCAGCCAAAATAGTGATAACCATATTTTTTGGAGTTCTCTCAATTAAAATAGAATCGACGTGAGAATCCCTTAACTTCTTACTAAGATATTCACGTATACGAATATCTTGCTCTAAATTTAGAGCATAATCTTTACCGCTAAACCATCTTGATTCCCAAGGATATATAAACGGAATTCTGTGAATTTTTGGATGGACTTTGTGACCCATATTTTTTGTTATTCTGTCTTGCTAATTTATTATTTACACGAAATAAGTAATTCTACTTTTTCAACTCAAGTGCTTTTTCTTCCTCTGCCACTTCTGTTTTGTTGATTTCTTCTTTTTTTACTTTTTTCTTTTTTTCTATAACATCGCCCTCTAAAACTATAGTTATATGGGAGCATCTCTTTCTAATAGGAGTTGCCCTACCCATAGCTCTTGGTGTCCATCTTTTTAATGTTTTTCCTTCATCTACAAACGCTGTTTTTATAATCAAACTTTCTGGATCCATATCATGATTATGCCGAGCATTTGCTACTGCTGACTCTATAAGTTTTCTTACGGGACGTGCAGCATCTTTTTGTGAGAATTGCATTTGAGCTATTGCTTCTTGCACTTTCATTCCACGAACAAGACCAATAAGCAGACGTACCTTTCTTGGTGCTATGCGTAAATGTCTTAATTTTGCTTTAGTTTCCATTTTCATATGCTACTACTTTTTTGCCATCCTACCACCATGGCTAATAAACTTTTTAGTAGGTGAAAACTCACCTAACTTATGTCCTACCATGTTTTCATTAACAAGAACATTTAAAAACAATTTTCCATTATGTACCAAAAAAGTCATTCCGACCATATCTGGTGTTATAGTGGACGCTCTGGCCCATGTTTTAATTGGTTTTTTGTCTCCAGTCGTTATTGCTGTAGAAACCTTTTTCATTAGTTTCTCATTAACAAAAGGACCTTTTTTCAAACTTCTAGACATAATTTATTTCTTACGTTTTTTTCTTCTATTTACAATAAACTTATCGCTCCATTTTCCTTTCTTTCTTGTCTTTACACCCAGTGCTTTCTTACCCCACTTAGTTTTTGGACCGCCTTTCAATCCAATAGGATTATGTCCTTCTCCACCTCCGTGTGGATGATCAACAGGATTCATGGCTTTACCGGTTACAGTAGGTCTCCAACCAAGTAATCTTTTTCTTCCTGCTTTTCCAAGACGTACATATTTACGCTCTGCATTACCAATTTTTCCAACTGTTGCCATGTTCTCTTTTGCAATCAAACGAATCTCTCCAGAAGGAAGTTTTAGCTGTGCATATTTGCCCTCAATGGTTTGTATTTGAGATCCGGCACCAGCTGAGCGAACAATCTGTCCACCTTTACTTGGTGTTAATTCAACATTATAAACAAACATTCCAACAGGAATCTGTGATAAAGGCATTCTTGCCCCAACATTAGCGTCAATTTTATTTTTTGAAGATTTAACTTTAGTTCCAACTTTAAAACCTTCTGCAGCTAAAATATAAGATTTCTTTCCATCTTCATATTGAATCAAAGCAATATTCGGCCCTCTATTTGGGTCATACTCAATTGCAATAACCTCTGCTACTTCATCGTATCTAGTTCTTTTAAAATCAACAATTCTATAAAGACGTTTAACTCCGCCCCCACGATGACGAACGGTAATTTTACCTGTATTATTACGTCCAGATTTTTTGTTTAGGGGAGCTGTTAAAGATTTTTCTGGTTCTGTCTTTGTAATAATAGAAAAATCTATAACGCTTGCTCCGCGTCTTCCGGGTGTGGTTGGTTTGTATTTCTTAACTGCCATATTTTTTTCTTAGGTAATTTGGTACTAAACCTTAAACTCCTTCGTGGGTATTAATTGATTTTCCTTTTGGTAAAGTGACAAAAGCTTTTTTTAAATTAGATCTTCTACCACGAGACTTACCAAAACGTTTTGCTTTTCCCTCAACAATTAAGGTTCTTACTTTTATAGGTAAAACCCCATAAATATCATTAATTGCTTTTTTAATTTCTACTTTATTTGTTCTCTCAGACACAATAAAAGTATATGTTCCTTTTGCTTCTTCTGTATTTGATTTCTCAGACACAACTGGTTTTAAAATTACCTTAAAAGCAGTGCTTGTATCTCTAACAACAGAAATTTTATTTGCTGTGGCGGGAACAACTTCTTTATTTTCTTCTACTAAAACCTTCTTTACAGCTTTTTTTTCTGTAGTTTTTTCTGATTTTTTATTTTTTATTTTGTCTAAAATAGCCATATTCTTGTTTTTAAGAAAGACGCTTCTCTAAAGCTTCTACACCAGCTCTTGTTGTAATGATAAACTGATGATGCATTAAATCAACTATATTTACATCGATTGCTCTTTGAACGTCAACCTTATTTATATTTCTTGCTGAAAGCAATAAATTTTTATCTATATTAGGAGAAATCAAAAGTGTTGTTCTACCAAAACCAGGTAATTTATTTAAAATGTTCAATGTATCTTTAGTTTTTGTTGTTGCAACAAAATCTTCTAATACAATGAACTTGTTAACAGAAACCTTACTAGAAAGAACCATAGTAGTTGCTCGTTTCTTCATTTTTTTGTTAACTTTTTGCATGTAGTTTCTGATAGATAAAGGTCCAAAGGTAACCCCACCACCACTCCAAATAGGTGATCTTGATGATCCGTGACGTGCGCGACCTGTTCCTTTTTGTTTCCATGGTTTTTTACCTCCACCACGTACTTCACCTCTATCTTTTGTATCAGCCCAAGGTTCTCTAGCGTTTGCTTGTTGAGCTAAATAAACTTGCTGAACCAAAGTTTCTTTTGGTGATAAACCAAACACAGATTCGTTCAAATCCAACTCGCTTGTTTGCTCACCTTTGTTATTGTAAACTGATACTTTAGTCATATTAGTTATTTTCCTTGTCAGCTTCCACTTCTGCGGATGCTTCTTCATTATTTATCTCTTCTATTACCCCTTCTTCTATAATATTTTCTCCAGCATCTTCAACAACAGGAGTTTCTATAATCTCTTTTTCTTCTTCCACAACTTCGTTAGAAGAAAGTTCAGATTCTGTAATTGTTTCTGTTGAAATATCTTCTTTTTCTAAAAGATTTTTTTCCGGTACAACAGTTCCTTTGATTGTTGAAATCCAAATTAGACCATTGCGTGCTCCAGGAACTGCACCTTTAATCAATAATTCGTTTGTTTCTAAATTTATTTCTACTATTTCCAAATTTTCAATGGTAATTTGTGTATCTCCCATGTGTCCTCCCATTCTTGTACCTTTAAATACACGAGCTGGTCCTGTTGCACCAATACTACCAGGCATTCTTAACTGGTCTTTGTGACCATGAGAAGCTGGAGAACCACGAAAGCTATATCTCTTAACAACACCCTGAAATCCCCTACCTTTTGAAGTTCCAGTAACTTTTACTTTTTCTCCAGCAACAAATGTGCTTACAGTAAAGTAGTCACCAAACTTAAGTGTAGAATCTTCATCCACGCGAAAATCTTTTTTAAACCTTAAAGCTGGCAACCCTTTTAGTTGACCTTGTTCTGCTTTGTTTAATCTAAACAATTTTTTATCACCGTAACCAATCTGAACAGCATTTAATCCATCACTTTTTACAGTTTTGACTTTAGTTATAACACAAGGACCTGCTTGTACTTTTGTAACAGGAACAACTCTTCCATCTTCACGGAAAATCTGTGTCATACCTAATTTTTTACCTAAGATAAATTTCATAATCTATTTACTAACAGAATTTAGGGTTTTAAAAAACTAGAAGCAGTTAAACAAGGCAGATTGCCAAAACCACTTCTAGCCTCTTACCCTAAGGTTAATTGGCTTTATATTTTATTATTTTTAAGTATTCGCTCTTCACCTCACAAAACCTTAATATTTGTTCAGAGGTTTTCCACCTATAAAATAGATGAATCTTATCTGGGTAAACATTTAGGTTTTTAATAACTGCACTATCTTAACAGAAAGTAAATAATCTGTCAAGCACTGTATATTATCCTTTTATAACAGCCTAAAACTATCTCAATCTCTATTTAATTAAACCATCTTATGACATTTTAATTTCAACATCAACACCACTTGGTAAGTTCAAATTCATTAATGCTTCTATCACATTTGAATCTGGACTAATAATGTCAATCAATCTCTTATGAGTACGCATTTCGTACTGTTCAGATGATTGTTTATGCACGAAAGTTGAACGACCAACACTGAACTTATTGGTTTCTGTTGGAAGTGGTACTGGACCAACTACCTTTGCACTATTTCTTTCTGCGGTATCAATAATAGTTTTAGTAGCAACGTCAATAATTTTATTATCGTATGCACGAATTTTAATACGCACACGTTGATCTACTTTTTCATTTTTCTTTTCTTCAGTTTTTGTTACTGTATTTGTCATAATTTAGTAAAATACTTTTTTTAGAACCTATTCATAATCTTTTCTCTAATTCAATAATACTTTAAATTTAATAAAATTGCTCTAGAAAAAAGATTATCAACAAGTTCTAAACAAATTTTGGGGACCGAAAGGCCCCCAAAATAAGTTAAGTTTATGCGATTATTTTTGTTACAACACCAGCGCCAACTGTTCTACCACCTTCACGGATAGCAAAACGCATTTGGTCTTCAATAGCTACTGGAGCAATAAGCGTAATTTTCATTGTTACAGTATCTCCTGGCATCACCATCTCTGTTCCTTCTGGTAATTCAACACCACCGGTTACATCTGTTGTACGGATGTAAAATTGTGGTTTATAACCCTTAAAAAATGGTTTGTGTCTTCCACCTTCTTCTTTTGTTAATGTATATACTTCTGCTTCAAATTCTGTGTGTGGTTTAACTGAACCTGGTTTAGATAAAACCATACCACGTTCAACATCTTCCTTTTTAACACCACGCAAAAGAATTCCAGCATTGTCTCCTGCTTCTCCTTGATTCAATGTTTTATTAAACATTTCTACGCCAGTTACAACACTCTTTGGAGTTCCTTCTTGTAATCCAACAATTTCTATTTCTTCTCCAATTTTTACGACACCTCTTTCAATACGTCCTGTTACTACTGTACCACGACCTTCGATTGAGAATACGTCTTCAATTGGCATTAAGAAAGGTTTGTCAAGATTACGTACTGGTTGTGGAAAATATTCATCCATAGTCTTTAACAAATCTAAAACTGGTTTAGCATATGTTTCATCACTTGGATTTTCTAATGCCTTTAGAGCAGAACCACGAATAATAGGAGTTTCATCTCCAGGGAATTCGTATTTCTTCAATAAATCACGGATTTCTTCTTCTACTAAGTCAATAAGTTCAGGGTCTGTTACTTGGTCAACTTTGTTTAAGAACACAATGATGTAAGGTACGCCTACTTGCAAAGCAAGTAAAATGTGTTCACGAGTTTGTGGCATTGGACCGTCTGCTGCTGAAACAACAAGAATAGCTCCATCCATTTGTGCGGCACCTGTAATCATGTTTTTTACATAATCAGCATGTCCCGGACAATCAACATGGGCATAATGACGAGCTTCTGTTTCGTATTCTACATGAGCTGTAGCAATAGTAATACCACGTGCTCTTTCTTCTGGAGCTGCATCAATTTCGTTTACATCTTTTGAAGTTGCCAACATACCATGTGCACTTGCAACCTTTAATATAGCCGCTGTCAATGTAGTCTTACCATGGTCAACGTGACCAATAGTGCCTACATTTAAATGTGGCTTTGTTCTTTGAAAATCTGCCATACAAAATAAGACTGACCATGTCGCACTATTTGGGGATGTCCCAAAATCGTTTTGTAATCCAGCGACACTTACTAATTAATAATTTATAAAATTTTATACATTTTTTAAAATAAAAATGCGTTAGCATTATACACAATAACAAAAAAATAGTCAAGTTTTTTAGTCAAACAACAACAAACAAAAACTTATTGTTATTAAATTAAAACCCCAAGTATTTATCTTGAGGATTTTAACAGCTTTAAACTTATTTTTTTCTTCATGGTTTTTAAACTGGCTCCTCATAAAAAACAGGTTCGCCTTTTTCTTTTTCATTATTTATACTCAACTTTGTTCCATTTATATCTATAGATTCCAAAGAATCGTTAGCCTCTTCTGTAATTTCATCATATCTAATTTCTCTACTATTATCTAAACGTCTAGCCAATACACTTGCAGCACTGTGCCAATCTGTTGGCTCTGTAAATTTTGGTTTTTCTGTCTTAACTTCTTTTAGTTCTTCTTTTATAAAACTATTATCATCTTCTAATTCTTTGTCTGCATACCATAAAGCAATATCTTCATTTACTTTTTCTACCTCTTCATCCAAAGAGTCGATTCTACTTTCAATTTCTTCTTCATCAAAAAAACTCGAACTAGGAACTTCTTCTAATTTTTCTTTTACTTCCAAAATATTATTTACTATTTTTTCTTGATCAACCAAATCTTCATACTCATCTAAAGGCAAAATCACAAAGTCTTCTTTTGTTATAGAATCATGAACTATAAATTTACTGTTTGTCTTTTTAGCTAACTTTAAAAATCTGTCTATTGAACTCATATTTATATTATTTATTTCTTTATATCAGAATTGTAGCGAATTATTTTTTATTTTGCAAGAGTAAAGATTTAAGTAAAAAAGGGAATAAAAAACATCCCTATACAATAAGGATGTTTTTTATTTTTCACAATACGAAAGTGACAAAGACATTCTATAAATGCCTACCACAAAACTCTAATTAAAAGATTGATATGACTCCGAATAAATTTCGGAATCCCGTGTTGCTATTAAAAAATAGCGACAAGTCGACGATTCTGTTCAACTTTCGTTGAAAGAATTCTCCAGAAAGGAGGTGATCCATCCACAGCTTCCGCTACGGATGCCTTGTTACGACTTTACCCTGATTACTAACCCTGCCTTCACTCCCTTTATTAAATAAAGAAGCTTCGGGCATTGCCAACTTTCGTGGTATGACGGGCGGTGAGTACAAGACCCGAGAACGTATTCACCGCGTCGTGATGATGCGCGGTTACTAGCGATTCCAACTTCATGGAGGCGAGTTGCAGCCTCCAATCCGAACTTAGGCCGGCTTTCTGGGATTAGCTTAGTCTCGCGACTTTGCGACCCTCTGTACCGACCATTGTATCATGTGTGTAGCCCAAGACGTAAGAGCCATGCTGATTTGACGTCGTCCCCACCTTCCTCCGGCTTACGCCGGCAGTCTTCTGTGTACATTTAACACAGAACGAGGGTTGCGCTCGTTACCCCACTTAAGGGTACACCTCACGGCACGAGCTGACGGCAACCATGCAGCACCTGTATAACACCCTCGAAGGGGGCCTCCCTTTCGGGAAGCTTGCAGTTATATGTCAAGCCTTGGTAAGGTTACTCGCGTACCGTCGAATTAAACCACATGATCCACCGCTTGTGCGGGTCCCCGTCTATTCCTTTGAGTTTTAGCCTTGCGGCCGTACTACCCAGGCGGTATACTTAACGCGTTAGCTTTCTTGAACGGCACTGAAAGGGTCGATACTTCCAATACCTAGTATACATCGTTTACGGCGTGGACTACTGGGGTATCTAATCCCATTCGCTCCCCACGCTTTCGTCCATGAGTGTCAGGTTTGTTCTAGTAAGCTGCCTTCGCCTTTGGTGTTCCACACGATATCAGCGCTTATTACGACTACACCGTGTGTTCCGCTTACCTCTCCCAACCTCAAGTTTGAAAGTTTTGGTTGCAGTCTTGAGGTTAAGCCTCAAGATTTAACAACCAACTTTTCAAACCACCTGCGGACGCTTTACGCCCAATGAAACCGGATAACGCTCGAGGGCTCTGTATTACCGCTGCTGCTGGCACAGAGTTAGCACCCTCTTATTCTTCGAGTACCGTCACTAATTCGTCCTCGATAAAAGCAGTTTACACCTCGAAAGGCGTCTTCCTGCACGCGGCGTCGCTCCATCACACTTTCGTGCATTGTGGAATATTCATGACTGCAGCCTCCCGTAGGAGTCTGGGCAGTGTCTCAGTCCCAGTGAGGCAGGTCACGCTCTCACGCCTGCTACTGATCATAGTCTTGGTAGGCCATTACCCCACCAACAAACTAATCAGACATAGGCCCCTCTCCAAGCGTCGAAACTTTACATAAAAAACTTATATCTTTTATGACCATCAGGTATTAATCCATTTTTCAATGGGCTATCCCTGTCTTGGGGGTAGGTTACCAATGTGTTACTCACCCGTTTGCCGCTCCGTATTTTCCCGAAGGAAAACCGATCGCTCAACTTGCATGCCTTAGTCACGCCGCCAGCGTTCATCCTGAGCCAGGATCAAACTCTCAATATAAGAGAAATTTAAAACCGAAGTTTAGACTCTCTCTATAAAAGTTTAATATCCTAGAGTTTCTTTTTTTTTTGAATAGACATTTTCCCGCTTTAGGAAATCTAAAGCGATAGAAGTCTTTGTCACTTTCTTATTGTGAATTATTTGGTTACTTTAAGTTGTAATGATCTGAGCATTTTTTCCTTAACCTAAATGCAGTTGCAAGTTTACACCATACTAAAAAACTTGTCAAGTTCTTTTATAAAAACGCTAATTGTGGATAGAATTTACCATAATAAAATGCCTATTTTTTATAAGAAAAATACCTAATAAATCATCCCCGAGGCAAGCCTCGGGGTATTTTTTATATATAATATTATGAGTCAAATAAGGTGAGTTGCGTTCTGAGTAGTTGTTCATAATTTTGGCCTTGGTTTTTAACATAGTTTCTTATGATTGTTTCCGTTACACCAAATTTAAGAGCTTTTGTCTATACCTTACTGGGCATACTAGATGATAAAGTATTAGTGTTTTGTTGTGACGTTTAAGTATATGTTCTGTCATATACTTACATTCTATGGGTTATGCAGCACCGAGGCAAGCCTCGGTGTATTTTTGTTTGAATAAATAAGACCTTGAAAAAACCATTTTTTGAAATTTTAATGTAAATAAAAAAAATATTATTAATTTTTAAAATCTTATCAACTAATACTATTTTTTTTGAAATTTTATACAATGTTTTTGTGTAGCAATAGCGGAACAAAAATTTAAAAAAAACTTACCTTATAAAATATAATTGTGAAAAATTCCTGAACTAGATATGTCGTGTTGTGCAATGTTATGAAACAATCATCCCAGCATTATTTTGTTTTATCTAAAATTATTTTATTCTTAAAACCTCCACGTTCTTCCGCTTTTTTCTGGCGGACTTCCTCAAGCGTTTGCAAATCCACACCCTTCAGAGCGCAAATTGTATTCAATACTTCTAAAATATCAGCAGCTTCTTCTACACACGGATTTTCTAAAAATTCATCAACCTCTTCGTGCAATTTGCGCGACAAAGCTTCCTCGTACTCTTTATCTTCAGCAATATGTGTAACTGGCTCTTTAACCATCTTTTCTAATTATGTCAGGAATATTATCCCTTACTAGTTTTTCAAATTTCATAAGAAAAAAATGGAATTAAATTAATTAGGTTGTCTTGCAATTTCGCACATCGCACAACGACTATCCAAAGTTTCCTCGAAGTGAATCCCGAAGGGTTCACGGAGAGGAAACTTTGGATAGCCGTTGTTGTGCGATGTCCGTAGCGGAGCGGAAGATATCATACAACAACGAGAACCGTCTCGCGCGTTGTGTAAAATCCGTAGCGGAGCGGAGGATTTTGCACAACGTTCGCGTGTATGCGATGTTTGCCACTGGTATAATATGCCGAAGGCTTACCAGTGGCAAATATGGGCGTAGGCTTGCGGAGGTACGGAGCAAGCCGTAGCCGCATACACGCTGTTATGTGATGTAGAAAACATTTTGATTTTGCGCAGTGAAACGGAGCAAAAAATTCGCAATTTTATTTTCCATAAACACTATCCAACAACCTGTTGAAGAAAGGAAAATCCTCTTCGTGATAGTGCTTACTCAACATTGTTAAAACATCTTCTCTGCTTTTACCCTGTTCCTTTAGAAATTGAAATTGCTTAGTGAACGTGAATTGTTCAACCAGATTGTTTGGGTATGTATATTCAGTTTTTAAATCCTCAAAAGCGAATTTTTGCATATTTCCTTGATATGCCTCTGGCGACTCGGAATCCAAAAAGTTTTGGCAATGCGCCAATTCATGACATAACCAAGCAATTTCATCAGGATTTTCCTGCGCTTCAAAATAACTCTGCTTGATTAAGATTAACTGTTCTTCGGCACTTGATTCAGAAGGCTGGCTTCCTTTCACCCACAAATCATCTGGAACTACTGCGATAGTAACTCCGTCCAATCTTTCATCGTGAAGAGCCTCGCGTTGTGCTTGATAATGCTCTGGAAGATTTTTTGCTTTTAATAATACCACTCTTTCAACAGCACCTTCTTTTAAACCAAGATATTCTTGTAAGTGTTGTTTTATACCACTGCTCTCTTGGACTTGCTCCAAACCAAGCGAGGCTCTTACTTCTGCGATTTTTCCTTGATCTCGTTCTCTTGCGACTTTTTCTTCAACTTTTAAATCACGAGAAGCCAGCCCCTCTGAATCGTCAGGTGGTTTTGTCGGTGTTTCAACCCTTGGCACCTCAGGTTGTCGGTCAACTGGTGTTGGCTCACTATCTACGCCCATATTTTGTGTTTAAATGGAAAATAAAATTGCGAATAAACCTTTTTTGGATTTCTTTATATTATACGCTTTTTTCCGTCAAAAATGAATCCAAAAAGGTTTCAAAATGTTTTCTATTTCATATAACGCGCGGCGGTTATCCGACGTCGTCCCGCAGTGAATCCCGAAGGGTTCACGGAGGGGCGATGTTGGATAACCGTTGTTGTGCGATGTGCCGTAGCGAAGCGAAGGCAGATCGCACAACAGCGGGCACCGCCGCGCGTTGTGCGAAATGACGGAGCGAAGCGGAGGCATTTTGCACAAC
>Ga0210057_1009531_pt1 | contig 11199 bp, 11 predicted proteins | sample CryGeyCG2114_010_2_FD_183968 | JGI IMG/M metagenome (GOLD analysis project Ga0210057, IMG submission 183968) | Groundwater microbial communities from aquifer - Crystal Geyser CG10_big_fil_rev_8/21/14_0.10 (SPAdes) (version 2) | ecosystem: Environmental > Aquatic > Deep subsurface > Groundwater ...
ATATCTGCATTTGGCTTATTTCCTTGCTTTTTACTGGTTTCTTCAAGGAAATCTTGCGTCTCGGCTGCTGTATGAATCACTTTCGCAATTTCAGCATTTTTGACCGTACAGTTTGGAGCTAATTTCGAAAAGCTTTTATCCAAGAACTTCTTTAGTATTTTTATCGTTTTAAATCGCCTCTTTTTCAGCTTATGCTGATTAAGAGGCATTTTTTCTTAAAATTACTTTCGGAACATCAGTAAATCCCATAAAAAAACTTATAAAGAATATCTTTATCCTAACTTACTATGAGCACGATATGGACAGAAAAGTTTAGGCCTAAGACATTTGAAGAAATTAAAGGTCAATCTCAAATTGTACAAAGGGTGGCAGCTTTTGTAAAAATGGGGAATATGCCTCATTTATTATTTGCAGGGCCTGCTGGTACAGGGAAAACATCTTTAACTGGAGTAATTGTTAGGCAACTTTTTGGGGATGTTTGGAAACAGAACTTTTTAGATTTGAATGCTTCTGATGAAAGAGGTATTGATGTTATTAGAAATACAATTAAGAATTTTGCTAAGATTAAAACTCTTGGAGATTTTCCATTTAAAATTATTCATCTTGATGAGTGTGATTCTTTGACAAAAGAGGCGCAACAAGCTTTAAGAAGAACAATGGAGAATTTTGCTGGATCTACTAGATTTATATTAAGTGCAAATTTTTCATCAAAAATTATTGATCCAATTCAGTCTAGATGTACTGTGTTTAGGTTTAAGCCTTTATCAAAGGATGAAATAAAAAATGTAATTGATAGGGTTGTTAAAGAAGAAGAGTTAGTTATTGATGAAGATGGTTATAATTCTTTATTTGAAATTACTGGTGGAGATGTTAGGAGATTGATTAATATTTTGCAAAGTTGTTCAGCAATTGATAAAACTATTAACAAAGACTTAATTTATAGTCTTGTTTCGGCTGCAGAACCTAAAGAGATAATTGAGGTTTTACAAATTGCTGTAACCGGAGATTTTATAAATTCGAGAAACAAATTATTAGATGTGATGCTTAGGCATGGTTTGTCAGGTTTAGATGTCATCAAGCAAATACAAAAAGAGATATGGAATTTAGATATTATTGATGAAAGGAAGATAAAGCTTGTTGATAAATGTGGTGAAATCGAGTTTAGAATGGTGGAAGGGTCTGATGAGTTTATTCAGCTTGAGGCATTACTTGCAAATTTCGTAAAATGATGTTTTGGAAAAATTGGTTTAGGAAAGAAGAGGTAAAGGAAAATGTTAATTTCTTTGAATTAAGTAAATGGTTAATTGAAAATATTGATGTTATGAAAAATCTTGATAAAGATGTTGTTGAGTTAAGAGAGATTTTAAATAATCTTAAGGAAAGGTCTAAAATTCTAGAAAAAGTTGATATTAGTAATAAAAAAGTTGAAAAAAGATTGAAAACTATGGTTGAAGGAAATAGGCCTGCTTATATAAGAAATCTAAAATTACTTATGAAAAAGATTAATGTTCCTGAAACATATGATAGTAAAACAGTTGCTTCTTTTGTTGAAGATGTTGAAGATGAATTAAAGAATTTTAATAAAAGGACAATAAGAAATTATCATATTATACAAAATTTAATTGGGGATGAATTGGTTGCTGTGGTTGAATCAATTAAAAAAATTGATATTGTAAATAAAAGAATAAAAGAGAATACTTGTAGAGGGCAATTAGCTGATTTAGAAAGGGTTCAAGTAGGTTTGGAAGATATTTATAATTATCTTGATTCTAAGGATAATGAAAAAAAACAAATTGAAAGTTTAGTTAAGGAAAGAGAAACTTTAAGGGAACATGAAATAAAACTTAAAGGGATAATTGAGAAAAATAAAAAAGGAAATGATTTCATAGAATTAGCTAAACTTAAAGCAATAAGAGATACATTGGTTCAGGATGAATATGAAATTAGAAGTTTAATTGATGGTAGTTTTGGTGTTTTATCTAGGGCTTTAAGAAAATTAGATAAGATTGACAGTTTAAAAATAATTAAGAGTTATATTGAAAATCCTTATGAAACATTTATGAAAGATGATGATTTGAAAATTAATTTAGTTTTATCTTCATTAAATTCTGCTTTAGATTCTAATAAAATTACAATAAAAAATACTGATAAAGTTAAGTCTGTTTTAAAAAATTTTAGTAAAGATAATGTGAAAAATTATAAAAATAAATTAGACATAATTGTAGCCGAGTTATCTAAAATAGAAGATAAGATTTCTATAAATAATTTTGAAGAAAAAGAGCTTAAATTGAAAAGGGATATGGAGGCTTTGATTCAGGAAATGGGAAATATTGAAGAAAAAATCAGTAACTTTAAAAAGAGAGATATAACAAAAGAAATAGATGATATTAAGAAAGGTTTAAGAGGCCTTAGTGTTAAAATAAAACTTCAAAATGTACCCGTGGACTGAAAAGTACTTGCCCAAAAAAATATTTGATGTGCAAGGACATGATGGAACTATTGAAAAATTAAAGAGTTATGTAGTTAATTTTAAAAAAGGAGCCGTTTTGGCTTATGGCCCTACTGGTTGTGGGAAAACTAGTTCTATATATGCAATTGCTAATGATCTAAATTATGAGATTCTTGAAGTGAATGCTTCTGATTTAAGAAATAAAGATAAAATGTTGAGTGTTGTTGGTGGGTCAGCAGGACAGATGAGCTTGTTTAGTAGGGGGAAAGTGATATTAGTTGATGAAATAGATGCTTTGAGTGGAATGAAGGATAGAGGTTGTTTACAAGCCTTAGTTAAGATTATTTCGACTTCTTCATGGCCAATAATATTAATTGCTGATGATCCATGGGATTCGAAATTGAAGGATATTAGGAAAAAGTGTACTTTGATTGAATTTGGAACATTAAGTTATCTTTCTGTTTCAACAGTTTTAAAGAATATTTGTGTAAGTGAGAATATTGAGTTTGATGAAGATATCTTAAATTCGTTGGCTAGGAAGTGTGCAGGGGATGTTAGGGCTTCAATAAATGATTTACAAGTATTAAGTGCTATTGGGAATAAGCTTGATTCCTATGAAGGTATTGTGGATGATAGATATCAAACTGAAAATATATTTAATGCTTTAAAGTTGGTGTTTAAAAGTAAAACTCCAGAAAATGTGATTCATGCTTTTGATAATGTTGATATGGATCAAAGAGAAGTGAGGATGTGGATTGATGAAAATCTTCCGTTAGAATATAATGGTCAGGATTTGATTAATGCTTATGATTCTTTATCAAGGGCTGATGTTTTTTATGGGAGGATTATGCGATGGCAATATTGGAGATATTTAGTTTATATTTATAATTTTATGACTGTTGGAGTAGCTTTGGCTAAAGAAGAAAGAAATAAAAAGTTTGTTAATTATAAAAGGAGTGGGAGAATCTTGAAATTATGGCAAGCAAAAATGAAATATGGCAAAAGAAATGCTATTGCTGAAAAACTTGCTGAACATACTCATACATCTAGAAAAAGAGCTTTAAAAGATACTTTACCTTTCATAAAAAAAGTTTTTGAAAATGGTAAAGGTAATGCTATTGCTGAGGAATTAAGGTTAAATCCAGAAGAAATTGCATATTTAAGTTCTAATTAATATTTTAGAATACAAATCTTTATATATATAATATTGTCCGTTATGATACATAATGAAAATTAACGAATTACAACCTAGACAAGGTAAAGTAGATATTGAAATGGAAATTATTGAAAAAGGCGAAGTCAGAGAATTTCAAAAGTTTGGAAATCCTGGAAGAGTTTGTACAGCTATTGCTAAGGATGATACTGGACAAATTAAGCTGACACTTTGGAATGATGAAATTGAACAAGTTGATGTTGGTGACAAAGTTAAGATAACTAATGGTTATGTTAATGAATTCCAAGGTGAAAAACAATTAAGTGCTGGTCGTTTTGGTAAAATGGAAGTTATAAAGAAATAGTAAATTCTTTATCAATTCTATAAAATACCTTTTCAATTGATGGCATGATTTTAGCTTTTCCATTATCTGATAGTGTAATAAAAAGTTTTTTTATTTTTGACTCAATTTTTTCTACTGCTGTAAAATTTTCTACAATCTGAAAATGGGTTAATTCAAGTAATAGAATTTCTATTTGTTCTATTGTTTTATCATCTTTTTCTTTTTGTTTATCAATTAATTTATTTACTCTTTTTCTTGAGTTTTCTAAATCTTTGATTATTGATCTTTCTTTCTTCATTCTATTTTTTAATTCTTTTCTTGCTTCTGGAATGCTAATCTCTTTGTTTTTTTTAATTTTAAGTGGTTTTATTTTTGCAATTTTAACTATTTCAGAAGGTTCTAATCTTAAAAATAGTTTTATGTTATGTATTAAACCTCTTTTTGCTTGCTCATCAGGAGGAATTCCTTCAATATTAGTAGTCATATCTTTTAATTTGATATTATTAGATAATTCTCTTGCAACTTTTCCATATTTTATTTCTGCTTTTAGTTTCTCTTTTTCTAATCTGTTTTTGGCTTTTTCTTCTTCTAAGAATTCTTTTTGTTTTTTTCTTGCAGCTTGATAAATGTTTATATCTTTTTTTAGTTTTTTGAACCAAGATATTTTATTTTTTGGAGGTTTAATAATTGAGATATCTTTAATTTTTTCTTTTTTGAATAGTTTTTTTAGGAATGAATGTTTCTTTTTTTGTGGTAGAACCTCCTTTTTTAGTTTAAATAATTTTTTAGGTTTTACTTTTTTACTTTTGAAGATTCTTTTAAAAAATGTTATTTCTTTTTCTTCTGCATCTTTTTTTAGGAATTCTCTCCATGCTGCATTTTTTGGTGCTTTAGTTTTCATTTTGACTTTAGCTTTATATTCTTCTTGAATTTTCTTTTTCTTGAATAGTTTTTTTAAGAATGATGGTTTTTTTGGTTTCTTTTTAGGATGTTTATATTTTTCAAGAAGATCTTTTTCTTTTTTACTTAAGGTTTTTAGTGAATAGAATTTTTCTGAAATAGATTTCTTTTTTTTGGTTATTTTTTTGTGTTTAAAGAATTCTTTTAATATTTTTTTATTTTTTTTCTTTATTTTTATAGAGGTCTTTTTGTTGATTAATAAAATCAAAATTAAGTAAATTGGATTAATCTGATTATCTTTTTTCAACTTTTCACCTCTTTCTATTAGATTATAAGAGTTAAAATATTTTAAATGTTTTGCTATTGCAACATCATTCTTTTTTTCTTGATAAGACTGAATGTAGAAGCAATTGTACAAGAAAATAGGTATGAACTGGTAAATAAAAGTAGGAGCATACCAACTGTAATAACGTAGTCTGTTTCTTGAAATAATCTATATCCCCCTAGGAATTTAAATGTGTAATTGCATGTGCCATTACAGGCTTTAAAGAATGTTGGTGCAATAAAAAATAAAACTGAATATAACATTATTCTAGGGACTGTTGGTGTAATGAATTTTTTGATTTTTTTCATACATTCATCTCCTTCAGTTTTGCAATTCTTTTATCCATTGGTGGATGTGTGCTGAATAAGTTAACTAAGGCTGATCCTTTGAATGGATTAACAATGAATAATGATGATGTTGCATTATTTCCAAATTTTAAAGGACTGTATTTTGATCCTCTTTCTAGTTTTTCTAAAGCTGAGACTAAACCATGAGCATTGTGTAATGTTTTTGCACCAGTTTCGTCTGCCATATATTCTCTTGAACGTGATATTGCTAATTGCACTATTACTGCAACTAATGGGGCAATTATGGCCAATACTAATAATTCTATTAAACTACCACCATTATCTCTATCTCCGAAGCCTCCAAATATTGCTCCCCATCTTGCTATCATGGCAACGTATGAAATTACTCCAGCAATGGTTGCTGCAATTGTTTGAATTAAAATGTCTCTGTTTTTGATGTGAGCCATTTCATGTGCTATAACTCCTTTTAGTTCTGATTCTGAAAGTAAGCTAAGAATTCCTTCAGTAACTGCTATAGCTGCATGTTTTGGGTTTCTTCCAGTTGCAAATGCATTTGGATTTTGTGTTGGAACTATGTAAACTTTGGGCATAGGAACATTTGCCAAGTGTGAAACTTCTTTTACTAATTTGTAAAGTTTTGGATTATCATTCTCTTTTACCTCTTTAGCCCTATACATTGCAAGAACTATTTTATCAGAAAAGAAATAACTTCCAAAATTAATTATTAAAGCAAAAACTAATCCGAAAATTAAACCAGAACTTCCCCAGAAACTTCCTATCCATAAAAGTATTGCTGTAAGAACTGATAATAGTATAAGAGTCTTAAGTTGATTCTTAATCATATTGTTAAATTTCGTCTTTATTCTATATAAATCTAATGGAATTTTAGTGAATAGGCCAAAAGCTTTATAAATTATTTAAAAATCTGCTAAATTACTAACCAGTAGTTAAATTTTGATGTAAAATGATAACACAAAGAGTTCAAGCATTAATGGATGCCTATATGGATGTTAATGCAGGTATGATGTTTGATAAGTTTAGTGAAGTAAGTACTGTGTTTGGTGTTGGATATAATAAAGATTCAGGGTTATATGAATTTGCACAGTTTCCAAAGCCTATTGGTTCTAGATGTGACCCACATAGGCATACTAAATATTCTGATAATCTTTTAGGTACTTGGACCACAAATAAATTAGGAGTTAAGGAATCTTATGCTCCTGTGCATAGAGTTTTACGTAAACAAGTCCAAAGTGGCATGGATATTCTTGCAACACAAGATCATAATAATGTAAATGCTTATCCTGAAATGTTAAAGTTTGAAAGAGAGAATGAAGAGTTTCAAAATAAAACATTTTTAAATTGTGAGTATGATGTTAGAGTTCCTGGAAATAAGACAATACATGTTGGTGTATGGGGTATAGATTATCCTTTTCAAGAATCTACTAGGTTAAGTGAAAAAGAAGTTAGAACTGTTCATCATGAGCTTAATAGAGAAAGAAATAGGGGTGTTGACCAGTTTAAGAAAACTTGTGATAAATTAGGGTATTCTGCTATAGGAAATCATTTGCCCTGGATATGTACTCCTTTTAGACCTTTGAATGGAGAAGATTTGTGGCATATTGCTGATGTGTTTGATTTTTATGAAATTAATGGAGATTGTCAGAAAGAGAATCTTTTTTCTTTAGAGTTAGCTTTAGAAAGGGGTAAGACTTTAGTTGCAGGAACTGATTTGCATAATTTGAGATATTCTAATATTTTTACTGAAACTATTAAGCCTGTTGATACTGCATGGGAATATCTTGTTGCTGTTCAAAAAGGTGAAGTTACTATAGGGAATACTCATCGTTTGCCTAGGTCTGCTAATAGTGCTTTTGATATTTTTAGAACAAATTTTAATGGAACAAGATTGAATAGGTATAATGATACTTATAGAGGAATTGGTAGTTATGCTACTAGAGATTGGAAAAATAAAAAGAAGTGGGTAGCTTTGAGTGTATTACTTGGTTCGACTGTTGGAGCAGCTTATGGTTGGTGGCCTTTAGCTTTAATACCAACATTGGCTGCTTTATATTTGGGTGGGACAATCCCCATAAAATATGGTTTTGTTGATAAATCTCAAGTTGCGCATAGGACTGTAAGATTATATAATGATTACCAAAATGTTCGATTAAGAAAAAAGTTAGCAACTTTAGATGTTGAAAGCCTTGATGAAAAATCATTTGATAAAGAAAGAGAAAGTTTAGAGGAAATAACTGAGACTAAGAAAAAACAATTTGAGAGTACACATTTTAGAACTGCTAGAAGGCCTTGGGAAATTATTGCTAATTATCTTCCTCCTAAAAATGTTGAAATGACTTATGATTTTGGATTAGGTGATGAAGTTGAGCTAGAAGAAGTAGTTGAAAAAAAATATTCAATAAATATTGATAATGAGCCGAATAAACCAGGCGTTATAGAATAATAAAGTTTATATTCTTTCTATATATTAAACATAATATGCCTTATAATCTAATTGTTGGTAGAAATCAGAGTGAGATGGAGAAGTATGGGGAAAGAGGTACTGTTCTTTTAGGTAGATCTTATGTTAAGATGGGGAGGACTACGTCTTTATCTAATTATATCTATATGGATGTTGCTAAAGGACATGTTGTTTATATTGTTGGTAAGAGAGGATCGGGAAAATCGTACACGATGGGTGTGTTGATGGAAGGTATGATTGATTTGCCTGAAGATATTAAAAAAAATCTTTCTATAATTATGCTTGATACTATGGGTATTTATTGGACAATGAAATATCCAAATGAAAAAGATGCTGATCTTTTGAGTAAATGGGGATTGCAAGGAAAAGGGTTGGATGTTAAAATTTATACGCCTATTGGATTTTATAAAAAATATAAAGATGAAGGTATACCTACAGATTATCCATTTTCATTAAAAGCTTCAAGTTTAACTGCACAAGATTGGGCTTTAACTTTTGAGATATCTAGAAGTAATTTAGTAATAATTGTAATTGAAAAAATTTTGGGTGATTTTGCTGAAGAGGGAATTGAGGATTTTTCTTTAGATGATATGATTGAGAAAATTAAAAAAGATAAATCTTTTGTTGAAAGGGATAGGAATGAAGCTGTTAATAGATTAAGGGGAGCAAAAAGGTGGGGTCTGTTTAGTGATGAAGGTACTGATTTTGTTGATTTGGCAAAAGGTGGACAGGTAAGTATATTGGATGTTAGTGCTTATGCTACAGGTGAAGGAGGGTGGGGTGTGAAGAATTTGGTTGTTGGGTTGGTTGGGCAAACAATTTTTAATCATAGAATGTTGATTAGGAAAGAAGAAGAGTTGGATTCTATAAAAGTAGGATATAGTTATTTTTCATCAGGTGATGATTCTAAAAAAGAAGATCAAATGCCTATTGTTTGGATATTTATTGATGAGGCGCATGAGTTTTTGCCTAAAACAGGGAAGACTGCTGCGACTGATGCATTAGTTACAATTATGAGAGAGGGTAGACAGCCTGGTGTTTGTTTGGTTCTTGCAACTCAACAGCCTGGAAAAATTCATACTGATGTTATGTCTCAGTCTGATATTGTCCTTGCACATAGGTTGACTGCTAAGCCTGATGTTGATGCTTTGGCTACTATGTCTCAAAGTTATTTAACTACATCCCTTCCAAGGATGTTGGATGAGTTACCTAGAGTTAAAGGTGCTGCATTAATTTTAGATGATAATTCAGAAAGGTTTTTTCCAGTAAAGATGAGGCCAAGATTTACTTGGCATGGTGGTGAAGCACCTTCTGCTGTTCCTTTCAAAAGAGAATTAAAATTGGATTTGGATTAAGTTTAAATAGTTTATAAATTTTATTTTATCTATGAAAGATCATTATACAGTAAAAGCAAAAAGTCAAGGCCTAAGGGCTAGGTCTGCCTACAAATTATTACAATTAAATCAAAAGTATAATCTTATTAAAAAAGGTGATGATGTTTTAGATTTAGGGTGTTGGCCTGGTGGATGGTTAGTTGCTTCTCAAAGGATTTCTAAGACTGGTAGAGTATTAGGTATTGATCTTACTAGGATTAAACCAATTGAAGGTGTGGAGTTTATACAGGAAGATATCAATAAAGTAAAGTTTGAAGGGAAGTTTGATATTGTTATGAGCGATATGGCTCCTAAAACTACTGGGATACATGCAATGGATGTTGGGAGGAGTATTGATTTGGCAGAAATGGCATTAAAGTTTGCAAAAAAACATCTAAAAGAAAATGGGAATTTTTTGGTTAAGGTTTTTCAAGGTGAAGGGTTTGATGATTATTATAAAAAAGTTAAGAAATATTTTAAATTTGCAAAAACAACTAAACCTGAGGCTTCTAGGAAAAGGAGTAAAGAAGTTTATATTGTAGGGTTTAAATTTCAAAATCTACACAAATCCTAAATTTGCCAGGTGAATATTGACCGCATTTAACAACTTCTTTTATATTTGCTTTAGGAATATAATTTTTTACTTTTTCTATAGCTAAATTAGGAATCTCTGATTCGTGTAGGAAGTCGTATATGTGAACTATTGTTCCAGGTCTTGATATATCTAATACTGTAGGCAGAAACTCGTCAGCAGTTTTTGGTAAAGGCATGATTATTCTGTCAAATTTCTTTTTTAGTTTAGGTACAATATCTCTAACATCTCCATTGTATAAAATAACATTTTTAACTTTGTTTAATTTAATATTTTCTTCTGCATATTTGTGTGCATTTGGATTTATTTCTATTCCAACAATTTCTTTTGCTTCAGTGTTTCTTGCAATTGTTATTGGATATGGTCCGATGCCAGAAAACATTACTAATATTTCTTCATCAGGATTTATCATATCTATAATTCTTCTTCTTTCTGTTGAAAGTCTTGGTGAGAAATAACAGGTTTCTACATTAAGTTTTAATCTGGAATTATTTTCTTTGTGAATAGTTTCTTTTCTGTTTTCTCCTGCAATTATTTTTAATTTTCTTGTTCTAAATTCACCTTCATATTGGCCTGCTTTTTTTGCTACAACTTTTATGTTTTTTTGAATTTTTAAAAGGGATTCTCCAATAAGTTTTTCTTTTGATTCTAGCTTTTTAGGAATTTCTATGATTGCAATATCTCCAATAATTTCGAATGATGATGGTATTAATGAGTGTAATTCTTCTTTTAATTCCTTTTTTAGAACATCTATAAGTTTAGTTTCTTCTTTTACTAGTTTTTTTAATTCTTTTTCTACGATGTTAAATTTATTTTTAATTTCTTCAGTTACTTTTTTAATTGGGATGAATAAATGGTCTTTATCTGTTTCAGGTATATACCCATTATGAATCATGTCAAGACTTATTAGTAATTGTCTTACTTTTTCAGCTTCTTTTTTGAGTATTTTGACTGTTTTCATCTATTTGAAGAATTAAGTTTCATTTATAACTTTATTGATAATATGGGCCTTGCGCGGATATTCCTCTACTATCATAATAATACTAATATTTATTCAAACCAACTACACTCATAAATACAATGTAAATTAATCCTTCGAATTTTTTCGCCATGGGAATATTCTCGTCTAGAGATAAAGTAAACAGTCTTATCCCTTATTTATTAAAAGATAGAAAAATATAAAATCTTTTCTCATCACTAAAAATATAACATAACAAGTTATTGAGACTTATAGAAGTATATTTTTACACGCCGAGAGCTAATATCCGCGCAAGACC
>Ga0210057_1009533_pt1 | contig 11198 bp, 10 predicted proteins | sample CryGeyCG2114_010_2_FD_183968 | JGI IMG/M metagenome (GOLD analysis project Ga0210057, IMG submission 183968) | Groundwater microbial communities from aquifer - Crystal Geyser CG10_big_fil_rev_8/21/14_0.10 (SPAdes) (version 2) | ecosystem: Environmental > Aquatic > Deep subsurface > Groundwater ...
CCAGAATTTGTTTTTATTGTCATCCCCGCGAAGGCGGGAATCTAGTTGTTTTAGCAACATCCCTTTTTCACGAGATTCCCGCCTTCGCGGGAATGACAGTAGTACTAAAATCCCCGCAACCAACCCACCATGAATTGCCAACCCACCCTGCCAAATTTTAAAAACGTCCAACGGATTTTGCCAAAAATAAACCGGGTTATATAAAATATAAAATAATCGCGCCCCTAAAAAACCGAAAATTATTAAATAGAAAAATAAGTCATAAATAGTCTCTTTTTTAATATCATATAATTTAGCAATTTTAATACTAACTAATAATCCAGCTAAAATCGCTAATGCCATAAAAAAACCGTACCAGTAAACTGTTATTGGACCGATTTCTATTAAAACAGGTTGGGGCGTAAATGTATGAAGAAAATTTATAAACATGGCTTTAATTTACTGAAAAGGCGCCACCAACTCTGATGTCGCCCAATCAAATAATGACTTTTGACTTTATAACTTTAATACTTTCGACTATTTCGTAATAACCTTATCAATAATCCCATACCTCTTTGCCTCTTCCGCAGTCATAAAATAATCTCTATCCGTATCCTGCTCAACTTTAGAAATTTTTTGTCCCGTATGTTTAGCTAAAAGTTTGTTTAAATCATCTTTTATTTTCAAAATTCTTTCTGCCCGAATTTTTATATCAGAGGCTTGACCTTCCGCTCCGCCCATTACTTGATGGATCATCACTTCTGCGTTAGGTAAAGCAAATCTTTTACCTTTAGCCCCGGACGCTAATAATACCGCGCCCATACTCGCCGCCATTCCTAAACAGATAGTAGATACGTCTGATTTAACGTACTGCATAGTATCATATATCGCCATCCCACTAGTTACGGAACCGCCTGGAGAATTAACGTAAAACTTAATATCTTTTGTGCTGTCTTGAGCATCTAAAAATAAAAACTGAGCAATAATATTGTTAGCGACAACATCAGTCACCGGCTCGCCTAAAAATATAATTCTGTCTTTTAATAGGCGAGAATATATATCATAGGCGCGTTCGCCGAATTGTGATTTTTCAATAACTGTTGGTATAAGTGTCATATTGTTTAGTATTTAATATTAATACTATAAAAATAGCAAAAAACCAGTAAAAAAGCAACTAAATAACACTAGTGTCCGGTTTAAATCCCCCTAAAATAGAAAAAACCCCTAAGTTTAGGTATAATTAGAATGTCGCTCTAATTATTAACTTAAAAGGTTTTCTCTATATATTATTCTAACACTATTTTCGGACAATTGTTAACTTTCTTACCTAAGCAACGGTTTAGGCAATTAGTATCCGAACATAACACTGATAAACATGTTCGCAAATTGACTACTTGGAATCAATTTGTAGCCGTGCTCTATGCTCAAGCCACAAGTAAGGATAGTCTCAGAGAAATTGAGACAGGATTAAATATTCATAACAATATCTGGTATCATTTAGGAGTTGGTTCTGTAGCTAGATCAAGTTTAGCCGAAGCTAATGCTAAGCGCAATTATCAAGTATACGAAAAACTATTTTATTCTCTATTGGAGCGTTGCCATGAGATAACTCCGCATCGAGAATTTAAATTTAAAAATCCGCTATACTCTTTCGATGCCTCAATCGTTAATCTATGTTTGTCGCTATTCGATTGGGCTAAGTACAGAACTACTAAAGGAGCATTAAAATTGCATGTTTTACTTGATAACCGGACAGCAATTCCTGAACTTGTAAATATTACTGATGGCAAGGTGGCTGACGTGACAATGTTTAAACAAATAAACCTAGAAAGGTTAGAAAAAGGTAGTATTATTACGTTTGACCGAGCATACATTGATTATGAATGGTGGAAAGAAATAAACGAGAGGGAGCTATTTTTTGTTTCACGAACAAAATCTAGCCAGAATATATTCGTTACTGGACAGCACAAGAATGCTAGATTAGAAAAAAATATATTAGCGGATGATATTGTCATGTTTTGGAGTTACGACGTGATTGAGAAAGAAAAATATCCGGGAAAATTACGACGAATAAAATATTGGGATAACGCGAATAAAAAAGAGCTGACATTTTTGACGAATAATTTTAAATTAACAGCTAGACAAATAGCTGATATATACAGGGATAGGTGGCAGATTGAGCTATTTTTTAAATGGATCAAACAAAATTTGAAAATAAAAACATTTCTGGGAACAAGTAAAAATGCTGTCATGACTCAAATATGGATTGCAATGATTTATTATCTTTTACTAGCTTACATTAAATTCCAGACTAAATTTAAAAAATCCTTGTTAGAACTAACAAGAATGATTCGAGAAGTATTGCTGTTTAGGAGAGATTTGATTGACTATTGTCTTTAGAAGAAAAAACAGTATTTAGATTAAAACGGGAAGAAAACCCTCAAATGAGCTTTTGGTAAAATTAAACCGGACACTAGTGACTAAATAAGCAAACCCACTAGCATTGCGTTAAACAATTTTATTCATTAATATATTATTTTATTTTAGCATTAAATTGTACTTTTTAAAATTTTTTGATTTGAATTGAAAGTGGGATAATTAACATAAATTTTAATTAATTTAATGTTAATTTTCTATGAATAACGGTAAATACATTTTTCCGCAGATTATTAATTTCATTGTTCAGTATGAACTTGATAAATGTGTAAGTAGATACAATGGCAATAAACATGTTCGTAAATTAAGTTGCCATGATCAATTCTTAGCTATGATGTTTGGGCAACTAAGTAATCTAAAAAGTCTATCAGGGATAGTAATTTGTCTCAATGCTCATCAAAAACAATTGTTTCATTTAGGTTGCCGAGCTAAGAAATTAACATGATCCACTTTAACTCGCGCTAATGAAAATCGTGACTGGAGAATCTATCAGGACTTTGCCAATTTATTAATTGATAGAGCCAGAAAGCTATACATCAACGATAATGATTTTAAAATTGATTTAGATGGTACACCGTACGCACTTGATTCAACAATCATTGAAATGTGTTTAAAATTATTTAAATGGGCTAATTTCGAAAAAGGTCACTCCGGTATTAAAATTCATACCCAGCTAGATTTAAGAGGTAATATTCCCTCATTTTTTCTAATAACAAAGGCTAAAGTGCATGATGTTAATTTATTGGACGTTCTGGAATTTGAAAAGGGAGCCTACTATATTATGGATCGTGGTTACTATGATTTTGAAAGGTTGTATCAAATACATAAACAAAATTCATTTTTCATTATTCGAGCTAAGAAAAGTATTTCTGCAATAAGAGTGTGTTCAAGAAAGGTAGATAAATCAATCGGACTTAGATGTGACCAGATAATTAAACTAAAACATTTTTATTCCAGAAAATATTATCCAAACAAGTTGAGAAGAATAAAATATTACGATGATGCAACTAACAGACACTATGTATATTTAACGAACAATTTTGCATTAGACGCAATCACTATCGCCGATCTCTACAAACAACGTTGGCAAATCGAATTATTTTTCAAATGGATAAAACAACATTTACATATCAACACCTTTTGGGGCACTTCCAAGAATGCAGTCAAAATACAAATTTGTATCGCAATATCAACATTTCTACTAGTCGCTATTATGAAAAAGAAATTAAACATTAAACGAAATCTCTACGAAATTCTACAAATTTTATCAGTATCTCAATTTGAGAAAACCCCCATAAATACGCTACTTTCCGAGTTTGATCTACAAACATTTGAAGACCAAGCTCAGAAACGCTTATTTTCATTGGATTTTTAACGCAACGTTTGTGTCGGAAACTATTGACAAAATACCATATCCATGCTATCATGCTATATCGTACATTAAAAATAATTTACTCGTTTTTATGGCGCCAATGGGCTGAGGGTTTTTACCTTCTATTCTATTATGAGGACGATGAGACGAGTTTTTTAATAAATTTAATATCTTGTTTTTTTGGTTGAACGGCGATGAGGGATTTGAATATAAAAAATCTCTCATGAAAGAAGAAAAAAAAATGAAAAAAACAGAAAACTACCCCTGGATCATCCCGCTTTCTGGATCAATTGTTATCTATCTCTTCTGCAAATTCATTTGCGGATTTGAGATGGATATGAATACTCCTTTTTAATTTTAGGTTGAGGGCGTTGAGGAAACTCCATCTGTCGGGCAATCTAACAGGCAAGGAGATTTTTCAATGAACGCAAGTAGGGATGATAGAATAATAATGTGGGTATTGAAGTTAAGAGAAGCGTTTGAAGAGATAAACGTCAGAATAGCAAACAAACAATACGCAAAAATTTGCTTTGACTGGCGAAACTATCAACTCATCCGCATCCGCATACCCGCGCAAAGCGTGACAGTATTAATTAATCCGATCGCTGAAAATAAGTGGCCGGTAACTGTCACCGCTAACGAAAAAATAGTAGCCACCTTCACTTGGTGGCTTAATAAAAAAATATTAAATTAAAAATATTAAGCGCTTCCGCGTATTTACGGAAGCGCTATTTTTTTTTATTTTTTTAAATTCTATAATATTTTCCATTTATTTCCAACCCGCTCAAGTTTTCCTTCTATCTCAAACCCGGCCGCTTTTTTATGCCCACCACCCCCTAAAATTTGCGCGAGTTTTGAAACGTCAATGTCTTCTTTGTTAGTTCGAAAACTGCCCTTAACACGTCCGTCTCCTAATTCGTATAAAACCATTATTACTTTAGCATCTTTTAAGACATTTAAAAAACTGGCTAAGCCCTCTAAATCTTGTTTATTAACTTCCAGTTTTTTTAAATCATCTTGAGTTAAAATAGTATAAACAATATCGTACTCTTTATGGTGTTGTAAGTGGCTTAAGGCAAACCCCCAGGCCTTTAATGTTGTTAAATTTTTATTCTTAGCGGTGTAATTTAAAATACTCCGCACATTAGCTCCCTCTATTAACATCTCACTGGCCACGCTAAATGTCTGCGAGTTAGTGGCAGCGTAAGCAAAATTTCCCGAATCCGTAACAATACCGGTTAAAATACAGTTTGCCATCTTTCTATTTATCTCTATTTTATTATGCTTTAAAAATTCATAAATAATTTGAGTGGTTGAGACAGCTCCGTCGTCTACGACATTAATATCGCCAAAATTATCATTAGAAATATGATGGTCAATATTAATGGTAAATATATTATGTTGTTTAATTTCTTCAGCGATTCTTGTCCTAGCAAACTTTCCGCAATCAACTGTTATTACTAAATCTATTTTTGCCAATGGAATCTTTTTTCTGTCAGTATTTATTTTTCCAGTGTGGGGTAAAAAAAGAAAAGCCTTTTCTGGCTGATCATTACAAAAAATATGAAAATTTTTTCCTAAAACACCAACTAATTCAGCTATGGCACAAACCGATCCAATCGCATCTCCATCGGGATTTTCGTGGGTAGTAATTAAAATGTTATTAACCTCTTTTATTTTGTTTAATATTTGAGTATATATTTCTTTATTCATATGGGATATACGCTAAAACTTTTAGAGTACTTACATTACAACTAATATTCTGCCTGGCTAATAACTTCATCAATTTCTGCTGCGTGCTTTTGGGTATCATCAAAAATAAATTCTAAAACGGGAATCTGCCTTAGTACAGTATTCTTTTTTAAAGCGGTGTAAATTAATCCCTGTTGTTTTCTAATTTTTCCCATTGTTGAACCAGCTTTATTGTCAGGCAATACTGAAATCCATACTTTAGCCTCCTTTAAATCCTGCGTGCAATCAACTTTAACGACCGTAACTAAAACATCCGGCAACTCTAAATCCCGCCTAATTGAAAAAGCGGTTTCTTTTCTTAAAAGCTCATTTACTTGTTCTATATGTTTTGGCATAATGCAATTTATTATTATAGTCTCTTCTTACTTTCCTCTTCTTTATATATTTTTAATACATCTCCAACTTCAATAATTGGATCACCTTCAAACAAAATCCCGCACTCTTGCTCGCTAGCGACTTGATTAACATCTAACTTGCCTGCCTGCAGTTGAGCTAATTTTCCATTAGCTATTTTTTTGTCGTTGCGCATTACATTTATTTTGGTCTTACTTTCAATAGTCCCTCCCTCGACTTTTCCGCCGATAACCTGGCTTTTATTTTCTGTTTTAAATATTGCTATTACTTTAACTCTACCCAGCTCTTTTTGCACTATTTCTATTCCCATTAATTTTTCCATTTTATCTTTTACATAATCAACTAGCTCATAAATTATACGATAATTTTTTAGATCAACTTTTTTATCTCGCGCTAACATTTCAACTGCGGGTGACTGTTTAACGTTAAAACCTAAAATAATCGCCTCACTTGATAAGGCTAAGTCAACATCTCCTTCAGTAATATTTCCCAACCCTTTTCTAATAACTTTTATTTTTACCTCTTGATTGTTAAGTTTGGTTAGCGCCTCTTCAATCGCTTCAGCTGACCCTAAAACATCACTTTTTATTATAATATTAACTTTTTTTGTTTTACCCTCATCATCCTGTTCAACCATATGTGTTGTCTCGCCTTTCTTGTCAGATGACTTTTTAATTTTTCCTAATCTTAATTTTCTGCCGGTCCCGTCAGAATTTTCATTATAAACTTCAATAATATCTCCGATGTTAGGCGCTGCTTTTAACCCGGCAATCCTTATTGGAGTAGACGGCAATGCTTCTGTTAAAGCTCTACCTAAATAATCTCTCATTATTCTAATTTTTCCTAACGGCTGTTTATCAAGGCAAATAATTTCTCCATTTTTTAGAGTGCCGTTTTGAATTAAAAACGTAGCTACCGGCCCCTCGCCTCTGTCAATATGAGATTCAATTACCGTCCCTATTGCCAGCGCGTCTGGATTAGCGACAATCTTTTCCTGTTCCATTTCGGCTATTAATAAAATTGAATCTAAAATATTATCAATTCCTTCTCCGTTCATAGCAGAAACCGGAACACACATTATTTTTCCGCCCCAATCTTCAGGAATAATTTTTAATTGACTGGATAATTCATTTTTGACGCGCTCAATATCCGCGCCTTCTTTATCAATTTTATTTATAGCGACAATATATGGAATGCCGGTTTGTTCAATAATTCGAAATGCCTCAACAGTTTGCGGTTTAACTCCGTCGTCGGCTGCTACTACTAAAATAGCAATGTCAGCTACCTTTGCTCCGCGACTACGCATGGCGGTAAAAACCTCATGCCCGGGAGTATCAATAAAAGTAATTAACTTATTATGGCGTGTCACCTGATATGCGCCGATATGTTGGGTAATCCCACCCGCTTCTTTATCAACTATGTGTGTTTCTCTAATTGCATCTAATAATTTTGTCTTTCCGTGATCAACATGACCCATCACTACAATAACCGGGGGGCGCTCTTTTAAAGTACTCTTTTCTTCCTTATCTAAAACATCTTTTAATTTATTTTTATTCTTATCTTCCTCATAATCCCCGCCGTTTTCATCCAGGCTGACCTCTAAATTTAAATCTTCACCAATAATCATGGCCGTGTCGTAATCAATTCTTTCATTCATTGATACAAAGACTCCATTTTTCATTAATTCTCCCAAAACCTTACTAACACTTAAACCACTTAAAGAAGCAAGGTCTTTTACTGTGATAGTAGTGGGAATGCTGATCTTTTTCTTTTCTATCGGCACATCATCTTGCGCTTCTTTTTCTTCCGCCGCTACCTTAAGAGCTTCTAATTGTCTTTTAAATTTTGGCCAATTCAGAATTATTTTATGAGCAGTACTATCATTAATCTTAATTGCCCGTCGACCAATATCAAAACCCAGCTGTGGCAAGGCGTCAAACAACTCAGTGGTGGTCATTCTTAATTTTCGAGCGAGAGCGGTTACATTCATTTTTTATAAAATCAACTAAATTAAGGTGGTTTATTTATAACTATTATACTTTAATAGTTTTTGCATTAAAAGTCAAGAAAAATCCTTTGACTTTTTTGAGAAAATAGATTAAAGTGATAATCAAGATAACTTCCTAAAATTAAATGAAGAAAGTAATGGTTTTTGGTACTTTTGACGGATTGCACAATGGTCATATTAGCTTTTTAAAGCAGGTTAAAAGGCATGGAAATTATTTAATAGCGATTGTTGCAACGGATAAAAACGTTTTGATGCTTAAAAAAAGATTATCTTTAAAAAGCGAAAAAGAAAGATTAGGAGATATTAAAATGTATAAGTTAATAGATAAAGCCATGTTAGGGCAAAAAAGAAATCCCTATAAAATTATTAAAAGAGTGAAACCCAATATTATTTGCTTGGGTTACGATCAGATTTATTTTATTGACAACTTGTCGGAAGAGATAAAAAGAATGAAATTAAAGATAAAAATCGTTAGATTAAGGCCGTATAAAGCGGAAAAATATCATTCATTAATAATAAGTAAAAGATAATAAATATGCTCGACATTAAATTTGTTCGTGAAAATCCAGAGAAAGTAAAAGAGGCTGTTAAAAATAAAAGGCTAAATTTCGATGTGGATAAATTTTTAAATATTGATAAAAAAAGAAGAGAGTTATTACAGGAAGTAGAAAAGACTAGGAGTAAAAAAAATCAGGCGAACGAACAGATTAAAAAATCAAAAACAAAAAAGGAAAAAGAAGATATAATTTTAGAAATGCAGAAACTGGATAAATCTGCAGACGCTATAACAGGTGAATTTCAAAGGATAGACAAGGAGTTTCAAGATTTAACACTGAGAATTCCTAATATACCATCTGAAGATGCTCCAATTGGGGCGGATTCAACCTATAATAAAGAGATTAACAGATGGGGGGCAATTCCTAGTTTTGATTTCCCTGCAAAGAACCATATACAATTGGGTGAAGATCTAAATTTAATAGATATTAAAGCGGGAGCCAAAACTTCCGGTTTTAGAGGATACTATTTAAAAAATGAAGCCGTTTTGATGCAATTCGGCTTGATTTTCTATGCTCTAGATAAATTACAAAAAAAGGGGTTTGAGATTTTTATAACGCCGGCTTTAGTTAAAAAATTTGTATTGATAGGGAGCGGACATTTTCCTTTCGGCAGTGAGGAAGTTTATGAAATAGGAAATCCTGGAAATATCGATGCTAGCGAAAAAAACAAAGAGCAAATTTTTCTCACTGGCACCTCAGAGCCATCATTGCTTGCTTATTGTGCAGACAAAATTTTTATGGAAGATGAATTACCTATAAAAATGTGCGGGTTTTCTTCCTGTTATCGTTCGGAAATCGGGAGCTACGGCAAAGACACAAAAGGGTTATATCGTTTGCATGAATTTATGAAAGTAGAGCAGGTTTTAATATGCAAAGCTGATGTGGATGAATCAAATAAATGGCTTGAAGAAATGTTAAATATTTCCAGAGAAATTTTGAAAGATTTAGAATTGCCGCATAGGGTAATCGCCAATTCAACTGGTGATATGGGTGCTGGAAAATATAAAATGTATGATATTGAAACATGGATGCCCTCGAGAAATGATTACGGAGAAACTCATTCAGATTCTAATCTTACTGATTGGCAAACAAGGAGGTTAAATATACGCTATCGGGATAAAAAGGGCAACACAAAATTTGCTTATGCTCTAAACAATACTGTCATAGCAAGCCCAAGAATTTTAATTGCGATTCTAGAAAATTATCAGCAAAAAGATGGATCTGTAGAAATTCCTAAGATACTTAGGCCGTATTTGGGTAATAAAAAATATATTTCTAAAAATAAAAATGATAGGGAGGATATATAAACAAAATAAAGAGTATTATTTAATTGAAGGATTCAGAAAATATTCAATAATTTTAGATTCTAAAAATAATTTAAAACATGGAGATCTTGTAGAAGTAGATGTTTCGACATATAAAAATGTTCAATCAGAAATTTTAAGTTCAAGAATAAAAATTAAAAAATCTGCATCAGGAATGCAGTGGCCAAATATAAATCCGTTGCTTCCTCTACATAAGCGCTTAATATATAGAACGCTTGATCTGCGGGATGTTAAAAATCACCTCATTTTTGTCATAAAAAGCGAAATTTCAATGTTTTTTCGTAAATTTTTTGCAGAACAAGGATTTATGGAAGTTTTCACGCCGACAATTTTAGGAAATATATTAGAGGGTAACGTTGAAAAATTTAAAATAGATTTTTATGGTCGATCCGCGTTTTTAACAATGAATAGGGCTTTGTATTTAAGGATATTGACGTGTTCAGATTTTAAAAATATTTATGAACTTGGTCCGGTTTTTGTGCACGGAAGCCAGAACACTTCGCATCACAGCAGTGAATTTTTAACCTTTGATTGGGCCAGTATTACAGATGATTTTAATTTAGAAAAACATATAAAATTCTTTGACTGCGTCCTAAAAAATCTTCTGGAATATTTAAGAGGAGTTAAGTCAATTAAAAATGAATTCGGAGATTCCCTAAAATTAAACAAATTAGTTATACCTGATTCGCCTCGCATTATTACCTATAGAGATTTGATTGAAATTTATTTGAATAGATTTCCGGATGATAAAAAAGTTACAATACAACGCCACCTTTCTAAACGAGTCATAGAATGCGGTTCTGAAAAATTGGGAAACTATTTTTGGGTTATTAATTTCCCTTTGGATTTTAAACAGTTTTATTGCGCAGTAGATGAAGATAAAAAATCAGTGTTATGCGCAGAACTGTGGTGGAATAAAATTAAAATAGGGTCAGTTAGTTTATCAGATAGTGATATTAAAAAAGTCGAAAAGCGCATAAAATTATTAAAATTAAAAAAACAAAGCTATAAGGCATATTTAGATGCGATAAGCTATACATCTAGTTGCGCTGTTTTAGGATCTATCAATTTAGAAAGGTTGTTAATGGTGATATTGGGCTTATCTAATATAAGAGAAGCTATTCTGTTTCCTCGTGCTAAAAAGCAGGCAGTCCTCGAGCCTTAATGCTTTTAAAAAAAATAAAATGATGAGAATTCTTTGTTCTGCACAATCTTTTGGCTATGGGCCTTGTTCCAAGCTACTGACATTTGTGAAGCATTTAAAGCAGATTTATCAAGGTGATATAAAAATTGACTTCATAGGAGATGATGTAGCTTTGACTTATGTTCTTCAAAATAGTCTATATTTTAATAATATATTTGAGTATCAGGGCGAGTATCCCAACGCAAAAAATTATGATATGGTTATTAGCGTA
>Ga0210057_1009534_pt1 | contig 11195 bp, 13 predicted proteins | sample CryGeyCG2114_010_2_FD_183968 | JGI IMG/M metagenome (GOLD analysis project Ga0210057, IMG submission 183968) | Groundwater microbial communities from aquifer - Crystal Geyser CG10_big_fil_rev_8/21/14_0.10 (SPAdes) (version 2) | ecosystem: Environmental > Aquatic > Deep subsurface > Groundwater ...
ATTGACGAAGGCATAACCCTGCGCGACCGTATTGTGTCGGAGAGCCGTGTCGTACTCGGCTTCGGTTCCGACCCGTCGGTTTCATTCCCCTACTCGCCGGACGGAGGAGTGCCCGGGAATGCTTTCTCCGACTCCCCGGAGAGAGGAAGCGAGCGCGAAGGTGCACAGAGGATAGTAACTCCGCTTTTGGGCTTCGGCTCCGACCCGTCGGTAACATTTCCATACCCGCCCGGCGGCTTGCCTCTTTCGGGCGGAGAATCGTTTCGCTCATCACAGGAAAAAGGAATTGAACCCCCGCAGGTTAATCTGCCCAGCACCCCGCCGCCTGCTTCTTTTCGGGCGTCGCAGGAAGTTCCTGAAATAACGACCGCCGGGGACACTGGAATCCCGACCGACTCCGGAGTGTTTGCGCTTCAAGAAAGAGAGGGGGAGCGTCGCAGTGCACAGTACGATTCGTTCTTCGGTAGTGCCGGGCGCACAGTTTCTTATGTGTGGAATAAAGTGAAGAGCTCCGTTTCCGTTCCAGCCTTGGGGGTTTTCTCGGGGGACTCTACCGACACGGGGTTTGTACCGAGCACTCCAAGCATCCCACCTACAGTCGTAGGCGGTTCGTTCAGAACGGCGCAGGAAGTCGGTGTTGTCGGAAGTTTACGCTCCGCTCAGGATGCCGGAGTAGGAGTAACAGGGGGCGTTGCCGTTAGAAACAGAGAGACTCCGTTGGGTGCGAATACAAGAACAATAAACACGTCTGCCGCGCCCTACCCTCTCACCACTCCGCCGTCCGTTGCGGTTCCGAGAGACAATAGCCAAACTCCAGCGCTTGAAGTTACCATTACGAAAGGAGGCGGCGGATTCGGAGGGCTCGGGGATGCTCCAGGAGCGGGTATAGGTGACGATACGGATCCTTCAGGAGGTCAGTCGCGTGTTTTTTCTCCGGGTCCCGCAATAAGAACCCCTCAATTTCCCGGAACGGGGTCGGGTTTCGTAGGCAGTCCCGAACTACCAGGCAACCAGCCGAACGCGCGAACAGTTTCCGATTCGGTTCCTGTCCCGACGCCAAGACCGGATATTGAAAGCGTGGGCACGCGGGGCTCTTTGTTCGGCCGCGTATTTTCCGGTATAGGACAAAGCGGGCTTCTACAAACACTCGGCGGTATTCTTGGACAGCAACTGGGCAATTTGGCGACAGGAGGCGGCTCCGGAGAAAGCGGCGAGTCGGGTCGTGGGGCGGATTTAGCGTCCGCGCGCCCACCCGCGCAACCGTCGTCTTCTCAATCAGGCGAATCCGCGCGCACCCCGCTCCTGTCCTGCTCCCCCTCAAAGGCGGCATCCGGCCAGGCGGCTCCTGTTGTGATACGTTGGACATGCTTTGATTCAAACAGCGCCACTTTGTCGGGGTTGGGAGATGACGATGCGCGAGTGTCAGCTTCCGGCTCCCGCGAAGTGAAAATTGAAACGGAGAAAGACACATTGAGCCCAGCCATTACATGCTCAAACGGCGCGAGCCGTTCGTGCTCAATAGATGTAGCTCATCCGGCGGTTTCTCTCATTGCCTCTGCGACTACGACTCCGGCCGGGTCTCCTGTGCGGCTTATCTGGAGCAGTATCGGCGTGACAACATGCGAATTAAATGGCGAGTCGGGAGAAAGGGTTGTCTCTGGTGGGAAAAGCGGCTCCGTGTCGGTTAGAGTCCAGAAGTCGGGAACTTTCAGAATTGTTTGCGAGACCGAACATGACCTCTCCGTTTCCGACGAGGTGGAGATACGCACGGAAGGGACGGCGCTTGAACCCTCGTCGTCATCACAGAGCGTCTCGGAAGAAGATGGAACCGCATTGTCCGTGCCGAGTTCCGATACGGCCTCTTCCCAAACGCAAACGGAGTCGGCAGATGCGAATATCGACGGCGCGAATGCGGCCGCTCCTTCTTCCGTTCAGCAGACAACAACATGCAACCCCACGGCAGGCATCATCCGCTTTACTCAATGCCTTCTCAATTTATAGAGGTTATAGAGGAGAGTGCTTCTTCCAAAACATAAAATATCAAGGGTCCCTGCGGAATAGTAAGTACTATAGTATATACTATAGTACTTACTATAATCCATGTGTGCCGATATGAATCAGGGCGACTCGCGCCTAGAATCCAAAAAACTCCAAAATTCTGTGCGAAAGCGGCTCGCGCATCTCTCTCTCCTCAATTTTTCGCTCCAGCAAAAACGTTCGCACTTCATCCATATCCACATCGGGAGAAAGTGGAATAATTAAATCTGGGTTGGTCATGCGCGTTGTATCCAAAAACAAAGTCGGCTCGCCGTTTTCACCCTCTCCGACCCAAAATGCAAGCACATGGTCATACGGGTACAGTTCGTCGTCAATGCGCACCCCTCGGTCGGTTATAGAGAAAGTTACAAGTTTGGGCGCACGTTTCGCGACAATAACCATTGTCGCCGCGGCGACGAGAATCAGTATCGCGAAAAGAAAGTTTGAAAATAATACCGCGGTTAGGGCGGATGAAACGGCTATAACGCCAAGTGCCCAGAACCAATCACTGCCTTGCTCGGCATGATGGTGCTCGATCTCCTGCCATGTTACGAGCATTTTTTCCATACTGTGTGAGAAACGCGAGCATCGTCTAAAGTGCGCCGCATGTACAAAGTATATAGCGCCGCGGAGTTCATACAACGCGCGCGTGTGTACACGGTGTCAAATCGTTTGAATTTACTCAACAACCAAGTTTCCCACCATACCGAGCGCGCGGTGATTGCCGACTGAGCAGTAGTACTCGAAAACTCCGGCTTCGTCAGCTGAGAACTCCACGGAAGAGGTGCCTCCCGCGCCAACGGTTTGCGTAGCCGCGCTGAATTTGTCGACTGTCCAGTTGTGCGCGCCTGCGGTGCTGGTGAATACGATGCGAACTCTGTCTCCTTTATTGACTCGGATTTCCTCTTGCGAAAATTCGAAATTCTTTCCCGTGAGGATAAATTCCTTGATGTCGCCCTCGACTTCCGCGTCAATGTCAACCGAGACAGCTGCGCCGGCGCCCCCGACGGGCGCACTCTCTCCGGAGACAGCCGTCTCCGGATCTTCCGTCATGCCGCTCGTTTCATTTCCTCCTGAAGGCAATGCGTCGTCTCCCACAAGCAAAAACCACGCTCCTAGGAGAATAAGAACTCCAATAATTACTATTACCGCGTATCTCATAGTGTATTGCTATTTAGTAATGTGTTTTTGACAATATAACCCGTTTTTCGCTTCAAGGAAACCGCGGGCAAAGACAGGAAGGTCATGCTCTCCCAAGCAAGTACGGATATCTCTGAAGTAATGCGCCTGCGGTTGAAGTGGAGACAATCAGCGCCACGAGCGCTCCCCAGAATACCGGCTCCGCGTATATGGATAGGGCTATGGAAATCGGGAACCCGGCAATGACGAGTGGTACGAGAAGAAGCGCGTCAAACGCAAATCCAACCAGCGCTATCAAGGCGCCCAAGAGTAGTCCGTCCGTAAGCGATGGTGCTTCTTTGGCGAAGCTAAAATAGATCCATGCGAATATGATTCCTATAATGGCAACCGAGACAATCTGCGCCATGCCTATTGCAGGCGGGGTTGAAATAGAGGAAAGCAGGCCGTAGTCCATAAGAAAACGGAACAGGAGACCCATTAGAAACGAGGCCAAATATGCAACGATGGCGACAGTTACGGCAAATCTGTATTCCAAGCGGACCATGTATTTTGAAGTATAACATTTTGAATCCGGTAAGTCGGGTATTTGCGGTTTAGAGAAAAGCGCGCGTTGGGAGCGTGCCTGTTTTTCAAACCCGGAGTTGGAAGTATCTCTCAGAAGCCGGCGAGGCACCACCCGGTGAGATTATTAAGGCCACCAACATTGTGAGAGGCACGGTCAAGCAAGCACTGGGTCGACTGGTTGAGTTAGGAAAGGTCAAGCGAGTCGGGCTTGGTCGGGGGACCCGGTACATGGAATTGTAGGCTAACCTTAAATTGGAAATCGCCTATGAAAAATGTTGAACACAAAAATGATGACGGAAAACGACACCTCAAGAAATTTGAGCGGTCTCTCGGACTTGAAATTGGCTAATGCAAGCACAATTGGGTCGAACCCTTGCGGGAATGGATTTTAGATACGAAACAAGCCATCTTTTTGTCCTCTTCCTCTGATTTGTACCAAATCAAGTCGTTCGTCCAAAAAATCGGAACGAACCCCTTGGTTCGTGACAAATCCGCCCACTTCGCCGTACCCGTCCCGTCCCAATTCATAGCTTCGCGACGGGCTCTTTTGCTCACGCCCGCGCCTTCGTCGCGGGGCATCTTCTCGCTTTCGGATTCGGAAGTTTCTTTCTGCGGAGGAGGTGGGACTCGGTCACAAATATTTTGCCTGACGGCAAAATTTCGCGACCCCGCCTCGTGGTTTTTGCCTTGCGCTTCGCGCAAACAAAAACATCACTGCGGCTTTCGAGTCCACACGCAGTGTGCAAACGCACACTGCTCTCCTCTCGCAAAATATATTCGCTACGCTTATTATTTTGCGGAGGAGGTGGGACTCGGTCACAAATATTTTGCCTGACGGCAAAATTTCGCGACCCCGCCTCGTGGTTTTTGCCTTGCGCTTCGCGCAAACAAAAACATCACTGCGGCTTTCGAGTCCACACGCAGTGTGCAAACGCACACTGCTCTCCTCTCGCAAAATATATTCGCTACGCTTATTATTTTGCGGAGGAGGTGGGACTCGGTCACAAATATTTTGCCTGACGGCAAAATTTCGCGACCCCGCCTCGTGGTTTTTGCCTTGCGCTTCGCGCAAACAAAAACATCACTGCGGCTTTCGAGTCCACACGCAGTGTGCAAACGCACACTGCTCTCCTCTCGCAAAATATATTCGCTACGCTTATTATTTTGCGGAGGAGGTGGGACTCGAACCCACAAGCGGTTTCCCGCGCCTGTTTTCAAGACAGGTCCGTTACCAATTCCGGGCACTCCTCCGTGTAACTAGTATCCTACGCATCATTTCACGTTTGGGCAATATGTTTGGTATGCTCTGGAACATGCGTCACTTGGGGATTGATTATGGGACAAAGAAAATAGGGCTGTCTGTGTCGGACGAAAGAGGAAGCGCGGCTTTTCCCTTGGAAGTGTTGGACAACGACAGCTCCGTTTTGGGAAAAATTTCTGAAATTCTTAAAGCAAACGACATTTCCCGCATAGTCATGGGAGACGGCAGGTCCGGCGGCAGAGAAAATTCCGTAACCGCAGAAATAGAGAAGTTCGCGACAATCTTGGGAAAAAAGTTTAGTGTTCCGGTTGAACTTCAGAGGGAAGATTTCTCGTCCACAGAGGCGGCGAGGTTTGTCAAGCTCAAGTCGGGAAAGCGCGACGATTCGGCCGCCGCAATAATTTTGCAGAGATTTCTAGACGCAGAAGGGTCTTAATGCGTGCTAATGTATACGATATGAAAGAAGAAATTACTTACGATGATTTTGCAAAGCTAGACATGAGAATCGGCACTGTCCTCGCCGCCGAACTTGTGCCTAACACGGACAAACTTATTAAATGTACGGTTGATTTTGGCGAGTTTGGCAAGCGCACTATTGTTTCCGGGATTGCAAAGTGGCGCACACCCGAGAACTTGTTGGACAAGCAGTTTCCGTACATTGTGAACTTGGCGCCGCGCACACTGCGTGGCGTGGAGAGCCAGGGAATGCTTATGGCACCCGGTACGGAAGATGGACTCGCCGCGCTTCTGAATCCGGATGAGCCGGTTGAAAACGGCGTGTGTATACGCTGACATGGATCTCGGCTTTGAGAAAAAATGGGAGTGGTTTGTTGAACGTGCCGAAGGAGCTCATACAAAGGCATGGCTTGCCGCCCTTTCGTTTACCGAGTCCTCGGTTTTTGTCATTCCTCCCGACCCGCTTTTGATAGCAGTCGTACTTGCCGGCGGGAGATGGATTTATTACGGACTTTTTACCGCTCTCTTCGGTATTATGGGAGCCGCGTTTGGCTATCTTCTTGGAGCTTTTTTGTTTGATGCGCTCGGAGCTCCATTGGTCGTACTTTACGGGTGGGAAGTGGAGATCGCCGCCGTGCGGGAGCTTTTTGCCGGGGGCACCTTTCTCGTAACACTAACTGCCGCGTTTACTCCCATTCCTTTCAAAGTTTTTGTTCTAACGGGCGGATTTCTTAAAGTCAATTTTTTTATATTTTTGCTGGCCTCGGCAATCGGAAGAAGCGCGCGCTATCTTGCGGTCGCGTACGCAACACATGCGCTTGGGCATCAGGCCGCGGTGCTCATAAAGCGCTACAGCATACTGTTTACAATTTTGGGCGCCGCCGTTTTATTCGCATACGCGGCTTGGAAACTCGTTTTGTAAGCAAGGTGTATAAAACATTTCACTCCAAGGTGGGCAAATGCGGTATACTTTCGGTATGCATTCAACAGAAAAGGTGGCGCTATGTCGTTTCCAGGGAGTGCATGAGCACAGCGCGCTGGCGCGGTGGTTTCCGCCGCCGTCCATGCTCGTTCCTCCGAGCGTTGGCATTGACATCTCGGACAGTTCGGTTAAATGGATCTCTCTTTCTCCGGCCGAGTGCGGGTGGCACCTCGCCGCTTGCGGCGCGCAAGATCTCCCTGGCGGAACGGTCTCCGGCGGCGCGGTTAAAAATGTCGGCGAGCTTTCAAAATCTTTGAAAAAAGTGCGTGAAAAAACCGGAATGTGTGTCGCTCATGCCGCCTTGCCGGAGGAGCTAGGGTATGTGTTCAGCATGCATGTGCCGGATGTAAGCGATCGCAGGCAGGTTTTAACGGCCGTAGAATTCGAGCTTGAAGGGAGGGTGCCGATTACGGCCGAACAGTCGGAGTACGATTTCGACGTGATAACGCGGCATAGCGGGAGCACCGAGGCCGAGATAGGCGTTACAGTCTTTCCGCGCGAAATAGTAGACCAATATGAGGAAGCGTTCAAGCTCGCCGGTATGGAGCTCGCCTCGCTCGAGCTTGAGGCGCGCTCCATTGCGCGCTCGGTATTGCCCGTGGAAAGCAGGGAAGTCGTTTTGCTTGCAGACTTCGGGCGGGCGCGCACAGGGATCGCCATAATCAAGAACCGCGTTCCCATATTCACCAGTACCGTCAGCGTCGGTGGTGACATGATAACGAAGCTGGTTATGGAGAATCTCTCTGTTGACGAGAAGCAGGCCGAAGAATACAAAAACGAATTTGGAGTAAGCAAAACGGACGAAAAGAAACTTTTTGAACTTATGATGGGAACCGCCGCGGCGCTTTCAGACGAGATCGCGCGACATTATAGGTACTGGGACACTAAGAAAAATGAAGAGGGGGAGCGTGTAACTTCGGTTGCGCGTTTGGTGCTTGCGGGCGGAAGCGCAAACCTGAAAGGTTTGCCCGCATACATTGCCGCGCGCGTGCAAGCCCCGGCAGAGCGCGCGCAGGTGTGGCAGAATGTTTGTTCGTTTGATGACTATATCCCGCCGATTGACAAGCACAGGGGACTTGGGTTTGCAACGGCGATAGGTCTTGCGCTGCGAGGAGTATAAGTATGTCCAATCTTACAACAAGGAAGACAGGAAGAGCTTCGGGCTGGCGAGCACTTGTGCGCGCGGCAAACACCTTTTTATTTATGGGAAGCGTGGCGGGAGCGGCAGGAGTGCTTCTTCTTGCGGGAACATTCGCGCTTGCGGGAGTTGAGGAGCGGTCGTTGCGGTACGAACTTGATACTCTGGCCGCCGATACGGACGGCGCGCGCGCCGAAAGAGCCGGAATCATAAAGGATACGCGCGTACAAATTGCCGGTATCACAAAAGAGAACGAGCGCGAAATATTAGTAGCGGACGCCATTCTCTCAATTGCGGACGCCGCCGCTTCCGGGGTGAGCATTTCTCGTCTCGAGTATATACGCGCTCCGGAATCGGAAGCGGGAACTGTGCGGATATCGGGAACTGTGTCTAGGCAGGAAGACCTTTCGGAATTTGCTGACGCATTGTCCGTCAATGACGTTTTTCCCTCAGTCAATGTTCCTTTGTCCGCGTTTGCTTCATCCGTGCGCGGGAACTTTACCATAACCGTGCGGGGCAATTTCTGATATGAAAACCAATCTCAAGGCCGTAATCCTTCTTGCAGTTTTCATAATTGTGTGGGGAGTGGTCGGTTGGCTCGTGGTGGGCATAAACTCAAAACTCGGCTCGCTCTCGGAAAAAACCGAGGAGCGCAACACACTCAATTCGCGCAGCTCGCACGCCCTTGTTCTCCAGGCGCTTGCGCGCGACACAGCATCCGCACGCTCCGTTCTTGAGAGTGCTTACGACGTTGATGTTGTGTCGGCCATCAGAGTCGTCGAGAGTACGGGCCGCGACGCGGGAGTCGCAATTTCCGTGGAATCAATTCTCTCTGAAGAGTTTCCGCTTGCGAAGGGGCAGTCCCGTCCCATTCCGGCGATGGTCTTGATTGTTCGCGGAGCCGGCACTTTCGAGCGCGTATTCCGCACGCTCTCGCTATTTGAAAACATTCCGCTCGTTTCCATTCTTGATAGCGTTCAGTTGGACAAGCGTGAGGATGGAAATTGGAACATCACGGCGCGCATAAGGATTGCGTCCGAATCAATTGAGAAATAGGAAGGCGTATGATGACGAAATTCAAAGAAATCAGGCATGCTTTCAAGAATCGGCAGGATCCCGAATGCGCGCGCGCCATTGCGGACGCAATTTGGTACACTACGCTCGCCGTTGCGCTTGTAGTGTTCGTCCTGTCGATGCTCTATAGCGGCTGGCTGTTGTACAGAGTTGTATATGGCGTAGAGCGCGAAGAGAGCGGGGCTGTCGCAGCCGATTCCATCTCGCGAGAGGAATTACAGGCCGCTCTTGACGCATTGGAAGCGGAGAGAGCGCGCTACCGGGCATTACTCGCCGATCCTCCCAGAATCGTTGACCCGTCATAGCGCGCGGCATAGGATAAAGACATTGGAGTGTCCCCGTAAGAGAATCTTGCGAGAGCGGCGTTCGGCAAAAATAAGAATACGAGGTATTCTTGTTTTGTTACTCACTTGTCCCCGTAGTTTAATGGATAAAACAAGAGGCTTCTATCCTCTCGATCCAGGTTCGAGTCCTGGCGGGGACACAACGACAAGACAAAGTGCCTGTGCCTTTCAGAGGCTTAGGCTCTTTGTCTTAGCAAGTAAACTGCTTTACTTGTGTGTCGTTGTGTCAAGCGGAGTCATGTTTCTTGCGTAGTTGTCCAGAGCAAGAAACAGACGAGCTCGGGGAGGAAGTTCTTATGAGCGATGTAGAGCGAGGGAAATGCCAAGCCAGAGGCTTGAGCATTTCCGAGCCGAGGAGCTAATATAGTGGGAATTCTCTATATGAGCGTCAGCGAATTAGAAACTTGACCCCACACATATAACGAGCGAGAAGAGGCAGCAATCGACAATCATTACTATTTTGTAGCGACTCCCACCTGCCGGACGGGCAGGAATCGCAACAAAAGAGAAAGGCATGCCAAGGGTGCCAAGGGCGCCCCTTGGCATCTTGGTAAAGCCAACTTTTCATTTTCCTAGCGATTAATCGCTAGGAATAGTAAGTACTGTAGTATATACTATAGTAAGTACTATCGCGGCAAGCGAGGCGAATCGCGGAAGCCCACTTTCATGATCGGCGAGCGCGGACGCGATATCCGACGAAGCGATATAGTACTTACTACTGAAACAAATGTCACCAAACGCTCCGCAGTCACTTCCTTGTTTTGTGGGCGGTGCAGGACTTGAACCCGCGGCATCTTCGGTGTAAACGAAGCGCTCTACCAACTGAGCTAACCGCCCTTGTGGGCAATAATAATCTCAATTTCATTATTATTCAACTTTTCTGTAGTATTTACGCGCGGCTTTATGTACAGTAACTATATGGAGGAAATTCATGCGTTTGTGCATGGCAAGGTACAAATGGTAATGTTTCGTGATTTTGTACAGAAGAAAGCTCGTTCACTTGCTCTTTCCGGATGGGTGCGCAATACTCCCGACTTCTCCGTTGAGGTTGTTGCACGCGGCTCGGAGGAGAATCTCAAGAAGCTAATTGAGCGTCTACACAAAGGACCATTTCACGCGCGGGTCTTAAAGGTGGATTTAGAGTGGCGAGAGCCAACAGAAGATACCTATGGATTTGAAATTGAATACTAGCTTCTTTACACATGAACTCGGGTGGCGTATACATGCGGGAGTGGTATAGATGCTAGGAATGGGAATGATGAAAATAGATCTTTGCCTTTTTACCCCTTTTGGACACTCGGTAGAGCGTGACGTAGGGCGCGATCGTCAGATTCATGCTTTTATCACCAGTCGGTTCATGGAGCTATGCTCATCAGGAAAAGTTTTCATCGGAGATTTCGGAGGAGGCTGTTTGTCGGGCGGCATTGAAAGAATCAGCTTTTACTTCTCAGAAGAGTCCTACAATAATGCACTTCGTGCACTGGCGCGAGTTGATATGGAGCTCAGTCGAAAGTGGAAAGGAGTCTTTCTACTTACTGATGCGCGGTATAATCGGTGGGAAGAAATGATGAAATGAGTCAGCGGTCGCTCAAGCCGTCCTGTACTTCAAGCCGTCCTGTACCTCGGGGCGGCTTATGTTTTAATTTTAAAGTATGCAACCAGAAATCATTTTTGAAGATGAACACATCGCGGTCATTAACAAACCGGATGGTTTGATTGTGCACTCGGACGGACGCACAGAAGAGCCGACACTTGTTGATTGGATACGTAAGCAGTACCCGCAAACCGAAGGGGTTGGCGAGGATTGGATATCACCGCAGGGAGAGGTTGTGCCGCGGCCGGGGATTGTGCACCGATTAGACCGCACCACAAGCGGCGTTATGGTCATTGCAAAAACACAGGAGGGTTTTCTACACCTCAAAGGGCAATTTCAGGATAGGACAATTCGGAAGGTGTATGATGCCCTAGTATACGGACACCCGAAGGAGAACGATGGGGTTATTGAAATGGAGATTGGGCGCACAAAAAAGAAGCCGCGCAAATGGATTGCTCAATTTGCACACGGAACAAAACGCGCGGCAATTACACACTGGCGTGTGCTCGGTCGGTTCACGGACCCGGAAACAGGCGAGGCCGTATCACACATGGAGGTTGAGCCGAAGACCGGACGGACACACCAAATCCGCGTACATCTGAAAG
>Ga0210057_1009536_pt1 | contig 11194 bp, 12 predicted proteins | sample CryGeyCG2114_010_2_FD_183968 | JGI IMG/M metagenome (GOLD analysis project Ga0210057, IMG submission 183968) | Groundwater microbial communities from aquifer - Crystal Geyser CG10_big_fil_rev_8/21/14_0.10 (SPAdes) (version 2) | ecosystem: Environmental > Aquatic > Deep subsurface > Groundwater ...
TTAACTTAACTGCTTAAAGTATAGCATAGATAGACTATCTTGTCAATGAAAATTACATTCTCTTTTCAATCTCGGCAAAATATGGCTTAAAATAAGGCAATCATCAAAATACTTTTCAGCATCTAACTACCCGTCAAACCCGCCAATCGATTGGCGGGTTTGTTTTTATAAATCTACAAGGCAAGTTCTACCATCTCTGTTTAAAGAAACTTTGTGTTCAATGATATTAATTTCTCCCCTTTTAATCACCACTTCCAAAACCAAACCAGTAGAAACATTTTTGTTCCAATATTGGTCAAAGATAAAGTTGCCGAGAGAATAATAAATTATCGTCTCTCCTATTTTTTCAGAAGGGAGGATAACGTGCGGGTGTGAACCAATGACAAGGTCAGCTCCAGCTTGAGCAAACATTTTTGCGTAATTTTTTACTCTCACTGGAGGCAAGATATATTCATCACCCCAGTGAGTATAGACAAAGACCATTTGTCCTTTTGATTTTTCGTCATCTATTTTTTGAACCACTTTTGAAGCAGAGTCGCCATCAAACTCGTTATAAGATATGAAAGATACTTTTATCCCCCCTATTTTAGCCCTATAAACAGATTCATCTCCAGCCGCTCCTCCAAAATAATCCACTCCAGCCTCGTCTAAATATTTTTTAGTTGAAGATATACCTTCTTTGCCAAAATTATTTATATGATTGTTTCCTAAATTTACCAGCTTTATATTGTTTTTGGCTAAAAGTTTGGCAACATTGGTAGGAAAAGTAAATACATAATTGTTATCACTACCGGGTGTAGTAAACAAACTAACTGATGCATTTTCAGTAATTGGCCCTTCTAAATTACCTACTACTAAATCAGCTTCTTTTAAAAAACCAGAAATGCAAGAAAATACATAATCTTCTCCATTCTCATACATTACCTTTCTTATTTGTCTATCAAAAAAAATATCACCCACAAACAAAACTTTGGTTTCTTCTTTTTCATATAAAAAAAGCTGACAAACAAAATAATTAAAACAAAAATAATAATATAAAGTTTTTTCATAAAATATAATTATAATATAACCTCAATTGTAAACCACTCTTTTTAGGATTTGATTTTATAGTGCTAAACATGTAATCTAAGGACCAGAGAGAACTCAATATGAAACTAATAGAAAAATCACGGATAATGATGAATATAATCGTAGACGAAGGGGTCGCGACAAAACCCCATCTCTGCCAAGAATGCCACTCTATGATTAATGCGGGGGGTGAGTACAGAAGTATTAAGGGTCCCGGTCAAAATGGTCAGACCCTTTGGTATCACCTTCCAGAATGCCCGTCACGCAAAAAAAGGCATCGGAAGAGTTGACCAAACCGAACACTATTCCAAGAGGGGTTCTCATTGAGAACCTCTATATTTTTTATAAAACAAAAAAGCAATTTTAATACTGGCTCTGTTTTGGGCGATAGGAGATGGCTTCAAGGATGTGGGAGGGAGTGATTTCAAAGGATGAATCTAGGTCAGCGATAGTGCGAGCCAATTTGATTATTTTATGATAACTTCTGGCAGAAAGGTCTAAGGTTTTGGCAGAACGGTTTAAAATTTCTTTGACTTCATCTGATATTTTTAAAATAAGAGTAATGTCCCTAGCATTCATTTCAGAATTAGTAGATATTTTCCTACCTGCATTTTTAAAACGAGATTCCTGAATCTTTCTTGCTTTCATTATTCTTTCCCTTGCAGGAATACTTTCACTTTTTTCTGTTTTTTCAGTAAGTTTTTCATGGTCTACTTTGGAAACTTCCGTCCAGATGTCAATGCGATCTATTATGGGTCCAGAAATTTTTCTTTTATATCTTTCAATTTGCAGTGGTGCACAGGTGCAAGGTTTGCCTTTTATGCCAAAGTTGCCACAGGGACAAGGATTCATAGCGGCTACAAGTATGAAATGAGCCGGAAACTTTACGGTGCCCTTAGCTCTTGAAACTGAAACAACTCTTTCTTCCAACGGCTCTCTTAAAGCTTCAATAGCTTTATTTTCAAATTCAGGAAATTCATCAACAAATAATATTCCTTTGTGGGCCAAAGTCACTTCCCCAGGTCTCGGATTGGTACCACCACCAATCAAAGCTACATAGGAGGCAGTGTGATGGGGAGATCTAAAAGGTCTCTCGGCTACTAAACTATCATTTAAAGCGCCAGTCATAGAATGTATTTCTGTCACTTCTAAAGCTTCTTCAAAAGAAAGTGGCGGTAGAATACCAGGCAGAGCTTTGGCCAACATTGTTTTACCTGTCCCTGGAGGTCCATAAAGAGCGATATTGTGTCCACCAGCAGCCGCTATTTCCAAAGCTCGTTTAGCTGATTCTTGACCTTTAATATCTGCCAAATCAAGCGAAATATTTCTCAAATTTTTAATCTCTCTTTTCTTCTCTTGTTTTATTTTTTGATTTATATCAGCATCGTGAGCAATATGATTTATTATTTCCTGTAAAGTTTCTGCCCCGAAAACAGCAATACCCTCTACTAAGACGGCTTCTGGAGCATTTTCAATCGGCAAGTATATTTCCCTGAATCCTTTTTCTTTAGCTTTGCGAGCAAAAGCTAAAGCTCCCTTGACTCTCCGCAATCTGCCATCCAACGAAAGTTCTCCCAAAAAAATCTTGTCTTTAGAATCAAAAATAATATCACCACTGGCTAATAGATATGAAAGAGCAATAGCCACATCCAGACCAGAACCCTCTTTTTTAACTTCGGCAGGGGCAAGGGAAATCACCACTTTGTGATTTTTTGATTTTGGAGATTCAAAACCGGAGTTTTTAACAGCAGCACTAATCCTATCTTTGGCTTCATCTACCGCCTTGTCTCCCAAGCCAACGATAGAAAAAGAATTAAGGCCCCTAGAGAGGTCTGCTTCTACGTCAACAATATAAGGTTTTAAAAGTGATGCTTGAGCGCTATGAACTTTAGCATAAGACATGATAAAACTATTTCGACATTAATTAGACTGTTATTGGCAATAAACCATGAGAAACAAAAATCGGAGGCATCCATTCTTTTGTTTTGGAAATCTTTTTCCAACCTAAAGATGATAAAACCTCATCAATAGTACCGTTTTTCAATATTTCTTCCATAAAGATACTTACTGCTTCAGCAATATTTTTCTCTGCCTCTTTCAGAGTTTTACCAGCACTTGATAAATCTAAAGCAGGAGTATAAGCAACAAATGATTTGTCCTCTTTAAAATAGCTTACGGGTACATTTATTTGCATACGAGTTTTCATATCTTTTTTCGTTTATATAAATATTTAACAGTATCTTCTGCATACATTTTGTTAAATTTTATTTCTTCTTCCATATATTTTAATTACCTTATAAAATATTTCAATCAACTCCCCATATGAGCTTTGCAAGTGCGAGCAGCGGGGTTAGCGATAAGACGCTCTTCTTCTATTTCTTCGCCCGAGACTTCACACATACCGTATTCATTTTTTTCAATTTTAGTTAAAGCATCTTTGACATCATTGTATCTGATTTCTAGTTCTTTTAAGACCGCAGTATTACTTTCAAATTCTTCAATATTGTCAGCCACTTCATTTGAGTCAGCGCTATCAACATTCATATCAGAAGGTTCTGCTTCCCAATCTTTTTTGTTAGATGGATTTTTTCGTCCAATAGAATTCAACTCATTCTCAACTAAGATGAGTTCTTCTTCTAATTTGGTCTTAAAATACTCTATGTCTATATCATTTCTCATAATGAATATTATATCACAAATTACTTATCTAACAATTGAACGAGAAGCGTAAACAGAGGATACCTCTCCTATAGCTGTCAAATCTCCAGTAATCAAAATAGTATTTTTATCAAGAAAAGTGTAAGCTATCTTGGCTTGATTTTTAGAATTAACCAATCCTCTAGTATCTTTGTTTTTAATAATAATATCTTTCCAAGCAAAAATTTCTGGCTTTAAAGGTATAGTAGTTTCTGTGGTGCTAGCCGTCTGTTTTAAATCTATTGAAGAATCAGCACCTTGCTTTTTTGGATTCAAAAAAGCCAAACCTTCTACCATATTATTTTCCCATTCAAGCATAGCCGAAAAAGCTCTTCCAAAATCGTTCACCGTTAATATAATAAAGGGGAAAGTTTTTTCGTTTTGAGAAATAGCGCCAACTAGATATTCATCTTTAAGAGTTCTCTCTAAAATAGACGGTAAAGAGACTTCCAAAAAATCAAACAAATCCTCTGGCTTTTTAAACAATTTTCCATCAGTCCCTGATATTTGAAAAACACTAACTCCATTTTCTAAACGTAATCCCGAAAGTTCAGACCCGAAATTTGCTTTGGTAATATTGGCGAGAGTAACCAGATTATTATAAGGAAGAATATCTTGTTCAAGTGTCACTTCAACTACTGGTGATATTTTTAAGACCTTGATAACATAAAAAATAACGGTGCCTGCACTAATAATTAAAAACAAACTCAATATTATTATTGTAAAATTGATTTGAAGACCGCTATATTTTGATTTTTCTTTTGACTTTGGAAACATTGCTGGATTTTCTACTTCTATTTTTTGTTTTATCTGTTCTGTTTGTCTTTTTTCTTTCTCTCTTTCTTCTTTTTCCTTTTCTTTCACTACAATAGATACGACTGATTCATCTTTATTTTTTATAAATTCAGCCATATCTCCTTGATAAGTACGCAGTGAGGGTAGTTTGGTTTTATTGTGTAAAAGGTCAATTACTTTACCAAACTTATTAACCTTATCCTTTTCTTTATTGTCTAATTTAATCTCGTTATTATTTTCACCATCCATATCAATATTTTGTTATTTACTTTTTTGTATGAAGTTTGGATCAACATCTTTTATGGAAAGCTTTATTCTACCTTTATCATCTATCCCCTTAACGATAACTGGCACTTTCATACCAACTTTCATATAATCTTCTACCCTTTCAATTCGGAAAGAAGCAATTTCAGAGACATGAACTAGTCCATCATTTCTAGAATCAAGTTTTACTATTACTCCAAAATCAGCCACTCTAACTACTTCTCCTGTTAATTTATCTCCTGTTTTGTATTCTTTGACAATTTCTTCGATTAGAATCTTGGCTTTTTCAACTCCAGCCATTTCTCCTGTTATATAAATTATACCATCTTCTTCTATATCAATCTCTACCCCAGTCTTATCTTTGATTTCATTTATAACTTTACCGCCTCCACCAATAACCATACCAATCTGATCTGGACGAATCTTGATAGAAATAATCCTAGGAACTCTGACAGACAACTCTTTTCTAGAGGTTTTTATTTCCGCCTCTATCACATCCAAAATTTGGAGTCTCGCCATTTTGGCTTTTTCAAAAGCTTCTTTCAAAATATGAATGGGGATGCCTGAAACCTTGACATCCATTTGTACTGCCGTTACTCCATCTCGTGTGCCAGCCACTTTAAAATCCATATCTCCGTGTTCATCTTCCGGTCCCTGTATATCAGTGAGGACTTTATATTTATCTTTGCCCAGCATTAAACCAGAAGCAATCCCCGCTACCGGTTTTTTGATTGGCACTCCTGCGTCCATCAGAGCCAAAGTGGAACCACAAACCGAACCCATTGAACTTGAGCCGTTGGAAGCCAAGACTTCAGAAACAATCCGAATGGTGTAAGGAAATTCTTCTTTAGAAGGCAAAATCGGCACTAAAGCTTTTTCAGCTAAAGCTCCGTGACCTATCATCCTTCTATTGGTGCCACCTACTCGGCCAATTTCTCCAACAGAAAAAGGAGGGAAATTGTAATGATGCATAAACCTTTTATCAGCTTGAGTTTCCATACCGCCAATTATTTGCGAATCACCAGGAGAACCCAATGTTATAGCTGAAAAAATATGAGTCCCTCCGCGATAGAAAATGCCAGTTCCATGAAGCACTGAAGAGATGCCTCCAGCTTTAGCATATAGATTTCTCAACTCATCAAAGTCCCTATTATCTATACGTTTACCATCTTCAATGGCAAGCTTGTGAATAAAATCATCAATAGCTTGGTGAAAAAGTTTTTTAGCAATCCGCTGGTCAGCTTCTGGCATATTTTCTTTTAAATATGCAAACCATTCATCTTCTAAGAGATATATTTTATCTTTACCCGGCTCTCCTATCAAATCTTTTATTTTAGTGAGAACTTCTACCTCAAAAACTTTCCGCAAATCTGCCGGTATTGCTGTTTTTTTGATTTCTATTTTCTGATGACCAATTTCTTCAATTATTTTTTCTTGAAATTTTTGGATTTTATTAAGCTCTTCTTTAGCTTTCTCTAATGCTTGCATCAACACTTCTTCAGAAGTCTCATTTGACCCAACCTCTATCATATTGATTTCTTCGTCCCGACCACAAGCTATCAAATCAAGTTCATAATCTGCGCCATCTCTTATTTCATAAGAAGGATTAACCAAAAATTCTTCTTTATTTTTTAATTTACCGACTCTTACCGCTCCAACCGGCCCATCCCAAGGGATAGAGGAAGTAGCCAAAGCAAGAGAAGTAGCTATCACCCCCAAAACATCAGGGTCATAGTTACCCAATGAGAGGACGGTCACTATCACTTGGATTTCGTTTCTTAAATCATTATCAAAAAGTGGCCTGATAGTCCGGTCTATGATTCGTCCAGAAAGTATCGCCTCATCACTTGGTCTACCCTCTCTTCTTACAAACCTTGAGCCCAAAATTTGTCCCGAAGCATAAAATCTTTCTTCGTATTCAACAGAAAGAGGAAAATACTCTATATCTTTTTCTCCTTTAGAGATAACGGCTGTGGCCAAAACCGTTGTCTCTCCCAAACTCAAAAGGACCGAACCGTGGGCATTTTCTGCTAAATCAGTAAATTCAGCAGTCAATTTCTCCCCCCCAATTTCCATCTCGTATTTTTTTGATTTCATCTATTTATAGCGAGATCATTCTTGAATGTTTTTACTCCCAAATTTTGGGCCCAAAAATATTCAAAAATAAAAGTCCCGCATTATTTTTAATATTTTCAATATATCATAAGTATTACATTAAATAAAACTCCATCCAAATAAAAGCCGCCACATCAAACGCAACGGCTTTCATCTAAAGATTTTCCATGAGTTGCTCTCGTGAAGCAACCATAAATTCGAGTTTCTTCCGCCATTCTTCATCATCTCTTCCCCTTGTTAATTCTTTGACGAGTTTTTCAGCTTCAATTATGAACTGTCCGTTATTAAGTTGCCCAGAATAATCTTTCAAATTTTTGGCTCGTACTTTGGGGTCAATGTCTGTGTGCGAAAGATATTCTAATAATTTTCTGCTCATACACACCTCCTTTGGTACTTCTATATTAATTATACCAAAATTTTTTATGTTATGACCTAGCCGTAATGATAGATTCAGCTACATTTTGAGGGACGATAGCATAATGGTCAAATTCTATGTTAGCAGAACCACGGCCTTCAGTCATAGAACGCAAAGTAGTAACATAACCAAAAAGTTCTGATAGAGGCACTTTGGCTCGAACCACTTTTAATCCAGCCCTATCGTCCATACCTTCAATCAGGCCACGTTTAGAAGAAAGATTGCCAGTAATATCACCCATAAACTGCTCCGGCACCACTACTTCCAATTTCATAATGGGCTCAAGAATAACAGGTCGAGCTTTTTTAGCAGCTTCTTGAAAAGCTTGAGAAGCGGCAATTTTATAAGCTATTTCAGATGAATCAACGTCATGATAAGAACCAAAAGTAAGTTCACAAGAAATATCGGTTAATCTATAACCAGCCACAATACCTCTCTCCATGGCCTCTTTCACTCCTTTTTCAACTGCAGGGATAAATTCAGAAGGAATAACACCGCCTTTGATAGAGTCAATAAATTCAAAACCTTCCTCACGATGTATGTTTTTCGGTTTTTTCTTGCCATCTTCCACTTCAGGCGCTAGAGGTTTGATATTTAATTTAACATGGCCGTATTGTCCTTTACCTCCAGTTTGTTTTATATATTTTGTTTCGGCTTCAGCCGTGCCAGTGATAGTCTCTTTATAAGAAACTTGCGGAGCTCCCACATTGGCTTCAACATTAAACTCCCTTTTCATTCGGTCAACAATAATATCTAAATGCAATTCACCCATACCAGAAATCACGGTTTCTCCAGTATCAATATCAGATTTGATTTTAAAGGTTGGGTCTTCATCTGAAAGTCTTTTAAGAGCCATACCCATTTTTTCTTGGTCCGCTTTTGTTTTTGGTTCTATACGAAGAGAAATAACTGGTTCAGGAAAAACAATTTCTTCTAAGATTATAGGATTGTTTTCGTCACAAAAAGTATGGGAAGTTTTTGCATTTTTAAGTCCCACTGCCGCAGCAATTTCTCCTGTAAAGACTTTTTTGACTTCTTCTCTTTGGTCGGCTTGCAAGCGGACTATACGTCCAAGTCTTTCTTTTTCTCCAGTAGTGGCGTTATAAATGTAAGAGCCAGATTCAATAGTCCCAGAATAAACTCTAAAAAATGTAAGTTGTCCCACAAACGGGTCTACTTGAAGTTTAAAAGCAAGAGCGGCAAAAGGTTCATCGTCACTAGGGTGGCGCTCTATTTCTTCTTCAGTTTTTGGGTCAATCCCTTTGATAGCTGGCATATCCAAAGGAGAAGGCAAAAAATCAACCACTGCATCTAAAATTAACTGCACTCCTTTGTTTTTCAAAGCAGAACCGCAGAAAACTGGGAAAATTTTGTTAGCTATGACCGCCTCGCGAAGGATTTTGATTAAATCTTCTGGAGCTATTTCTTCTCCAGCAAGATATTTATTCATCATTTCCTCATCATTTTCTACAATTTTTTCTATCAGTTCACCTCTGTATTTTTCCGCCTCTGCCTTTAAATGTTCTGGAATGTCTATTTCAATAACATCACTTCCAAGTTGGCCTTCAAATTTATATGCTTTCATTTTAAGCAAATCAATTTGTCCTTCGTGTTTATCTTCTTCTCCTATTGGAATTTGCATCCTAACAGCTTTTTTAGAAAGTCTATCTAAAATTGATTTAAATGATTTTTCAAAATTGGCTCCGGTTCTGTCTAATTTATTTATAAAACAAAGACGAGGCACAAGAGCTTCTTCGGCATATCGCCAATTAGTCTCTGATTGAGGTTCTACCCCAGCTACTCCGTCAAAAACACAAATAGCCCCATCAAGAACGCGCATAGATCTTTTTACTTCTACAGTAAAATCAATATGCCCCGGAGTATCTATAATATTGAAACGATATTTTTTGTCTTTATTTTTCTTTTCTTCAATTGAAAAATATGTTGGCGCCCAAAAACAAGTAACCGCAGCCGCGGTGATGGTAATACCCCTCTCTCTTTCTTGTTCCATCCAGTCAGTAGTGGTCTCGCCCTCGTGCACTTCACCTATTTTGTGCTGACTACCAGTATAAAACAAAATACGCTCGGATACAGTAGTCTTGCCGGCATCAATGTGAGCTATGATTCCAAAGTTTCTTACTTTCTCTAATGGATAGTCTCTTTGCATAAAAAAAATTAATCAAATAAAAATTCCGTCAGGAACAGTAGAAATATACACCATCTTCAATTTATTTGCAAAACTACCACGCAAAGTGAGCAAAAGCTTTGTTGGCCTCGGCCATCTTGTGGACGTTTTCACGTTTTTTGACAGCATCACCTTCATTTTTGGAAGCGAGAATAATTTCTTCTGAAAGTTTTTCAGCCATTGGTTTACCTTTTTTAGCTTTAGCTGAACCAATAATCCACTTCATAGAAAGGTAAATCCTTCTATCTGGCCTAACTTCTACTGGCACTTGATAATTGGCGCCACCAACTCTACGAGAACGCACCTCCATAGTTGGGCCAGTGTTTTTAAGAGCTGTATCAAATATTTCCATTGGACTCTCTACTTTGGCTTTTTCTTTTATCAAATCAAAAGCAGTATAAACTATTTTTCTGGCCGTATTTTTTTTGCCTTCGTTCATCACATAATTAATAAACTTCTCTACTTTTTGAGAATTAAAGATTATGTCTGGTTTAGGTATATTTCTATTTTTAACACTGCCTCTCATAATATATTTTATTTATTATTTTTAGGTTTTTTAACACCATAACTTGATCTAGAAGACATTCTTTTTTCTACTCCACTAGCATCAAGTCTGCCTCTGACTATGGTATAACGCACCCCAATATCTTTTACTCTACCACCACGAATCATAACTACGGAGTGCTCTTGCAAATTGTGTCCCATACCTGGGATATAAGCCGTCTCTTCTTTACCATTGGTTAAACGAACCCTAGCAATCTTTCTAATGGCAGAGTTTGGTTTTCTTGGAGTTTTAGTGGTTACTTTGACACAGACACCTCGTTTAAAAGGAGAGGGATAATAAACTGGTTTGTTTTTAATAGTATTAAAACCACGTGCCAAAGCCACCGTCTTTGATTTTCGGTGAACCACTTTTCTTTTTTTCTTTATTAACTGATTGATAGTGGACATTTTCGTAATTAAAAACCGCTAAAGCGGACATATACCAATCTAATATAAAACAGATTAAAAAGCAATGCCTGTAAGAAGAGTAAATAGGAAGCCGATAATATGACTCATAATCTGCCAAATAAATAAGATAAAGATAAAAACTAAAATGAGTCCGAATCTCTCAAAAGACTGACGCAGAGCTTGCCATTTATAAGGCAAAAAGGCAAAAAGTATTTTAGAGCCATCAAGAGGTGGTATAGGGATAAGATTAAATATAGCTAAAATAATATTAATAAGCACTACAGAACTAGCAAGATTCAAAAAAGATTGACTAACATTTATATATTCAGGCAAAAATCTTATAGTCAAACCAAATAAAATAGCTAAAGCAATATTTGAAACGGGTCCAGCTACCGCAACCAAAGCTTCTCCCCACTTTTGATTACGCAGATTATAAGGATTAAAAGGAACCGGTTTAGCCCAACCAACAATAAAACCTCCTGCAAAATAACCTATCAAAGGCACAAAAAAAGAACCGATCGGATCAAGGTGAGATATCGGATTTAGAGTCAATCTTCCTTGATATTTAGCAGTAGGGTCTCCTAGAGCCAAAGCGGCATACCCATGAGAAACCTCGTGTATCACGACCGACATTATTAAAATGATAATTATAAATATAAAATCCATTTCACTATTTTAACATATTTATGATGGATACATAAGAC
>Ga0210057_1009538_pt1 | contig 11194 bp, 16 predicted proteins | sample CryGeyCG2114_010_2_FD_183968 | JGI IMG/M metagenome (GOLD analysis project Ga0210057, IMG submission 183968) | Groundwater microbial communities from aquifer - Crystal Geyser CG10_big_fil_rev_8/21/14_0.10 (SPAdes) (version 2) | ecosystem: Environmental > Aquatic > Deep subsurface > Groundwater ...
GCGACCGATTTATTCCAACGCTGTATACATGGTTATACCACTCTAGAATCCTTTGGAGTTTATTTGTGTGGACTGGTCTATATACCTATACATTACGCAAAGAAAGAAGGTACAATCTCTAATACTGTATGTTACTACTATTACTTAATAGTCTATATCTTGCGACGCCCGCATTTGTGGCAAATATGATGCCCGTGATTCTTGCACGGTTACATGTGCTCGTGTTTCTAGACAAACCTATTGATAACGGGTTTCTGTGGCGCGGAAAAAGGTTACTAGGAAATAATAAAACGTGGCGAGGGGTTATCGGCGCAATGATAGGAGCACTTCTTGTTGTTTTTATTCAATACTATCTCAAGATTCCACTTGGAATAATGACTTTTGCATACGACTCACTACTTATTGCTCTTGTGTATGGAATAAGCATCGGTGCGCTTGTGATGGCGGGCGACGCCATAGGGAGTATTATTAAAAGGCAGTTAGGTTTGAGAAGCGGGGACCCAAGTATTCCTCTTGATCAGATTGACTACATTGTTCTTTTTATAATTGGTACGATACCATTTACACAATGGACGATATGGAGTGCCTGTATTCTTACAGTGGCAACGTTCTTTCTTAACATTGGTACAAATGTACTTGCATATGTCACAGGAATTAAAAAAACCTATTGGTAATAGTACGCAAAAAAAGCACTTTGTTATTGCTCATAATGTGCATGCGGGACGTTCTCAAAAAAAAGTACGGACTCGTATTGAGGATTTTTTTAAAAAAAGAGGATACTCGTATGAATTTATAGAATTAGAGAACTGCAATTGGCAGGAGATTGCTGCAAAAGCACATTCATATGATGAAGTACGATTTATAGCAGCAGGAGGGGACGGGACACTTCGATTAGTATTTCAAAAACTTTGGGAACATAAACTGCTCGATATGTGCCCTGTAGCTTTCTTGCCATTAGGTAGTGCGAATGTGACCGCGCTGTCGTTTAAACTACCATTTGGTCTAACGCAGGGATTGCGCCGCGCGGTAAAAGGGAAGGCAAAACCTGTGGACTTAGGTTTGGTAAACAATGAACATATATTTTTTATCATGGTTAGCTTCGGAACTATTTCGAGGATAGTCGTTGAAACGAAAAGAAATACGAAAAAGCGTTTCGGAGTATTTGCCTATTTATTATCACTGCCATCGTTACTTGCACATGCATATGAGACAGAGAAGTTTGAAATGGCGACCACACATACCTTAAAAGAGGAGATGCATAGTGTGATAATTTGTAACCATTTAAATATTGTTGGTCTTAGTCCCGCCCGTGGTATTGCTCCAGATGATAAGAATCTACATTGCATTACATTGCATAATAAAACCCCGTGGGGATTCTTACGGGGTGCACACGACTTTTACCTTACGACATCTGATTCTAAAGTATTGCGTCATTCACGATTTCAAAAAGAATCGTATACGTTCAACAACTTTAAAGGCGTTGTGCATATAGACGGTGATACCTTTAGCGATTTGGGTGCTACCGTTGAGTTTTCAATCTTACCGCACGCTGCTAGACTAGTTGTTTAAACATATGATTGCATACATACCAAATATTCTTACTGTTGCTCGAATTGTGTTGACTGCGATTGCTATTGTTCTGGTGCCATTTTCACTTGCAGGAATATATTTCTACTTGTTCTTTATTTTTGTGGTTGCGGCACTCACTGATTTTGCGGATGGCTATCTGGCTAGAAAGTTCGCAGTTGAATCTGATTTTGGAAAGATGTTTGACCCCTTGTCGGACAAAGTGCTCACGTTTGTCTTCCTTATTCTTCTCTACGGAACTGGCCTTATTCCACACGTAATCATTTTATTGCTCATAGTGCGCGATCTTGCTGTTGATGGTGTTCGAAATGCTTTTGCAGCGCGTGTGGTTGTTCCTGCAATAATGAACGCAAAAATAAAAACAACACTTATATTTCTACTCATCATAAGTGCATTGTTTGAATTGGCGTTTTATACAAGCGCAGCTATCCATTTACTAACGTTAACGTTAGCACTACTGGCGCTGGTATTCTCATACATTAGTGCAGTCCAGTACGCACAGATATTTTATCGGGTACACCAGAGGGAGAAGAACCAATAAGCAATGTCGTCAATGAGATAGGTAAACTTTATGACCAGTCGGTCATTCGTACGGATTCGTCGCTGCATCATGATAGCTTCTGCACCGATTCGTTTCGCAAAAATGCCATCAGTGAGTATTTTGTCGCCAATCATGATAAGGGGTTTTTTAGAATCATAGTTCATGTAATTGAGAATGTGGATACTTGGTTTTTTGTATGGAGAGTCAACCCACGGAATTTGCAATACTTCACTCACATATCTACAACGTTCTTTAATGAATGAATTCGTGACGACTTGGACGTCGTTATTTCTTTTTAGTTCTTGCACGTGGTTTATGATTTCTTCTGAAATTGTTTTTTCACTGTCAGCCATAAGTACACCATCAATATCGAGAATTATTGTAGAATCATGAAAATTTCGATCCTGAATATATTTCCACGTACGTTTTTCGCAAAGGTCGTTCATTGTGTCGTATATAGTAGTGTATTTTTGTGTTTTAGACGAGGGTAGCTATAATCACACGTACGGAGGAGTGGCTGAGCGGTTTAAGGTGCTCGCTTGGAAAGCGAGTGTGGCGAAAGCCACCGCAGGTTCAAATCCTGTCTCCTCCGCATAAAACAAAATGTCAGGATACGATTGAGTATTCTGGCGTTATTGTTTTGCGGAAGGGGGAGGATTTGAAAGACGGAGCCGGTATACAAGACGAAGCGTAGCGTAGTGCTTGTCGGCGAGTCCGGGTAGGAACCACTTACGAGTGGAGCGAGTTAGTGAGTTGACGCCAAATCCTGTCTCCTCCGCACTGAATAAGTGGAAAGCGATACTGTAGAATGTATTCACAACTAAAGAACTATAGTAGAATAGGGAGTATGAAAGAAGGAGGAATCGATGAACATAAAAAACCAGAGGCTCGGGAGTTCTATTTAAAGAAGATAGGCGTTATGTTTGCTACAGTCGAGACTGATTTAGAAGACGGTAAGCGTGAACATGCACGAAAAGTTTTGGAGGACTTGGAGATAGCTATTACTGACGCAGCGAATGCACCAAGAGATAAGAATGTGCAGACTCCGTTTGCTCGTTCGGAAATCGAAAACTGGTTGCGGAAGCGGCACGAGCTAGAAGTGGAGGCATACAAAGAAAAAGTTACGCTACCTAGTTCTGATTCTAGTAAGTAAACTCTGGGTTCGGAGAAAGGCGGTCATTTTGCCTCATACGTAATGGTGGTATTATTCTTTGGTGAGAAAATTTTTATTATCATTTTCAGTACTGTTGGCGTCTGGAGTATATATTATCTTTCACAATGTAGGGCGGACGAGCATTGTGACTACTCAACAAACTGAGACGACTCTTAGTGCACAGCAGGAAACAACAACGACAATTCCAAATAAACAAGAGCCAACAACGTCGTCAAGAGATTTAACCTCGCAAGGCATTACGACAACAGACACTCCTATATTAAGTTCCGGACAATACTCAGACGGAACCTACACTGGTGCACAAATAAACGCGTACTACGGATGGGTGCAGGTTAAGGTACAGATCACTGATGGAATAGTAGCTTCTATTGACTTCTTACAGTATCCAAATGACCGCACCACTTCACAATATATAAACAGCCAAGCAATGCCACTGCTGCGCCAAGAAGCAATTCAAATACAGAGTGCCTCAGTGAGCGGAGTTTCTGGTGCAACATATACAAGTAATGCATTTAGGGAGTCTCTTTCAGATGCACTTCTACAAGCTAAGAGCTAGTAACTATGGAGACTACTAAAATCATTATGGGGATGCCCATAATTATTTCCATTATTAATGCAACAGAAGCTGATATGGATGCTGTGTTTGATTATTTTCACACCGTCGATGCCCGTTTTAGTACGTACAAACAAGAAAGTGAAATGATGCGAATTAATCGGAGTGAACTCTCTTTAGATGAATGCAGTATAGAGATGAAGGAAGTTCTTAGTCTGGCAAATGAAACACAGAAAGAAACGGGAGGATACTTTTCAATTACGCGTCCTGACGGAATGATTGACCCGTCTGGCATTGTAAAAGGTTGGGCGATACGTAATGCTGCAAAATTTGTAGAGGAGTGGGGCTATGACAATTATTTTTTGAATGTAGGAGGAGATATACAGTCAAAAGGTTTTGACTCTAATGGAGATGTTTGGACGGTCGGAATTCGGAACCCTTTTAAGTTGAACGAAATAATCAAAGTAGTGTACCCACATGGAAATGGTGTTGCGACATCAGGAAATTATATTCGCGGAGATCATATTTATAACCCCCATCTAATGGACGATAAAGAGCTCTGTGATATCGTAAGCCTTACAGTCGTTGCACCAGATGTGTATGAAGCTGACCGTTTTGCTACCGCAGCTTTTGCAATGGGGAAGAAAGGGATTTTATTTATTGAAAATCTTGAAGGATTTGAGGGGTATATGATTGATGCAAAAGGTATTGCAACAATGACGACTGGTTTTGAAAAAATGACACATGATTAAATATATAGATAATTTTTTAAACCACATAACGATGTATCGACTGGTATTGTATTACCTCGTCGGTCTTGTATTTCTTGCATTCGTGTTTGGTTTTTTTGGGTGGATGCCATACGATCCAGCAGCTCTCGCGTTCTCTCTACTGCTTATTTTATTAGTGAGTGTTATTACTAACAAAGTTTTTGCGTACGTATTTGAAGCGGCAACGAACATCGAATCTGTGTATATAACTGCACTTATTTTGGTACTTGTGATTACGCCAGTAATGGCAACTGATACTGCCGGAGTTGGTCTTTTGATTTTTGTTTCCGTATGGGCAATGGCTTCAAAATATATATTCGCAATCGGTAAAAAGCACATTTTTAATCCTGTGGCGATAGCAATTGTTGGCGGGGCAGTGTTGTTGAATATACCAGCGACCTGGTGGATTGGTGGCAATGTCGCACTCCTTCCGTTTATGGTAATCGGCGGCTTACTGATTGTGCGAAAAATCCAACGATTTGATTTGGTAATAAGTTTTGGAATCGCCGCATTAATCTCAGTAGTTGCGACGAGTTCTGGAGGGGGATACTTAGACTCGGTGCTTCAGACCATTTTGCATTCATCAGTATTCTTTTTAGCATTCGTTATGCTTACAGAGCCACTTACAACTCCCCCAACGCGCATGTTGCGCATCGTGTATGGGATTATTGTTGGGTTGCTCTTTGCACCAAATATCCATATTGGAACATTTTATTTCACACCAGAGATGGCTTTGATAGTAGGGAATATTTTCGTATATATTGTGAGTCCTAAGGGAAGATTCATACTTACAATAAAAAGAATAGAAAAAGTAGCGCACGATACGTATGATTTTGTCTTCACTTCTGATCGTCCGTTTACGTTCCGTCCTGGACAATACATGGAATGGACATTAGGTCACAAGTATTGTGATAATCGAGGGAATCGCCGTTATTTTACTATTGCGTCTGCTCCTACAGAATCTGATGTCCGCTTCGGAATTAAATTCTATGAACCTATGAGTACATTGAAACGCGCACTCGCAGGAATGAAAGATGGAGATACCATTTCTGCTTCACATATTGCAGGTGGATTTGTTCTGCCGAAAAATAAAGATAAAAAACTCGTTTTTATTGCTGGAGGAATTGGTATAACACCGTTTCGAAGCATGATTCACTATTTACTTGATATGAAAGAGCGGCGAGACATAACATTGTTTTATGCAAACAGAACAGTCGCCGATATTGCATATAAAGATATATTTGATCGTGCCCAGATAGAGCTTGGTATCAAAACTGTACACGTCATAAGTGACGAAGAAACTGTTCCAGAAGATATGCATACGGGATTCGTTACCAAAGAAATGATACAGAACGAGGTCCAAGATTATGCTGAATGCGTGTTCTATATTTCAGGACCGCGTGGGATGGTTACTGCGTTTAAAAAAGTCTTGAGGGAGGAAATGGGCATATCAAAATCAAGAATTAAAAGCGATTTCTTCCCAGGATTTGCATAGTGGCGAGAGTAGGTAGAAAATACGTATATTACTATGAATACATACGAAAAAATAACAGCAGTAGTCATCGCCATTCTTGTTATTCTCATGGTGATACTTTCATTCAATGAAATAACTGAAGCTCCTGGCGGAGAAGAACATGAGCGCGAGCGTCATTCTGATTTTGATAAGAGCTTAGGGCAGCGACTAGAAATAGGTCCGTTTGACGTCATTGAAAAAAGGAGTGGTTCAAAAGAGCGTGAAGAAGACTGTGACTTACTAAAACCAATAATCTTGGCGACGCTGCATGATTTGAAAGAAGTCCTTGCTAAAAAAGTGCCAAGTTTATTTTCTGAAGGGGAGGACGCTTTTGAAGTTAATGAAGCGACATTGGATATTTTTTGTGACGAATATGCTTCGATTACGATAGCTAGTTCAGATGGGAAAAGATTGGTATTTGAAAAAGAGCCTTTCTCTCGAGTTGTGCGAGAGTATGGAAGTAGTCTTGACGAGGGTAGAGTTGTAAAGATTAGTGCAACCGTATTTAGTGGAGGAGAAGGAACACCGATTGCATCGACAACATATGAGAGTGTTCTAATACCTGATAGATATCTAGATTTTGCGACGAGTTCGGCACAGTAGTGTTCTCGCTTCTAACGTATTCGTACACCCCGAACACTCCGCCAAAATATAAAACCAAAAAGGAGAATTATTCCAATAAACCAAATACGGGACAAAAGTGCGAGTAGAGTGAGTACTATCCCAACACCTTTCTTCCAGAGGGGTAGTTCGCTTGTTTGAGCGATAGATTTAGTGCTTGCAAGAAACTCCTGAGCGGCTCCTTTCGTTGTCGTTTGTGTCGGCTTTTCAGAAGTCTGTGTTGTTTCTGTCGTGGTGGCTGTAAGAAGTATGTCTCTAAAGCTTTCTATACGATTTGCAGTTGCTTCTGACAAAGGTTCAGCTATAGAGAGAACTGATTTACCAGTATCTATTAGGGTATTCGTTGCAATGGCAATTGTTGAAGTTGCTGTTTTTGCGATGTCCTTTTCTACTGTGGGGGCATCTTTTGATGGGTTATGCACTACAGATACTGATGTTTTTAGTGCTGTTGTTGAGATAACATTTTGATCTTTCGTTGCGGTGATATATGCACTCACTTCATTTTTACCGCCAGTGAATGTGTACTGTATCGACACAGGGATGATGGTGTTGCTTTTGACTGTGAAATCTTTTGAGCCAACAACCTCAGAGTTTACTAAGAACACGACCGTGCCATTAAAAGCTGTTTCACTTTGATTTTGTACTGCAGTAAATATACGAATAGATTCTCCGTCTTTTGGCTCAGGATTGGAAAGCCACACGCCATTCACCACGCCTGCGTTTATTGTTGCAGCTTCCACACTAAATATCGGCAGACTTAAAAGCAATACGCTGAGAGTGAAAAACAGCAGAATCTTTTTAGAAATAAAAAAATGAACAGACATGTAAGGCAAGTGTTTTTTGTGCTTACTCAAAGCGTTTGATGTACACGTGACAATAGGGAACACCGCCAGTCTTATTGTAGTAGTCTTGATGGTATTCTTCGGCTGGATAAAAAGGTTGTGCTTTAAGAACCTTTGTTGTCACTGAGTGCCCGTCAGCTTCAAGTTTTTGTATAAGTCGTTTTGCAATTTCTTTTTGGTTCTCATCAAAATAAAAAATAGCAGATGTGTATTGTTCACCAATATCTGGCCCTTGGCCTCCGACTTGCGAAAAATCGTGCGTTTCAAAGAAGAGTTTTACTAATTCCTCATACGAAGTAACATCTGGATTAAACGAAATCTCAATAGCTTCTCTGTGCCCAGTATTGCCACCGCATACTTGCTCGTAGGTTGGGTTGGGAACAGTTCCCCCTGTGTAGCCCACTATGGTATGTAAGACGCCAATATGTTTATTGAAATGGTACTGTGTACCCCAAAAACAACCAGAAGCGAATAGTGCTTTCTCAGTTTTCATCTTGTTTTGGTTCAAATGTTAATGAGATTGAGTTTACACAATGACGAACGTTTTTTTCCGTTAACTGTTCACCAATGAACACATGGCCAAGATGTCCACCACAGTTGGTACATGTTATTTCGGTTCGTCTTCCGTCGGCATCCACATTTCGTGTTACTGCACCTGCAATTTCATCATCGAAGCTAGGCCATCCACAACCAGAATCAAATTTATTATCCGAACGATAGAGGGCTGCACCACATTTTCGACAGTGGTACGTACCGGTGTCATTTTTTCCGTACAATTCTCCACTAAAAGCTGGTTCCGTCCCTTTGTGTTCAATGATTCTCTCTTCCTCGGGAGAAAGAGGATCTGTTTCCGCGGTTCTCATATGTGTAAGAATACCATTATCAGCTTAATGAAAATAGGATTTTAAGTGTAAAAGTTCTCTCGTATAATGGCTCAAATGACTAAGCCGTTTGTGGGTGGGGATGAGTCTTAAAGAAGGTCGTGGTAGTATCTAGACATGCAAGAAATAATCATGTCTTTTGTAGAATTTGTTAGCAGCGGAGGGAATACTATACAGGCGTTGCTTGTGCTTTTTTTGACTCTATTAACCATTTTGTTGGTCCTTCCATTTATATCAAGAATCGCAAAGTTCGTTACGCGGAAAACGAATACTGATATTGACGATAAACTCACAGCTGCGTTACAGGCACCGGTTTCGTATTTCGTACTGCTTTTAGGAGTTGCGATTATGCTACCACTACTTGAGCTCCCAGAAGTGGTATCGAATATACTCGTTCCTCTGGTAAAGACTTTGTTTGTTCTAACTGTGTCACAAGTTTTGTTACGAACGATTAAAATAACTCTTGAAGGTGCGGCACAAGCACCGCGAATTAAAGCAGTTAATATACAAACAGTGCCTTTATTTAGTAATGTATCTTTTGTTATTGTTGGCGCTGCGGCCCTCTATGGAATATTTTTAGTATGGGGTATCGACGTAACAGCTTGGCTCGCTAGCGCTGGTATTTTAGGTATTGCCATTGGGTTTGCGGCAAAGGATACCCTTTCAAATATTATATCTGGCGCGTTCATTCTCACAGACAAGCCTTATTCAGTGGGGGATTTTGTGGTTCTTGGATCAGGGATTACAGGTATTGTGAGCGATGTTGGACTCCGAAGTACGCGCATTCGTACATTTGACGATGAAGAGGTGACTATACCAAATGCAACTATTGCAAATGAGGCTATAACAAATAAAACAACTGGGCCACGAACAGGGCGTGTAAAAGTTTCTGTCGGGATTGCCTATGGTAGTGATATAAAAAAAGCGGAGGATATTTTACTCGATATTGCGAACGCTCACGAACTTATTCTAAAAGACCCTGCGCCCGCGGTGCACTTTTTAGATTTTGGGGAGTCTTCGTTAGATATGCTGCTTTCCGCGCGAGTCAAAGATCCCCTTACGGTATTTCAGACGAAAAGTGATATACGACACATTATTAATGAACGTTTTGCAAAGAGTAAGATTGAAATCCCGTTCCCACAGCGTGATGTCACTATCAAAAAGTAGACACTTATTTACTGTATAACTTGAGTGCGCGCGCGAGTCGTTGCATGCCTTCATCGATTTGTTCTGGAGTCGAGTTGGTAAAATTTAGTCGCATAGTGTTTTTTGCAGCGTTTGATGCAAAAAAAGATTCTCCTGGAACAAACGCTACTCCTTCTTTGATGGCAAGAGGGAATAACTTCGCCGTATCTATTTTTTCCTTGCATGTAGCCCAGATAAACATTCCTCCTTCAGGGTTGGTGTAAGAAACAGAGTCGCCAAGGTGCTTTTCTAATGCAGTAATCATCGCATCTTTTTGGTTTTTGTATTGGACTGCAATTGTGTTTACGTGCGCTTGGGTATCGTTATCTCGATAGTATCGGTAGACAACATGTTGCGTGAACGTACTGGTGTGCAAATCGGTTGCTTGTTTTGCTATGGTTAGTTCATTGTAAAGTTCCTTATCGCGTGCGATTATCCATCCTAATCGAAGTCCTGGAGCAATGATTTTTGAAAACGAACCAAGAAGGATTGCTTCTTCAGTATGGGCAGCAAATGGTTTACAGCGCGTCCCTTCGAATCGTATTTCACCATACGGGTCGTCTTCTATAAGCAGTATGTCTTTTTTGCTTACAATGTTCGCAATCTGAGAACGGACATCATCACTATATGTTATGCCAGTAGGATTTTGGAAATTTGGAATCGTATATACAATTTTAGGATTGTGTTCTTCTAGAACTTTCTCAAGATTGGTAATGTCCATTCCGTTTATACCCAGATGAATACCTACAAACTGTGGTTCGTACATTGAGAAGGCTTGGATTGCGGCTAAGTAGGTAGGGTTTTCAGTCGCTATCACATCCCCTTTGTTTATGAGCACTTTTCCTAAAAGGTCGAGTCCTTGTTGTGATCCATTGGTTATTAGAACCTGATCTGGAGATATATCTATACCATCTTTTTTCTTATATGATTCCGCAATAATTGAACGCAGCTCGGGAATGCCACTTGTTGTTCCATATTGAAGTGCAGTTTCTGGGCTTTCTTCGAGTGTCGTCAGTGCAGCCTTTTTAAAAGCTTCGACTGGAAAGAGTGCGGGGTTGGGGAGGCCAGCAGCAAACGAGATAATGTCATCATTTTCGATAATATCAAAAATCTTGCGCAAAAAAGATGGAGGAACTTGCTTAATACGTTCTGAAAAATGTTCATTCATTGGGCGGATAATACCATAGCTAGCGTAGTGTGGTAGAGTACGCTCATGAAGAAGATGGCCATCATTCACTATGATGATATTGCCTTGAAAGGTGCAAATAGGAAGGTGTTTGAGCAATCTCTCGTAGATACCATTGCCCGGAGTATTTCTGAACGGCAATTGCCGTTTGTCGTAGAAAATAGGTGGGGAAGAATCGTACTAGCGTGCAAGAGGGGTGCAGAATGGAAAGAGGAAGATACTGCACAATTGCGAACGCTACTAGTAAAGACACCTGGGATTTCTATATTTGGCATTGGCGTTGCTGTAGGTCGAACAGAAAAGGATATGATGACTGCAATTAAAAGTATTGTGATGCCAAT
>Ga0210057_1009539_pt1 | contig 11192 bp, 12 predicted proteins | sample CryGeyCG2114_010_2_FD_183968 | JGI IMG/M metagenome (GOLD analysis project Ga0210057, IMG submission 183968) | Groundwater microbial communities from aquifer - Crystal Geyser CG10_big_fil_rev_8/21/14_0.10 (SPAdes) (version 2) | ecosystem: Environmental > Aquatic > Deep subsurface > Groundwater ...
CTTATCACAAAGTTCATCTAATTGTTCATATGTAAAATTTTCTTTTGGGTAAATAATTTTTAATACCGACATTAATGTAGCTTGTAAACAATGTGTGTTATCTTCTGTATTTGGAAAAAATGGTATATTTAGTTTCATTTTAAGTACGGGCCCGACGGGATTTGAACCCGCGACCTACTGCTATCTTTCTTTGCAGCTAGAAGGCAGTTGCGCTATTTACCTAATCTTTTAGAGATTTCCAGGCTGCGCTACGGGCCCATAATACATTGCCTAGATTATGCTATTTAAATCTTTTTAACAGTTACTTTTATATAGTTTTCTAGCATAATGCAAATATGCAAAATTCACTAGACGTAGTCATAAAGTCACTTGATATGAAAAGAGAAAGGCCTAATGGGGCTTATAAGTACAGGGGGGTAATGGAAATAAACAAGGACAAAGTTGTATTTGAGATTTTGGTAAATCAAAACATCTATGTTGATGATGGTAGATTAGAATTTATTTCTTTAATATACAGAGATACTCCCGGATTTAATCAAATTTTTAAAATAAGGGATATAAAAATTATAAAAGGAATAGGGAGTTACAAAGATACAATAATTAGTGAATTTAATAGGCAGTATGAAGAAGGATGTGCAAGACTAGGATTATTATCTTTTCTTGATAATGTACCCTATCCAAAAATAAGACCTATTAATAAAAATTTAAGCGTGGAACATGATGATGTTATTGTAGAGCATATACTTAGTAAAACAAGAAGATAAAGTTTATAAATTAAATAGACGGGAATTCTCTATGGACCTTAACAAAATAGCTAAAAAGTGGCAGGATAAATGGGAAAGGGAAAACATATTTGTTGTTAGGGAGGATAATAAAAAAAGAAAGTTCTATTGCCTTGAAATGTTTCCGTACCCTAGTGCACCCGCCCTGCATATGGGTCACGTTAGAAATTACGTTATAGGCGACTGTTATACAAGATATAAAAGAATGGGGGGATTAAATGTTCTTTATCCAATGGGTTATGATGCCTTTGGGCTTCCAGCAGAAAATGCAGCTATAAAGAGCAAGGCGCATCCTCAAGAATGGACATTCAGGAATATAAATGGAATCAGGGATCAACAAAAGCTACTTGGACTAAGCTATGATTGGAATAGAGAAGTAATAACCTGCACACCCGAGTACTATAAATGGAACCAGTGGATATTCCTAAAGTTTTTTAAAAAAGGCTTAGCTTACAGGAAGAAATCCCCTGTAAATTTCTGCCCTAGTTGCAATACTGTATTAGCCAATGAACAAGTTATAGATGGAAAATGCTGGCGCTGCAATAATCTTATAGAAATAAAAGAGCTTGAGCAATGGTTCTTTAAAATAACAGCATATGCAGACGAATTGTTGAGAGATCTTGATAAGCTTAAGTGGCCTGAAAAAGTAAAGATAATGCAAAGAAATTGGATTGGAAAAAGCTGGGGCACTTTGGTTAATTTTAAGCTAAAGAACAGCACAGAAGTTATACCAATATTTACAACAAGGCCAGATACACTTTATGGCTGCACATTTTTGGTATTTGCTCCAGAGCATCCTATGGTTCTTGAATTAGTAAAGGGAACAAAATATGAGAAAGAGGCAAAGGATTTCATAAAAAATGTTGTTGTAGAAGAAAAGTTTACTAGGACAGCAGAGGACAAGGAAAAAGAAGGGATGTTTATTGGAAGATATGCAATAAATCCATTAACAAATGAAGAGATTCCCATTTACATAGCTAATTTTGTGTTGTTGGAATATGGAACAGGGGCAATAATGTGCGTTCCTGCCCATGACCAGAGAGATTTTGAGTTTGCCAAGAAATACAGATTACCAATAAGCGTTGTCATACAGCCTATTGACAAAAAATTGAATGAAAAGCTGATGGCGCAGGCTTATGCTGAAGATGGCAGGCTTGTTAATTCTGGCAAATTTTCAGGATTGAATAATAGGGATGCAATAGAGAGGATAAACAAATATATAGAAAAAAATAAGTTGGGTAAAAAAACAACACAATACAAATTAAGGGATTGGCTTATTTCAAGGCAACGTTATTGGGGAACCCCTATACCTATAATTTATTGTAGCAAGTGCGGTATAGTTAGTGTGCCTGAAAAGGATCTTCCTATAAAACTTCCTGAAAATGTAAAGTTTACCGGCAGGGGAAATCCATTAGAAAATACAGTGGATTGGCTGAATGTAAAATGTCCAAAGTGCAGAGGCAATGGTAGAAGGGAAACGGACACTATGGATACTTTTGTTGATTCTTCATGGTATTTCTTCAGATATTGCAGTTCGGGTTATAATGAACTGCCTTTTGACAAAAAAGCTGCAAGGCATTGGATGCCTGTTGACCAGTATATAGGGGGAATAGAGCATGCAGTATTGCACCTGCTTTATTCAAGATTCTTTACAAAGGTCATGAGGGACTTGAAATTACATAATATTGATGAGCCATTTTCAAGATTGTTATGTCAAGGTATGGTTACTTTGGGTGGGGTGGCTATGAGCAAAAGCAAGGGAAATGTTGTTGATCCTAGTGAAATGATCAAAAAATACGGCGTTGATGCTACGAGAATTTTTATTTTGTTTGCGGCATCTCCTGAAAAAGAGCTTGAATGGAGTGAAAAAGGCATTGAGGGTAGCTTAAGGTTTTTGCATAGGGTTTACAATCTTTATTTGGACAAGGAAAGGATAAGTTATAAGCCGCCATTTACCAAGGATAAGTTTTTGCACAGCAGATTGCACAAAACAATAAAACAGGTTAGCGAAGATCTAGAAAATATGCGGTTTAACCTGGCCATAATAAATTTGATGGAGTTTGTCAATACTCTTTACAAATACAAAGATATGAATATCAATAAAAAATGTTTTGAAGAATGCCTTGAAAAATTGCTTTTAATGTTAACACCTTTTACACCACACTTAGCAGAAGAGTTATGGGAGATGCTTGGCAAAAAGCCCTTTGTTTCCTTAGCAAGTTGGCCAAAATATGATGAGAAAAAGATTGATGAAAAGACAGATTTTATTGAAGATTTGGTTAATACTACAACAACAGACATAGCTCACATAAAAGAACTGGCAAGGGTTGAAAAAATAAACAAAATAAAAATATTTGTTGCAGATGATTGGAAGTATAGGTTATTTAAAGACATAAAGAAGGAACTGGAAATTTCAAGGGATATTGGAAGGATAATAAGGAAGGTCATGCTTAAGGGTTATGAAAAAGAAATTCCACAAATTGTTCAAAGTTTGGCAAAAGATGCAAACAAAATTCCAGGGCTTATACTTAATCAAGAAGATGAATTCAATGCGCTTAAGGAGTCTAAAGATATTTTTGAAAAGAAATTCAATTGCAAGATTGAAGTAATTAAATCAGGGGGCAGCAAAGAGGCTAAGGCAAAGCAAGCCATCCCCGGAAAACCTGCCATATTAATTGCTTAATTCTTTTATTACATAAGTTCCTATAATAGCGGCAGTTTCTGTTTTGAATATTTGTTTACCAAGTGTAACAAGATTAAATTTATTCTTTATAAAATTATCAATTTCTTCATCTGCAAAATCGGCTTCTGGACCAAGAAATAGGTTTATCTCTTTTTCAGTTTTATTTTTCAAAGATTCTATTTTATCTTTAGCATTTCTATAAAGAACAATATTAAGCCCTGTAACCCTTTCAACTGCATTATTTAGGGTTATTACCTTATCTATTTCTGGGATAATATATTTTCCGGATTGCTCTGCAGACTCTTTTGCTATCTTTTTCAGCCTTTCGATGTTAATAGATTTAATCTTGCAATTTTTTGATAGTATTGGAATGATTCTCGACACTCCAATCTCTGTAAGCTTTTCTACTATTAATTCAAACTTGTCCTTTTTTATTAAGGGAATATAAGCATTAACAATTAATTTTTCCTTGTAAAACCCTTTTTTTAACACACCCAAATAAATTTCATTATTGCTTATAGACTTGATGCTACATAAGTATTCATTTCCTTTATTATCCAAAACAGCTATTCTTTCTATTGGCTGTAACCTTAAAACCCTTGAAATCCTGAATATTAAGCCCTTTTCTTTGATAACTGCCTCATTTTCTTTTATATCATTTGGGTTTATAAAGAATCTAAAAAGATGTGCCATTTTAAGGTAAAGCTTAAATACTAATTATGTTTATAAAATTTTGTATTAGTAAAAATGAAAAATAATGCCTTGATAATCAGTGTAGCTATAGTTGTTTCAATTTTAGTAATAGCATTTGTTATTAATGAAAAGCTTCCGGATAAAGGCCAGAGAACAATAAGCTCTTCAGGAACAGCAACCATTAAAAGCATGCCAGATGAATCAAGTGTTTATATAGCAATAGAAACTTCAAAAGCAAGTGCAGAAGAATCTAAAAATGAGAACAGTAAGATAAGTGACAGGATTCTTAATGAATTGTATAGCATTGGAATAGACAAGAAGGACATAGAAACTTCAAGTTACAATATATATGAAGACTTTGAATGGAGTGAAACAGGAAAGAAATCTTTAGGATTCAAAACATCTAATTTATTAAGAGTCAAGGTAAAAAACTTTGATTTAATAGGCCAGGTTGTTGATGCTACAGTAAATGCTGGAGCTACTGGAATAAATGGCATAAACTTTGAGCTGTCAGAAGAGAAGCAGAAAGAGATAAAAAAAGAGGCCCTGGAAAAGGCTTCGCAGGATGCAAGGGAAAAGGCTGAGGCAATAGCTAAAGGCCTGAATACTAAAATAGGAAAAATAATATCAGTAACAAATGTTGATTATGGTTATGTTCCTTATCCCTTATACGCCAAGGGAGCGGGTGTAACATTAGAACAAGCAACAACAGAAATTATGCCAAGAGAATTGGAAGTTACAGCAAATGTAAATGTTGTTTTTGAAATTTGATTTTTATTTAGGTAAAACTTTATATATCTTATTAGCTTTAGTTCAACATGAAGAATTTAATGCTTATCCCCATATTCTTGATTAGCTTAGTTTTTATAGCTGGGTGTCAAAATGCAAAATTAACCGATAATGTAGAATGTACAAAAGATTCAGATTGCTCTATTGGTGGATGTTCTGGACAGTTGTGTATTGCAAAAGAAAGTGAAGATGCAATAACAACATGCGAGTATTCCCCTGTTTATGAATGCTATAAACTTACAGATTGCAACTGCATAAATAATAAATGTATATGGAAGGAAAATGAGGTATTTAATAATTGCTTGAAGAATGAGGGTAATTTATGATTATAAAAAGCTGAAGGAATTCATGCCCAAGGTTAATTTAAATTTCTCTGGATCAAGCCCCCCAGATTTGTTTGTTGGAAGATTTAACTATCCAAACGTTTATGCAGGAATATTGTCTCCAGCTGTACACAGCGAAGATTCCTATAAGCTAAGCAGCCCTGAAGAATGGTTTAAAGATAGGCTAAGCATAAAAGAAATTTTAGAGAATAGAGGTGTAATGATTTATTCCAGGTTTACAACTAACATTAAAGCAGAAGATAATAAGTTGCTTAAAGTTATGAAAGAAGTTTCCATGGCATCTAAGCCCTGCGATGTAGAATTTGTGCTGAAAAAGAAGCCTGTTTTCAAGCTTAATTTAGATAGTGTTATGCCACCAATAGGAAATCCAGCGCCGTTAATAAAAGCAAAACTACGGGAAAATCCAAAAATAGAAAGGGGAGTTGAATATGCTGTTAGTGATTATGAATTAAAAGCCAAGGATGCTTTAATAAATTTGTATAAAAACAATTTTAAGATAAGCGACATTATAAAATTGCTTTCTGCTGGTTTGCTAGGAATAAAAAAGAATAGAAAACTTGTACCATCAAGGTGGGCTGTAACTGCGGTTGATTCAACAGTATCAAATGAACTCCTGAAAGAAATAAAATCCTTGCCTTTAATTAATGAGTATATGCTGTTTAATGACGAGTATTTGGGAAATCATTATGAAATTATTTTAATGCCTGGAGAATGGTCTTTTGAGGTAATAGAGTTCAATGAAAATAAAGAGTTTTGGCATGATTATGAATTTTATGAAGGAAAAAAAGAATATGCATCAAATGTTACTGGGGCTTATTATGCAAATAGATTGGCTGTTGTTGAATATTTGAAAAAAATAAAAAGGCAGGCTAGTGCAATTATATTAAGGGAAGTAAGAGGGGAGTATAATGTACCATTAGGCGTTGGAATATTAAGAGAGGTTACAAGAAGTGCATTAAAAAGAAAGGGTGAAGAGTTTAAAGATATTAAAGACTTGTTTGAAGAGGCAGAAAAGAGGCTCAGGCTGAACATTAATTTATTTTTAGAAAAAAGCATATTGTTGAAAAAGAGAATAAGGCAAAAAAGAATGTTTGATTATTTGTAGTTATTTATTAGTAATTACAATAGAAAGGTTTAAATATGATTTACCTATTGGTTTAATATGGAATTTTTTAGTAAATTAGGAGAATATTTGGAACCTGCTAAGAAGTTTATATTGCCTATTGGTTTAAGCCTTTTAGTATGGTACTCTGCTACTAAACCCACTATTTCTGCAGATGAGCCTAAATTATTCAGCAATGAATGGGTGCAAAAAACAAGGGGTGAAATTGGTATAAAACCAAAAAAGGTTAAGTGTAAAAAATGGGGTGTACAAGTTGTGGCATATAAGAATAAGCGTAACTTAGATAAGGTTGTTAAAAGCTTAAACAAAGAAGGTTATGGCACAAAAACGGCAATTAGAAATGGGTATAATGTAGTTTTTGTTGAAGCATATGAAAAACCAATTGCAAACTGGGTTTTAAGGGATATAAAAATAAACAAAAAAGTAAGAGATTTAATAGATGTAAAAGGTGCAAAGGTTGTTCATTTTGATGCATATTGCGAGGTTTATAAAAAAGATGATTTGGGAAAGATTGTAAATTATTTTGCTGAAAAGGCTGGTGTTGATAAAAAATTAGCTGGGTGCATAACAAAGAATGAGTCTGCATTTAATCCAAGCGCAATTGCCTGCATAAAAAAGAATAGTAAATATTCTGAAATTGTGGAATGTGAGCAGTATAAAGAAATAGAATACTATGCTTATAAGCGAAATAGCCCTGAAAAGATGATATTAAAGAAAAGGACAGTTCCAGTAAATATCTTCAAAAATAATAAGAATATAGAGGTTAGTGCAATAGGCCTTATGCAAGTACATCCACAGCATAGAAATGGGTATGAAATAAAGATACATCAATATTTCAACCCAGTAATCAACGCTTATATTGGTATAGATTTAATAAAGGAGGCTGTTGATGTAGTTAAGAAAAATAAAAGAAAGAAAAAATTAGTTGAAGATGTAGCACTAATTTACAATGCCGGGCCCCATATTTATAAGCTATGGAATAAAAAACCAAAACAAGAACAAACAAGGCAATTTGTCAACGATGTCAAAAAATGTTATAATTCTAGATAAAGTTCTTTTCTATAAATTCGGCCATTGTTTTATCACCCAATGCCCTATAAATTTCTAAAGCTATTTTATACATTCCTTCTCTAATGCAAATAAACCCCAAATAGGTTAATCTTCCATGCTCTTTTGTAGGTATTAGGAAAAGCGCCGCATTATCAAACTTGTTCTGCCTTAAAAAATAATCACCAACCTCAGTTAATTTTTCCTGATTATTACATAAAATTAGGGCTTCAACTGCTTCTTTTACTTTTCCCTCTTTTAGTAATAAATCTGAAACCTTTGTTAGCATCTCTTTTTTTGAAGTGCTGTCTAATTTTGAGAAGTCTACATTGGACAAACCCTTCTTGATTATATTAACAGCCAGATGGTTATACTTCATAAGTTGATGTATTAATTTTGGTTTTATATACTTTTTTAAAGAGTAAGGTTTTTAAATAAAGTAATCAATCTATTGAAAAATGAAAGCGAAAGAACTCAAAGAGAAATATCTTGAATTTTTTAAAAGCAAAGGGCATAAAATAATCGAATCAGCCTCTTTAATACCTGAAAATGACCCTACTGTATTATTTACAACAGCGGGGATGCACCCACTTGTACCATTTATACTCGGCCAACCACACCCATTAGGTAAAAGAATCGCAAATGTACAAAAATGCATAAGAACAGGGGATATTGACAGCGTAGGCGATGATGTGCATTTAACATTCTTTGAGATGCTTGGAAACTGGTCTTTCGGGGATTATTTCAAGAAAGAGGCCATAGAATGGAGTTTTGAATTTTTGACAAGCAAGAAGTGGCTCAATATTCCGATTAAAAAATTAGCAGTTACATGTTTTGCGGGAGACAAAGATGCTCCCAGAGATAATGAGGCGGTAAATTCATGGATAAAATTAGGTATTCCAAGAGAAAGAATAGCTTTTCTTCCAAAAGAAGATAATTTTTGGGGACCTGCTGGACAGACTGGACCATGCGGACCATGCACAGAAATGTTTTATTGGATAGATGGAGATGCTCCAAAAGTATTTGACCCTAAAAACAAAGGGTGGGTTGAGATTTGGAATGATGTTTTTATGGAGTACAACAAAACAAAGGAAGGAAAATATGAATTACTGAAACAGAAAAATGTTGATACTGGAATGGGTGTTGAAAGGACAATAGCAATTTTACAAGGGAAGAAAAGTGTTTACGATACAGAATTATTTTTGCCTATTATAAATAAAATAAAAAGTTTAGCAAAAAATTACAATAAAAAATCAGCAAGAATAATAACTGACCATTTGAAGGCTGCCACTTTTATTCTTGGAGACGACAAGCATATAGAGCCGAGCAATGTTGAGCAGGGGTATGTCTTGAGAAGATTAATCAGAAAAGCGATAAGGCATGGCAGTCTTTTAGGCATAAATAAAAACTTTACAAAGGAAATTGCCAAAGAAGTTATAAAAATATACAAAGATGATTACCAAGAGCTTGAAAGGAATGAGGAATTTATCTTCAGCCAATTAGAAGCTGAAGAAAAGAGATTTAAGCTAACCTTGGAAAATGGATTAAAAATATTTGGGAAGCTAAAAGGCAAGCTAATTTCTGGAAGAGATGCTTTTCTTTTGTACCAAAGCTATGGATTCCCGATAGAACTCACAAAGGAATTAGCAAAAGAAAAAGGCATGGAAATTGATGAAGATGGATTTGATGAAGAATTTAAAAAACACCAGAAAATATCAAGAATTGGAGCAGAAAAAAAATTTAAATCTGGGTTAGCTGATACATCTGAGCAAACAACAAGATTACATACAGCTACGCACCTACTAAATGAAGCTTTAAGGAAGATTATTGATAAAAATATAGAGCAGAGGGGAAGCAATATAACTCCGGAGCGATTGAGGTTTGACTTTAATTTTGATAGAAAGCTTACTCCAGAAGAAATAAAGAAAGTGGAAGATGAAGTAAATAAAAGGATTAAAGAGGGATTAAAGGTAGAAAGGCTAGAGATGACGCTTGAGGAAGCAAAAAGATTAGGAGCGCAGGCATTATTCACAGAAAAATATGGGGGAAAGGTAAGTGTTTATAAAATAAATAATTACAGCATTGAAGTTTGCACTGGACCGCATGTCAAAAATACCTCTGAAATAGGCAAGTTCAAGATTGTAAAAGAAGAGGCAATAAGTGCGGGCGTGAGAAGGATAAAAGCTGTTGTAGAATAATTTTATTGTCCTAATATTTAAAACATAAGGAGTAGGGTAAACTAAATCTTTATATTTTCTAACTTTTTTTCTATCTCTTCTAATTCAAGCTCTATTCTATTTTTCTCTGGAACATTAACAACCTTTTTTACTGAAATTTGCGGTTTAGCAATTGGCTTTTCAGCTGGTTTTTCTTCTTCAAATTTTGGCAGGGAGTTATGCAAATCAATAGAAAGCTTTGTTACATCCCCAAATATTTTCTTAAAATACTCCAAGTATGCCTCTTTTTTTGCCCTAATTTCCCTGATATCCTCAAAATATTTCAGGAGTTTTGTGTCTTCTATCGCTGTTTTTAGCAATTCCTTCCTCAGGTAATAGGGAGAAGCGACCATTACATGCATTACTTCTGGCTTTTCTTTTATCATACTTCAAAAAGGTTTTTATCTATGTCAAGAAGCTTATTTTTTATTTTTTCTATTTCATCCTTCCATGCCCTTAGATTTCTTTCTTCCTCATCCTTTATTCTCATAAGCTCATCAAGGGTATTTTCCGCTTCTTTTATCTTTGCTTTTATGCTGTCTATCAAATGAATAGCAGTCTTGTATTTATCTATTTTTACAAATATTGGCTTTTCTTCATGAATTGCCTGCTGGACTATCTGCGGCTTTGGAGTTGTTAGAGGCATTGTCTTTTGCCTAAATGGAATGTCCTGCCTTTGAACTTCTGCCTTTATTTGGTCTAGGGGTTTTATAGTTGGGGTATAAGAAGGAAACTCGGGCAATCTTGGCAATTCCAATTTTTCATCTTTCTTCTTTCTAAATAAGGCCATATATTCAAATCGCTTGGGGCATTATTAAATTTTTCTTATTATTCTTGTGTAGTAAACAAAATACCTAAATTTATTTAAATAAGGGGTTATACTAAAAATGGCATGAAAAGGTGTAAGAGTTCTAAAGAGGTTGAGGAAGAAACAGAAAAAGCTATAGGTGCGTTAATAGGGAGTGAGATATTGCCTGTAATAAGGGAGCTCAAAAATAAAAAAAATGTTTCTGAATTCAAGCTTGCAGAAAAACTAAAGCTGGAAATCAATGATATAAGGAATCTAATATACAAACTTGATTCTTATGGGTTGGTGTCTTCTATAAGGAAAAAGGACAAGAAAAAGGGGTGGTATATTTATTACTGGACATTTGACGAGGCAAAGGCCTTTAACATAGTTATAATGATCAAACAAAGAATGCTAAACAAATTAAAAGAGGAATTGAAATATGAGGAAAAGAAAGTATTTTTTGTATGCCCTAATAAATGCACTAGGATAGATATAGAAACAGCCATGGAAAACCAATATGTATGCCAAGAATGCGGAAGCTTGATGGTGCAGGAAGATACTGCAAAAAGGATAAAAAACATTGCTAAGAAGATTAAAAATTTGGAAAATGAATTGTTAAGGTTAAGGGGGCTTACCCAAAGATAAGTTTATATAAACCATAAAAGACCTTGCTTCCATCTAATGGTGGGATTGGAAGCATATTGAATATAAATAACCACATGTTT
>Ga0210057_1009540_pt1 | contig 11192 bp, 8 predicted proteins | sample CryGeyCG2114_010_2_FD_183968 | JGI IMG/M metagenome (GOLD analysis project Ga0210057, IMG submission 183968) | Groundwater microbial communities from aquifer - Crystal Geyser CG10_big_fil_rev_8/21/14_0.10 (SPAdes) (version 2) | ecosystem: Environmental > Aquatic > Deep subsurface > Groundwater ...
GAGACACCAATAACAGCACCAGCACGCCCGCCGACGGCGATTGGAAAGACATTAAGTTTGCCGCCGGCAGTCGCGGTCGGTTATCCCAGATTATTTTCCGCTACGGCTCCGATAATGTTTTGGATATCGACGCTTTGGCTGAAGTGGTTTTGAAAGAGGATTGACTTGACAACATTGCCTTCTTTTTTATTCTGCTATATAATTTCGGCGATATGGAAAAAACAAAAGAAAAGGCCTTGCGGCTGGGCTTGGCGGTTTATCGGGTGACCAAACTTTTCCCAGAGGGAGAAGTTTTAATTTCTCAAATCAGGGAGGCCGCCAATCAGGTTTTGTCCGACCTGGTTTTAGGCCGGAGCAAAGAGGCGCGGAAATACGCCGAAGTCATTTTGAACTATTTGCGGTTGGCCCGGATGCAGAACTGGATAAAACCGGTCAATTTTGATATACTGATAAAAGAGTACGGCGGATTAATAGCGGAGATTGGAAGCGGCGGGAAAGAAAGGGTTGAAAAGAAAAAAACTATCAAATTGACCGAACGGCAGAAAAAGATATTGGACTATATTCAAGGTGTAAACCTCAAAAGTTTTCAGGCCGGAGATTTAGATGTTAGTTTGCTTAAACTAAGTGCTCGCACTCTGGTTCGGGAATTAAGCGAATTAACCGACAAGGGTTATGTGAATAGAGATGGACAAGGGAGGGGTGTTTTTTACTCTCGTATAATCACGCCAAATCACGCCAAATCACGCCAAGAATAAAAATAATCACGCCAAATCACGCCAAATCACGCCAAGTATAATGAAAAAGAAGGAATTTATCAAGCTCTACGATGAGTTTGCCCCGCGAATTCATCGCTTCATTAACCTGAAAATCAGCTCAATTCACGACTCGGAAGACCTGACTTCGGAGACCTTTTTTAAATTTTGGCAAAAGAGCAGGGAAAACCGTCTTAATGATATTAAAATTGACTATCCAAAAGCGATGCTTTACCGAATCGCCAATAATCTGGTGATTGATTTTTACCGCAAAAAATCCAGAAAAGAGGTTTCTCTTGACCCGGAAGACAAAACCATAACAAAAATAAAAGACAGGGTTGACTTGGTTGTTAAATCAAATTTGGATTCCGACATGGAACAAATCAAAACGGCGCTGGCGCAGCTCAAAGAAGAGCACCAAAATGTGATTGTTTGGCGCTATCTGGATGAACTTTCAACCAAGGAAATAGCCGAAATTTTGGGCAAATCAGAAGGAGCGGCCAGGGTCTTGATTCACCGCGCCTTAAACGCTTTAAAAGAAAAATTTGGAAGATAAGTGGATTACGAAGTCAGAATGACGCTGTGGTCATTCTTATAGATTCTTCGCCTAACGGCTCAGAATGACAGTTTGCGGCAGATATATTCTGTAACAAAAGGGGGTTTCAATCGTCTATATTATTAATGATGACTGATAGGGAATTAATCAAAAATTTAAAAAAATTGGATAAAATCCAGCCCTCAAAACATTGGCTGGTTTTATTGCGCCGAAATTTAATCGCCCGGGTTGATTACGATATTGAAAGGGAAAGAAGCGAGCGATTCGGTTTTCTGTTTGGCTGGCTGGGCAGTTTCCAATCAACGGCTTTAGCCGTTTCTTTGGTTTCCATCTTTGTTTTTGGACCATGGCTGGCGATTAAGGCCGCGGAAAACAGCTTGCCCGGCGACCTGCTTTATTCAGTTAAAAAAGCCAGCGAGGACGTTCAGAAAACCGTTGCTAATAGCGAAGAAAAGCCCCGCCTGCAGGTGGAGTTTGCCAGCCGCCGCTTAGAGGAATTATCCAGGGTGAATCAGGATATAGATGACAGTTCGGAAAAAACAGAGAAATCAAAAGAGATTATTATTGATTTTAGGGATAATTTGGCCAGTGTCAGCCAACAGATAAAAGATATTTCGTCTAAAGATAAAGCCGTTATAGTCGCCAAAGAAACCATGAAATTAAGCGAAAATTTGGCCAAAGCCAAGAGCGAGGCGTCTTCCGAAGTCAAAGATGATATCGCCGAAGCGGAAAAAAGCATTGAAAAGATTAACGAAGAAATTTTAACGGTTTTGACCAGCGACAACAAAGGAGAAAATGACGAAAGCGCCGCCACGACGACTCTAGACCAGGAGATTATCATTTATCTGAGAGCCAGCACTAGCACGGACGAAGAGGTTTTGCCGGAAAATTAGTTCCGTCCGAGGCGGATAGATTCTTCGCCTTTGGCTCAGAATGACTATCTGTTTTTGTATAATTTTGGAAAGTCCGGATTTTCAATCAAGGTTCGGTCGAATTTTCCCTTAAATATGGGAGAAACCTTGACCTTCGGACAGATTTGAGTTATAAATTAGGACAATCGCAAAGCGATAGAAACGCGATAAATGGTCGGTTGCGATTGAAAATTCATCTCGCGTTTTTTCGAAGAACGCGGGAAAAAAAGTCGAATGAGATTGTTTAATAGCATGTGAATTAGCCAATCTCAGAGATATAAAGTTAAAATGAGTAATAAATTACAGAAATCGATTTCTATTCTGACAAGCATCACCACGACAATTATGGTTTCCGGAGTCGTAATGTTGGCTCCACTGGCCGCTTCGGCCGTAACCATCGTTGATGGCGATATTGTCAGCCCGGACGCTGCTTTTACCGAGACCGATGATGGAATCACTTATTACCCGTACGATGTCTTTATTGTTAAGATAATTAACGGCAAGACATTTAAGCGGTTGATTCTTAATCCGCAGGTATTTGACAGCTACGGGCACTTGGAGTGGGGAAATATCAAGACCATTTCAGCCGCTACGGTTGATGGTTACACCACTTCTCAGTTGGTCCGGCAGATCGACACGCAGCCAGTTTACAAACTGGTTCCCGATGGCGACACCGGCACTAAAGAATGGCTCAATATGACCGCCGCCGAGTTTGAAGCGGCCGGTTATGATTGGGATTCCATTTATATCGTCAATGGCACTGATGTCGGCAATTATACTACCGGTTCGGATATTGTTGACGGAGGAACTGTCAGTAGTGGAACCTTGACCGCTGTTTTAGCGGCCGATACTCCGGCCTCTGGCATCACGGTTAAGAACGCGGCCAGAGTGCCTTTTACCAAGGTTAACCTAACTGCTACTGGCGGAGATGTTATTGTTGACTCGTTGGTTATTGAAAGAACTGGTTTGGCTCAGGATGGCGCTATTTCATCAGTCGATATTATCGACGATAGCACCAACCGAGCGATTAACACTACCAGCAAAACCTTTAATTCTCTTCATCAAGCCAACTTTACCGATGACTTTACCATCAGCAAGGGCACAACTAAGTCAGTTATTCTGGCCGCTAATATGGCCTCTGACTTAACCAGTTATTCAGCTGAAGCGCCATCGTTGAGTTTGGTTTCAGTCATCCTAAAAGGCAGCGCTTCTGTTAGCGCTTCATTGCCGCTTACCGGCAACTCGATGACAAATAACAACACTATTACCATCGGCGAAGCGACTATCTCGATAGGCGCGTACAGCAATGCGAGTTCTACCGCTATCCAAGTTGGCAAAGAGGATTACACCTTCTTCTCCTTTCAGGTTAAAGCTGGTTCAGCTGAAAAAATTCAGTTCAGCCAGGTTAGAGTTTACCAGGAAGGTAGCGCCAGTTTGGGAACAGATGTCATTAATCTTGAGCTGTTGCAAGACGGCACCAAGATTGCTGATGGCGTAATCTCTACCAGCAAATACGTTGATTTCAGTTTCAGCACCATTACTATTGATAAAGGGCAGATCGCCCAGTTCCAGGTTAGAGCTGATGTCAACGATGGTTCCGCCAGAACGATTAAGCTCGGCATCTATAAGACCACCGACCTATTGGTCAAGGGTATAACCTATGGTTATAATATCACCCCGACCTATACCGGCGCCGGCTTTTCTTCAAGTCTTAGTCCGGTTTTGCACGACAACGAATTCACCATTTCTAATGGTACTGTTCAGGTAGTCAAGAGCACCAGTGTTGGCGCGGAGAATATCGCCGTTTCCAACAATCAAGTTCTGGGCGCCTTTGAATTTGAAGTTAAGGGCGAACCGGTTACCGTTTCCCAGTTGGTCTTAACAGTTGCCTCAACTGGCGATCCAGGAGCTGGCAGCGACGCTATATTGGGTGTTGAATTAGTTGACCCATCCGGTAGTGTTGTCGCCGGGCCAACCGACCCAGTCCTAAGCACTGGCGTGGTTACCTGGTCGGACAGCTTTACGGTTCCGGTCGGCAAGACCATCTATAAGGTCAGAGGCGACCTGCAGACGAGCGCGTCTTGGGCGAGCAACGACACAGTTTACGTCAGCTTCACTCCTTCGGCGATGACTATCACCGGAGATGTGACTGGCAATACTATCACCGCTACCCCGAGCTCGGCTATTTCCGGCAACACTCAGACTGTTAAAGCTAAAAGTTTGACCGTAACGAGAAATACTTTGCCAGCAACTGGCAATGTTATCCTCGGTTCAACCGATGTTGCTCTGTCCAGCTGGAACTTTGACGCCACTGATTCGGGTGAAGACATCAGAATCACCTCAATTCTGTGGGCAGGCAAAGGCCAGTCGGCCACCAACACCGACGCTTTAACGACTTTTGTTGACGAGAACAAGAATGGCGTTTATGACGAAGGCACCGACACAGCGCTTTCTCCAGTCAATGACGCTTTGGCTTCAACAGACGCCAGCTCTACTTTTGCCTTTACCGACCCGATTATTATTACCAAAGGTACTTCCAAGCATATTGCTTTAAAGGGTAATAAGAATAACACCAATTCCAATGATACCGAGCAGTGGGGATTGAATGACGGCACAGCTTCGGTTGTTGCTTACGGTATTTCTACCGGCAACGCGGTAGTTGAAAGCTTAACTGCCGATCATGGTCCAACATTGACTTCGGTTAGCAAAGGCACTCTGGTGATTGAAAATGCCAGTAACCCGGCTTCGGCTATTGTTGTCGCTGGCACAACCGGCAATATCTTCACCAATGTCAAACTGACAGCTCAGTATGAAGACCTTGACCTAGACCAATTAGTTGTCTATGTCGCCGACGGCAGTTACTCGTTCAATTCTTTGACTACGGGCGACTACCGAGATGTGACTAATGTTGGCATCTATAACGGCATAACTAAGTTGGGCGAGGCTTCTATTCCTTCAACCGGCTACTACACCTTTAACTTTGACAAGGGTACCCTGACTATTCCGAAAGGCGCTTCTAACGCCGTAACCCTGACAATTAAAGCGGATATGAGCACGGTTGACCCGAGCACAGACAGAGCTCCGGGCTCCAACTCGGCTGATATCAAGATTGGATTTGGCGGTGACGACGGCGTTAAAACAACTGGTAAATTGTCCAATAGCGAGATCACCGGTTCAAGCTATGAGACCTATCGCAGCTCAACCAGCTCCGCTATGGTTCTAAGGTCCAGTAAGCCGATTATTGCCCTGCCATCTTCAACCGATCGGTTGGGCGCGGCCAGCGGTTTGACTTCAGATGACATTATTGTCTATGCCTTTAAGGTGACAGCAGACGCTACTGGCGGCGAAGTACTCTTGTACAGAACCACCTTTGCTTTTGCCACCTCGGGCGCAGGAGTCATTGTCGGCAACATCAGGGTTAGAGACGACAGCAGTAATACCCTCAAGGTATCAACTGCTCCGGTCCAAGTAGATGGCGTCGCGGAAGTTTACTTCACGACTACCTTTAATAGCCCCGATGTAACTAATGGCGACGCTGGAGAAGCTATTAGAATTAGCTCTGGTTCAAGCAAGACATTCTATGTCTATGCTGATATCAGCGGCGCTGACGCCAGCGGCGATAAGCTTACTGTTCGTTTGATTGGCGATACCGCATCAACTTCATCTGCTGTCAATGTTGACAACAGCGCGGATGCGTTCGGTACGCCGGCTTACGACTTTGCTTCGCAGGTTGGTAACTTCATCTGGTCTGACAACTACAAGGAATACAGCATTTCCGGCACTGATGGCAACAATGCTACCACTCAGCCTCAGTGGTATAATGGCCACTTGGTACCTGGCTTGGATAACCTAGTCAGCACCACGCCTTATACTCTCAGCTACTAATCTTGTCTTGTTGAACTAACAGAAACGGAAAAAAAGACCCCCTTTATCGGGGGTCTTTTGAGTTATCCACAATTAGCGTTTATTTTTATTTTTATTTTTTTAATGGTATAATTTACTGATTAAAAGGCGCAATAGAGGGTCGATTTGCGCAGATAGTTTAATTAACAGTATAATTGTTATTTGTTATTAAATGAATAGCAATTTGGAAAAAAGATATTATGAAGAAATTTTCCAAAAGCGATTATTTTCTAATTGCCTTATCAAGTATTATCGCTTCGGTATTTCTGGTAGTTATAATTGTTTCCGGAGCCACCACCATCGGCACCAATATCACGACTACCGGCACAGCTTCTTCCACTTCGGCGACGACCACAGATTATCTCTATGTCGGCCACGACATTACCGAGCCGGCTGGCTGGGATTTCTCTGGCGGCGACTTAATTGTTTCGGGCGCGGCTTATTTTGCTGCCAAAGCCACCTCGACGACAGCGTTCGCGGTTGGCGCCGGAACGATTGGCTCTTTAGATATGACCGGCGGCGACCTGTATGTCCAAGATGATGTTGAAATCGGTGGCTGGGCCAGCACTACCTCCGCGCTTAATACCCAGGGGACGCTTAATGTCGGCGGCAACGCCAAAATCGGCGGAATAACCACTACTAGCGATTATATCTATCTACCTTACTTCAAACTCGTTCCTTCTGCCACTCCGACGCCGGAAGTCCAAGGCCAATGCTTTATGGATAACAGCGATTACCAACTGAACTGCTTTGACGGCGCTGACTGGCATTACGCCTGGTAATTTTAAGCAAAAGATATTTTAGCAAATTGATTTATGAAAAAAATCCTGACAATATGTTTGTCTTTACTGCTTTTGCCTTTTTCAGTTCTTGCCGCGGACGAACTGACCTTTGACGCCGATACGACAATCACCGTTAATGGCATAGATTTAACGGTGATATCTGGCTCAATAGTTGACCAGATGGTAGTAAACGATTCGTCGGTTGTTTTTTCTCTTTCAACCAACTCGGGAGTTGTTCTTAGGTCCACTGGTAGAAAAATATTGAACAATAATCTAACGGATTATATCTGCGGCGATAGCTATTCTCAGATAAGCCTTTCCGGCAATTCTTTGGGTTCCAGTTTAAGTGTTTCTCCTTCAAGCGAGGTTTGTTACACGACTTCCGGAGGCGCTCTAGCCACCGCTTCTTCAGGCGGCGGCGGAACCGCCGTATCTTCAAAGCCGACGACAACTACCGGTCAAGTGACTGCCACTGTTTCAGGCGGCGGCAAGACAACTTTGACAACCAATGAAGGAACGAATGTTTCAGCTGATTTGCCCGCCAACGCCGTAAGCGCTTCCACAGCGGTGAAAATAGAGGCGATGGACAATCTAACCGTGATTGATTCGCGGCCGGCGCCCGGTATCAGAAACGTGGTCGGCGGTTTCGTTTATAATTACACCGCCACGGCCAATGACCAAATAATCAGTAATTTTAACAAGGATGTTACCTTGAATTTCACCTACACCGACGACCAAATTAGCGGCCTGGACGAATCAACTTTGAAGATTTATTACTGGAAAGAATCCACTTCCCAATGGATGGCGATGGTGACTACGGTTGACGCGGAGAACAACACTTTAACCGTTGTAACCGACCATTTTACCTATTTCGCGATAATGGGGCTTTCTGAAGGGGCGGCAGGCGGAGAAGAAACCGCCGGACAAGGAGATTTAATTATCTTTGACGGCGACTTAATTCGGAATCTAAACGCCGACGGCATGGCTCAGTTTGACATTTACATCGTCAAAATGATTAATGGCAAAAGTTTCAAGCGGCTGATTTTGTCTCCCCATGTTTTTGAGAGTTACGAGCATTTTGACAAGAACGGCAACGGCAATCCCTGGGACGATGTCAAGAATGTCAGCGCTTCAACTATGAATCAGTACACGATTTCTGATTTGGTCAGAGCAGCGAACGACGCCAAGGTTTATCGGCTGTTAGCCGGCGAAGGGGCTGATACCGGACTCAAGCAGTGGTTCAATATGACCGCCGAGCAATTCCTGGCCAGTTATGACGCCGATTCTATTTATGAGATTAACGCTGTTGACCGGGACGCTTATGTTTTAGGAGCCGACATTTAGACGGCGCAGCTGGTAATTAGATTACGTAAAAGCAGTAAAGCAGCAATGACGAATAAAAAATATAAACAGGGCAGGTTGCTTGACCTGTCCTGTTTGTGTTAGAATAAAAGAATGAAAAAGATAAATTTAATTCTATCTTTAATAATTTTCTTTTCCGGTTTTTTAGTTTTCTTTCTTCCAAAGAGCGCTGAAGCTGAAACGGGATTAGATGTTTCTTTTAGCGGAGAATACAGCTTCAACAATGCCAGCACAAGCAATATTGTTTTGACCGGATTGACTGAAACTAAATTCATTATTGCTTATCAAGATGGCGGCGGCAATTTAAATTATGGACGCGTTAGAATCGGGGAAATTCTTGACGGAGCTATAGATTACGGGCCGGGATATGATTTTAATCCCACGAACACTTCGGAGATAGCGGTTATGCGTCTTTCGGATAATAAGTTTGCCATTGCTTATCAAAATACCGGAAATTATAAATATGGCGGTTTAATCATCGGGGAAATTAATGGCAACGAGATTAATTTCGGCCAAGAATATTTTTTTAATCAAAATACCACCGGTCATATTTCCCTAGCGCTTCTTTCCGAAGATAAAATTGTTATTGTTTATAGCGATGGAAGTTCCAAATCGCAGCAGGCTAAAGTTATTATTGGAACAATTACGGGGACAGAAATTTCTTTCGGACAAAACCATATTTTTAACTATTCGGCTATAAACTATATTAAAATCGTTGCTCTTTCTGAAAATAAATTTGTTGTTTTTTATGAAGATAGCGGTTCTTCTGAACAGGGCGTCGCCGTTATTGGCTCTCTTTCCGGCGAAAATATTTCTTTTGGCCAAGAATATGTTTTTAACCCAACCGAAACAAATTCAATTTCTGCGATTAAAACGGGAGAAAATGTTATCGCTGTTTTTTACGATGACGAAGGCGAGATATCTAATCAAGGAAGGGCGGTTTTAGCGACAATCAACGAATCCTCTATTTCTTTTTCAAATGACTTTATTTTTAACCATGCTATTACCGGTTCGGTTTCGGCTTCTCTTTTTGATGTTAACAAGATATTAATTGCCTACCAAAACAAGGGTAGTTCAGATTATGGAGAACTGGTGGTTGGACAAATATCTAACGGAAGCGTTAGTTTTGATTCTAATAAGTATGTTTTTTATCCAAGCGAGACGGAAGTGATTTCGGTTGATAATCTGTCTAAAGAAGATTTTATCCTAATTTATCGGAAAGCGACTAATAATCTTAATTACGGTATTGGAATCGCCGGGATTGTCACCGGATTTATTGAAGAGCCGCAGCCGGAACCGCAACCCGAACCTCAACCGGAGCCTGAACCAGAGATAATTTCCTTAAATAACGGCGATTTAGTTAGAAATCCAAGCGCTGACGGTAGTAATAAATTTGATGTTTATATTATTAAAATTACTGACGGCCAAAAATTTAGAAGATTAATTCTTTCCCCGAGTATTTTTGACAGTTATGACCATTTAAATTGGGAAGATATTAAAGATATTAATCAGGCGACAATGGACTCGTATTCTATTTCAGATTTAGTCAGAGTTGAAAACAGCGAAAAGGTCTATAAAACAATACCATTAAGCGACACGGGAACCAAGCAATGGTTGAAGATGACTACCGGTCAATTTTTGAATCAATATGACCCAGATTCTATTTATATGATTAATCTTATGGAGTTAAATATTTATCAAAGCGCCGGCGATATCACTGCTTGATTTTTAAAAATATCCGTATTAGTATATTTCCACTATGACCAAGAAAAAAATCATTATTTCTATTTTAGTTTTAGCCGCTTTATTCTCAGCGGCTTATTTCTATTACACAGATTTTTATATTAAATCAACTCAAACCGATAAAATCTATACTAAGGAAGATTTTCCTAAAGCCTTGGAAAAAATGAGCGAAGAAACCTTTGAAAAGAGCCTAAAAGATTTAAATTATCAATATGAAATGCTGGCGCAAGATGACCATATTTATATCCGCTGGAATAATATTGGCATTCTGAAAAAACGGTTGAAAGATTATGACGGCGCTGTCGAAGCCTGGCAGAATGCCATTGCAAGCAATCCGGATCAGTATTTAGCTTTTGGCAATCTGGCTGATCTCTATCTTTTTGATTTAGGAGAGTACGACAAAGCCGAAGAATATTATTTGAAAGTTTTAAGTATGGATAAGCATAACTACAACAATTATTTCGGGGTTGCCGCTCTTTATCGGTATAACCTAACAGATAGAAAAGATCAGGTTGAGTATTGGATGCTGGAAGGAGCGAAAAACAATCCAGATCAAGCCGAGGCCTATTATCTCTATCTGGCCAATTATTTCTATCAAGATGGCGGCAGTTTGGCCAAAGCCAGAACTTATAGCCAGAAAACACTAGAACTCGACCCAAACTTAAAAAGCCAGTTGCCTAATTTATGAACTTTGAAAAGATATTAAAAATTATCATCTGGACAGGATTAGTTGGTATTTGTTTTATTCCTTTAATTGTTGACGGAGATTATTATTTTCCCTACATTACTCCCAAGACCTTGGCTTTTAAAATCGCTGTGGAAGCGCTTTTTTTGGCTTATTTGATTTTAGCGGTTAAAAAGCCGGAATACCGGCCAAAACTTAATTTTATTCTGATTTTATTTATTTCTTATTTAGCGGTCATTTTTGTTTCTTCTCTTTCGGCTGGTTCTTTTTATTTCAGCTTTTGGTCTAATAATGAACGGAGCGAGGGACTTGTTTTACTTTTGCATCTTCTACTTTATCTGATTATGTTAAGCGGATTTGTCAAGGGCGTTAAACAGTGGTCGATTGTTTTAGAGGCGTCGTTCGCCAGCAGTATTTTAGTCAGTTTTGTCGCCCTGGGCCAATATTTAAAGCTAGATTGGGTTATTGAATCGGCCGCTGGTTCGCGCCTAACTTCAA
>Ga0210057_1009541_pt1 | contig 11192 bp, 13 predicted proteins | sample CryGeyCG2114_010_2_FD_183968 | JGI IMG/M metagenome (GOLD analysis project Ga0210057, IMG submission 183968) | Groundwater microbial communities from aquifer - Crystal Geyser CG10_big_fil_rev_8/21/14_0.10 (SPAdes) (version 2) | ecosystem: Environmental > Aquatic > Deep subsurface > Groundwater ...
AAAAAGAAACTAAAATTAAAAGAATTTTATTCAAAAGCTCTTCTTTCAAAAATAAAAGCACGGCTCCCACAAAAGCAATCAAACTAATTAAAAATGTGCTAATTAAAATATAAAATAAGATGCTCATAAATAAAAAAGGGAATTATTTTTTAACAAAAAGGCCACAAAAACAGCGTCCCTGTTCTTCAATTTCGTTTTTCATATAAATACAAGGGCAAATTATTTTTTTATCTTTTTCTGTGTTTCCGGTAACTCTTCGACAGGGACAATACCTTTTTCCGAATTTTTGTTCTCTTTCTAATAAACTCTTAACTAAAAAATTAACTACTTTTTCGTTTGGATTTAAAGAGAACCCATTTTCTTTTGCCCATTTTTCATAATCTTTTATTGTTTTTTTAATAGAATCCATAAATTTATTGAAGGTTTTCTTCTAACCATCTTTTTATTATATCTTCTGGTTGAACCCCAATAAATCCACTTTTTTCTTCCCCATTTTGAAAAAGCAAAATCTGAGGTATTCTATCAATACCATATTTTTGGGAAATTATCGGCGCTTCATCAATATTTACTTTGACAAAGATAATTTTTCCTTCAAAATCTTTAACTAATTTATCTAAAATTTGAGCAAGCACAGAACAAGGAAAACACCATTTTGCCCAAAAATCAACCAAAACCGGTTTTTCGGCATTTTGAATTTCTCTTTCAAAGTTTTGATCAGTTAAAGTGAGAATCATTTAATTCGAAATTAATTTAACACTGGTTATTTTTACTGTTTTCGAGTTCAAGGCTCTTAAATCTTCTTTAGATAAATCATGAACATTCCCATCTATAGCAATCACATCAGGATTAGCTTGAACCGTCAACTTAACATCATTTTCTATATCGCCAGCTGCTAATTTAATAATAATTGGCACACCATTTGTAATTTCTCTCTTGAATTTCTTTAATCCAATTTTGATGCATAATTATTAAAGAAAGACTATAAATATAAAAGTCAGTTTTCTAATCATTATATATTTAATCAAAAAAGGGGCTCAAAATCAACTAGGAAGTTAAATTTTGAATCTGTATCTCTTCATTAAAAGAGAATTGGAAACAACGCTGACCGATGAAAAAGCCATGGCGGCAGCGGCAATCATTGGATTTAAAAGCCAGCCAGTAAAAGGATATAAAATCCCCGCCGCAATGGGAATACCAACAATATTATAAATAAACGCCCAGAAAAGATTTTGTTTAATTTTATTTAGAGTATAATTGCTTAAATCAATGGCCGTAATCACGTCCCGAAGGTCATCTTTTATTAAAACTATCTCGCCCGTTTCCATCGCTACGTCGGTTCCCGAACCCAAGGCGATACCCAAATCGGCCTGAGCTAGGGCCGGTGCATCGTTGATACCGTCCCCAATCATCGCCACAACGTTACCTTCTTGCTGTAATTTTTTAATCTCGGCGGATTTTTCTTGGGGAAGCACCTCTGCCAAAACCCTATCAATGTTAACTTCCTTAGCTATCGCCTGCCCCACTCTTTCATTGTCGCCGGTAATAATGGCTACTTTTTTACCCATTCTGTGAAGCATCTCCACCGCCTCTTTCGAATATTCTTTTAGAGTGTCGGCCACGGCAATTAAGCCGATAATTTCGCCGCCAAAGGATAAAATCATTACTGTTTTTCCTTGGTTTTCCAGGCCGATTATTTTTTCTTCCAATACGGCCGGGTTGATTTGATTATCAATCATTAGTTTTCTTGTTCCCAATAAAATCTTTTTATTTTGAAAAAAAGCCTGAACTCCCTTCCCGGGAATAGCTTGAAAATTCTCTATTTCTTCTAATCCGGCATTTTCTTCCTTGGCTTTATCGACTACGGCTTGAGCTAATGGATGTTCTGAATTTTTCTCAATAGAGGCGGCCAGCTTTAGTACCATTCCTTCATTGGTTTCGTTTTTAATTTTAACCACATTGGTTACGACCGGCTCACCTTTTGTTAAAGTGCCCGTTTTATCAAAGATTACCATATTAATTTTGCGGGCTACCTCTAATGCCTTACCGCTTTTTATTAGAATCCCGTTTTTAGCTGATAGACCCGTTCCCATCATTACTGCGGTTGGCGTGGCCAAACCCAAGGCGCAGGGACAAGCAATAATTAGAACTGCCACAAAAACCGTTAGGGCAAAAGCAAATGGTTGGCCGAGAATCAACCAAACAATAAAAGCTAAAATAGCTACGCCAATTACCGTCGGAACGAAATAGAATGAGACCTTGTCGACCAAAAGCTGGATTGGCGCTTTTGAACCCATGGCTTCCTCGACTATCTTAATAATCTGGGCCAGCATTGTATCTTTTCCGACGCGTGTTGCTCTAAATTTCAGGACGCCGGTCTTATTTATTGTCGCGCCGATAACTTCGTCGTCTTTTTTCTTTTCAACCGGAATGCTTTCGCCGGTGATCGCTTTTTCATCAATGCCGGAATAGCCGTCAATAACGACCCCGTCAACAGGAATTTTTTCTCCGGGTTTAACTAAAATAATATCTCCGACTTTTACTTCAGATATGAGAATTTTTATTTCCTCGTTGTTTTTTATAATTGTCGCCTCTTTGGGCTGAAGGCCCATCAGTTTTTTAATTGCCTCGCTTGTTTTCCCTTTGGTTATTGCTTCAAGATATTTTCCCAAAGAAATAAAAACCAAAATTAGAGCCGCGCTTTCATAATATAAATGATTTCCAGCATAGTCTGGTTTAAACCAGACTAGCAAAGAAATAACCAAACTGTAAAAATAAGCGGCTAAGGTGCCCGTCTCAATCAGAGAATCCATATTGGGGTTTCTCTGGATTAGTTTTTTTAGACCAGAGATATAAAGCGGGTAATTGACAATCATAATAGCCGTAGTGATTGCAAATTGAATAATAACCTCTATTTTCAAAGGTAATTGAGGCCGGGGTAAACCAAACATTTCGCTCATAACCAAATAAAAAATGGGCAGACCGAAAATTGTCGAAAAAACAAAAGTATTTCTTAACTTTTTAATTTTCTGGGAGTTTTCTTCTCTATGGTGGTCGTGCATTTCTTCCTCAAAGGTTTCATCAGCCGCCCTATACCCTAATTTCTCAATGATTTTTTTTATTCTATCGATACTTATTTCAACAGAATCAAATTCCAAATATAGTTTTTCCGAAGCAAAATTAACATTGGCGGATTTAATGCCTTTCTCTTTTTTCAGAGTATTTTCAATAACGGCCGCGCAAGAAGCACAGTCCATCCCTAAAATTTTTAAAATTTTCTTTTCCATAAAATTATCAAAATATTATTTATTAACTCCGCAACCGCAACTGCAACCACTGGCTCCCGAAGGAATAAAAGCGGGAGAGTTTTCTTCGTTGGAAACATTGGAAAATGAATTTATTGATGTTCCTTTATTATCAACTACTTCAATTAAACCTGAAACCATTCCCATCCAACAGCTAAATTTGTATTTTCCCGGTTTTGTGGGCGTAAATTCTTTAATGCTTGTTTGGCCGGGCGTCAAATTAATCGGTCCATCAAATAAACTGCGGGAGATAACGGCATTGGTGCAACCGCTTGTGCCAATGTCTTTGATCTCCCATCTCACAGGAATCCCCGACTTTACCTTAAAATAATCTGGGTTATATCCAGAACTTGAGGCCTCCATTTTTAAAATTTGTTTTCCATTAACAATTGGAGCAAATCCCTCTTCTTTTACATTAGGGGGTTGGATAATTTTATTTCCTACATCATTAAAGCTGGAAAGACCTAAAACATTGAATTGAGAATTAATGTTATAGAGGGCAAAAAACAGAAGGAGAAAACCAGCAACTTTTAGAAATCTGAAAGACAGGTGATGTCTTTTAGAAAAACTCACGCTGGAAATCCCGATTGCTAAAAGCATGGGCAAAGTGCCCAAAGCAAAGAATAACATAATTAAGCCGCCCTGAATGGGGCTTCCTGATATTAGAGCCAATCCCTGGGCAGTTATCGTAAATCCGCAGGGTAAAAAGAAAGTAAATGCTCCCATTAGAAAGGGCGTATAACGACCCTTAAAATTCGACTCATCAGCAATATATCTCGTAATAAATTTTGGCATTGTAAACTGAAATTTCCGAAAAGCCTTCAGTCCTAACATCTGTAGCGCCAAAAATATCATCATTACAGAAACAGCGATAACCAAAATTGAGGTGAATTTTAAGGAAAATTGTAATTTGCTACCAATAGCGCCCAATACGGCTCCTAAAATTAGGTAGGAAACAAGACGGCCAGCGTTAAACATAAAGTGCGGTTGAAGTTTTGTAATAGTAGATTCATTCTCAGGATATAATTCTAACCATTGCTTTGACATAGAAAGGACTAATCCTCCTACTAATGCCGCGCAGGTTGAAATGCCAGCTAAAAGCCCGAAAACAAAAAATGTTATCAGAGAAGATGAAGAATTGACGTTTATTAATCCTGATAGGCCTAATCTAATTAGGCCGATAAAAAGAAGAATAATTAACAGCCCCATTCCAAAAGTTATCAAAAATTCCTTTCTATTAAAACCATCTGAAAATTCATTCTCTCTATCAGAAAAAACATAATTTTCTTTTTTAAAAATTTTATTCAATTTTTCAGCGCTCGGTAGCTCTCCCTCATATTCAATTAAAACCTCTCCCTTACTCGCTTTGGCCTCAACCGATTTTATTCCTTCTAATTCCAATAATTTTTTCTCTATTAAAATCTCGCAGGAGGCACAATGCATGCCCTGAACAAAATAGGTATGTTCTTTTATTTTAAGATTATTGTTTTCTGACATTTTTATTTGCTAAATAATTTGGTGACTTTTAAAATTTCCTGAATCATTTCCTGCTTTCTTTTCTCATTTCTTGATGCCATTGCTCTCTTAAAACAACTATTCAAATGACCTTCCATTAACATCTGGTGGGCAGATTTTAAAAGCCCGAGTGCTGCCAAATTCTGCTGCATTATATTAATGCAATATTCGTCATTCTCTATCATCTTGATAATTTTGGCGATTAAACTCTGGGCTTTTTTAAAGTTTATAAGAGTTTTTTGTTTTTGAATAATCATAGTTTTTAGCTGTATCTTAAATATACCCCGACCATAGGTATGGGTATTTTCCATATTAACAAAGCAAGAGTTCTTGTCAAAAGCTAAGTCAACTAATTACTCCTCCGCCCAAAAGTTCTTCTCCTTTATAAAAAACAACTGACTGGCCGGGAGTAATTGCTCTTTGGGCAACCTTAAACTTTAAACTATAAACCTTAGACCCTAAGTGGCGAGAAATAATAGCTGAAGCTAACTGGTGGCGATAGCGAATTTTCGCTTTTACCTTTAATGGCAATTTAGGAGTTTTACCAGAAATCCAATTAACGTTTTTACAAACCAATTCTTTTTTATATAAATCTTTTTCGTTTTTTGTCACAATTAAGCGATTTTTCTTTAAATCTTTATCTAAAACATAATAGGGGCCTCCAGACAATCTTATCCCCTTTCTTTGGCCAATGGTATAAAAATATAGCCCTTCATGCTCGCCAATTACTTTACCTTGAGTGTCAATAATTTTCCCGGGTTTTGGTTTAAGATATTTCTTTAAAAAATCATTGATGGTTGTTTGTATAAAACAAATCTCTACTGATTTTTTTGCCTTCAAAACTGGTAATTTAAATTTTCTCGCCAAATTTTCAACATCTTTTCTAGTATAATCTCCGATCGGAAATAAAATATGTTTTAATTGCTTTTGATTGATCTGCCATAAAAAGTAACTTTGGTCCTTTTCTTTGTCTTTGGCTTTTAAAAATTTATAAATTGTTGGTTGTAAGTTGTTAGTTGTAAGTTCATGTTTGCGGACATAATGTCCGGTGGCTAAATAACCGGCATCCAATTTTAGAGCTTTTTCTAACAATAACCCAAATTTTATTTCTTTGTTGCAAACAACGCAGGGGTTTGGGGTGAGGCCCTTTTTATTTTCTTTCAAAAAATAATCAACAATTCTCTTTTTAAATTCTTTTTCAAAATTAAAAACATAAAAGGGAATTTTTAATTTAGTAGCTACTTTTCTCGCCCTTTTTTCGGATTCCGGCGAACAACATCTATTCCAACCGCCAACTAAACCATTATTGTCCGGCGCTTTCCAAAATTTCATAAAAACTCCAATTACATCAAAAACGCGAGCGTTAGCGAAGCGTGGAGATGAACGAAGTTCATCAACGCCAGCCCGTTTTAATAGAGCCGCCGCCACGCTTGAATCAACGCCGCCCGACATCGCTACCACAACTTTTTTACCTTGCCCTTCCGAAGTTTTAACGAAGGAGGGTTTTCTTTTTTTCTTTTCGTTTTTCATAATCCTGAATTGCGGATTTCAATCCCTGTTCCGCCAAGAAAGAGCAGTGCATTTTTATTGCCGGGAGATAACCCAGTCTTTTGGCAACGTCTTTGTAACCGACTTTTAGAGCGGCTTTCAGCGTTTTGCCCTTAACCAAATCGCAAATCATATCGGAAGTGGCAATGGCTGCTGCGCAGCCCAAGGTATGAAACTTGATATCTTTTATAATCTCTCTGTTCCCTTTCTTCTCCACTTTTATGTACAATTTCATAATGTCTCCGCAGCGCGGATTGCCGACTTTTCCCAGGCCTGAGGCATTTTTTATTTCCCCAAAATGGCGGGGATGAACAAAATGGTCTATTACTTCTTTTGAATAATAAGGTTGCATATCTATATGGTTCCTGAAATTTTTCTTAATTTTTTAATTACTTCCGGTAAAACCTTTAAAACGTAATTTATTTCCCATTCTTTTGTCCATCTTCCTAAAGTTAATCTAAGGGAACCGTGGGCCTCTTCTGGTTTTAAACCAATAGATATCAGCACGTGGCTGGGTTCTAATTTAGCTGAAGAACAAGCAGAACCCGTAGAAGCGGCAACCCCTAATAAATCTAATTGAATAACTATTGATTCTCCCTCTACAAATTTAAACCAAAAATTGGTGTTATTAGGTAATCTTTTTTGAGGATGACCATTTAAATAAGCGTTGGGGATTTTTTCTAAAACTCCCTTTATCAATTTATCTCTTAATTTTATTAATCTCTGATCCTCTTTTTTCATCACTTTTTGGCAAATTTCACAAGCTTTAGCAAGGCCTATAATTCCAGGAACATTTATGGTAGAAGACCTCAATCCTGATTCCTGACCTCCGCCATGTAAAATTGGCTCAATTTTTGTGCCCTCTCTAATAAATAATAAAGCCACGCCCTTTGGCCCATACATTTTATGAGCAGAGGCTGATAGTAGACTAATATTCATTTTATTTACATCAATTGGAATTTTCCCAAAACTCTGAACAGCATCAGTATGAAAGTAAACTCCTTTTTCTTTACAAATATTTCCAATCTCTTTAGTCGGTTGAATGGTTCCTATTTCATTTGAAGCATGAATTATTGAAACTAAAATTGTATCTTTTCTTATTGTTTTTTTAACATCTATTGGATCAATTAAGCCATATTTATCAACTGGTAATCTGGTTATTTTAAACCCTTGAGTTTCCAACCACTTAGCACTTTCTATAACACAAGGGTGCTCAATTTGAGAAATGATAATATGGTTGCCTTTTTCCCGATTAGCAAAGGCTACCCCTTTTAAAGCTAAATTATTACTTTCAGTTGCTGAACTGGTAAAAATTATTTCATTTGGTTTGGCTCTTATTAAATTGGCTACCACTTCCCTACTTTCCTCTAAGGCTTCTTTGGCTTCTTGGCCAAATGAATGCAAAGACATTGTGTTTCCAAATTTCTCTGAAAAGTAAGGTAACATTGCTTTTACAACTCTTGGATCAACTGGTGTAGTGGCAGCATAATCCATATAGACTTTTTTTAATTTTCTTGGCATGGTTTTTATTTTTTTATTAAATCTGCTAAGGTTAGCGAGTTTAAAGTAGAAATTAAAGAGTCCTGGATTTTCTTCCAGAAATTTTTAGTTAGGCATTTTTTCTCTCTGGGACAAATATGTTTTTCTTTTTTGGCAATACATCTTACCAAAGCCACTTCTCCTTCTAAAACTTTTATAATTTCTCCCAATTTAATATTTTTTGGTTTTCTAACTAAAAAATATCCTCCTTGAACACCTTTTTTGGCCCGAATCAAATTGGCTTTTTCTAATTTAGATAATATTTTCTCTAAAAAATCAAAAGGAATATCTTCTTTCTCAGAGATTTCTTTTAATGGGCAAACTTTTTCTTTGGAAGAATGCTTTGCCAAATAAACCATTGCTCGAAGACCATATTGCGCTTTTTTGGAAATTTTCATGATTCAACTATCCCACTATAAAAAGTAAACCCGACAATTTTAGTCGGGTTTACTTTAACAAAAACAAAAAAAACTGTCAAACTCCACCTTTCTCTTGAGCGTACTTTCTCCAGACCTCTGAAACAGAAGGTTCAATAACTTCTAACTCGCTAAGAATCTTTTCTTTAATCTCTGAAGTTTTTATCTCCTCTTTCTCTCTCGCTAATTGTAGCGCTGCGCTTAAAACCTGTTCTACTACCTCATTTTTTCGCTCTTCTGAGAGATTAGTTCTTTGGGCAGCACCTGTAATTGCTCTTCTAATCTTCTCAGCATTAAAGGGTTCCTTTGTCCCATCTCTTTTTATAACAAAGTTGGCCATAATCACTAAATCTTTTTAATTAATTATTCTTACCCGACCTTTGTTTGTTATTATTCTCTTTTTATTATAACACAACAAAAGCAGATAGTATAATTTTCAAACAATAGCCCCGGGTATAGAAGAAGACTTAACTTTATTTTTAAGCTTCCATTTTAGCAAATAAATAGGTTCCAAGGATAACCATCAAAAAGCCAAAAATGAAAAGCAAAATCAAGTCTAAAAATATAGGAAATTGAGAAAAATTAATTAAACTAGCTCGCAAACCATCTACCCCGTAAGTTAGGGGGTCGATATAAGAAAGTAGCCTTAGCCAACCCGGCAAATTTGTAATCGGGAAGAAAGCACCCGATAAAATAAAAATTGGGAAAATAATAAACTGCATAATTAAAGAAAAGCCATGGATATCCTTCATTTTTGAAGCAATAGCTACACCAAAACCAATAAAACCGACGCTGATTAGAAACATAAAAAGAAAAGCTAAAACTAACCCGAAGGGGTTTATAAGCTGAAAACCCATAAAAAGAGAAATAATTAAAATTAAAATTCCTTGAATTAAGCCGGTTGTTACTCCACCAGCGATCCTGCCCAAAACAACAGCCGATCTCCTAACCGGAGCAACCATTATTTCTTTCAAAAATCCAAATTCTCTATCCCATAAAACAGAAATTCCAGCAAATGTAGAAGTGAAAAGCATGGCCATACCGATTATTCCCGGAACTAAAAAATCAAGATAGTTTGTTTCTTGAGTCATTCCCGGCAAAATAAAACCAGATTTAAATCCAAATCCCATAAATAAAAGAAAGAAAAAAGGCACCATCAAAGAACCAATCACTCGGCTTTTAGATCTTAAAAATCTCTTCATTTCTCTCAACCACATTATATAAATTGCCTGAAGATTATTTGATTTCATATTTTTATCCTCTAATTATCCTCGTTCTTATCTCTTATTTTTTTCTGATCGGCTGGCTTCAGTCTCTCTAATAGTTTTACCGGTAAAATGTAAAAAAACATCTTCTAAAGTTGGCTTTCTAAGGTTAACTGTTTTTACCTTAAATGCCTCTTCTTTTTGGTCTATCTTCATTAAAAGAGGAATTTTATTTTCTCCCCGTTCAACGTTTAAATTAATAAAACCAGAATGTTGTTTAATTCGTTTTACCCAGGACAATTTCTTAAAAATCTCAAAGGCTCTTTTCTGAGGAACTGCCTCAATTGAAATAACATCCCCACCTAAAATGTTTTTTAAATTTTGAGGAGTGTCTAAAGCTACAATTTTACCAAAATCAATAATCCCTACTCTTTGGCAAAGATAGTCAGCTTCTTCCATGTAATGGGTAGTTAAAATAATAGTAATTTTCTCTTTTTGATTAAGCTTGATTATGTAATCCCAGATATGATGCCTGGTTTGAGGGTCTAATCCTAAAGTTGGTTCATCTAAAAATAAGACTTTTGGATAATGCATCAAACCCCTGGCAATCTCAAGTCTTCTTTGCATTCCTCCGGAATAGTTTATTACTAACACATTGGCTTTATTTTCAAGGCCTACCAAATTTAAAACTTCTTTCATTCTTTTTTGGCGAGTTTCTTTGTTTAAACCGTAAAGGCGGGCGTGAAAATCTAAATTCTCTCTTCCAGTTAAACGATTGTCCAATGCCGGCTCCTGAAAAACAATCCCGATAGAATTTCTAACTTCATCTTTTTGTCTTAAAATATCAAAACCACAGACCTTAGCCTCTCCTTTAGTGGGCTTTAATAAGGTTGCTAGCATCTTAATAGTTGTAGTTTTCCCTGCACCGTTAGGCCCTAATAAACCAAAAATTTCTCCTTCTTTAACCTCAAGAGAGATATTATTTACTGCCCTTAATCCGTTGAAATCTTTTATTAAGTTCTTGATTTCAATATCTGACATAAAAGATAAAATGTTTTTTAATTATACTTCATTTTTTTAAATTATAAAAGCGAAAGCCCGAGAAAAACTCTCGGCCTGAATGCTCGCCTGTTTAATGGGATTTTATTGTTCTTCGTATTTTACTTCTTCTGGAAATAGTAACTGAAATGGGTAACCTACATAATTCCGTTTTATCTTCCCACATCCCAAATTTTTAAGGAAGTTTATCATTTCTTCTGTAATCTTTTTTGGGTCTACTTTTTCATCTTTACCGATGTATTCAATTTCTACAAAATCCCCCAGCCCTTTAACCGAATCTGTGGCAATTTCATAATTCTTATATGTCCAAGTTTTTCTTATTTTATCTACCTTAACGAGGGGCTTGAAATTAAGCACATCTAATATCTTTTTTAATTGAGTTAAATCTTCTACCTTACTTTCATATTCGTCGCAGTGATAAGCTTTTCCATTTTCATCGTAATGCCAGTTTTTGTAGTTTATAGAATAGCTATCGCCTTCATCTCGTAACCTTAACCATTCCTTTAAGGGACGAGCTTCAACAAAATTACGGTGAGCTGGAGAAAAATACTCGTCTACTTGATGTTGCTCTGATTTAAAATCAGCATTCTTTTCTAAGAAATTTATTA
>Ga0210057_1009542_pt1 | contig 11191 bp, 10 predicted proteins | sample CryGeyCG2114_010_2_FD_183968 | JGI IMG/M metagenome (GOLD analysis project Ga0210057, IMG submission 183968) | Groundwater microbial communities from aquifer - Crystal Geyser CG10_big_fil_rev_8/21/14_0.10 (SPAdes) (version 2) | ecosystem: Environmental > Aquatic > Deep subsurface > Groundwater ...
GTGCTGTTTGTGTTGCCGAAAGATCCTCGGCAAAACACTTCAAAAGCTGCGTCAGTTTTCGTTGTGATATTTTCCTTTGTTTGAGCGACATTTCTAGACTTTAACATGAGTTTGCTAGTCTAGTGCCTTTATAAAATAATAAATTATGAAGGATACCACTTGCCACCTTTTGTCCACTTCGCCACTTGCGGGGGGGGGTGATAGTAGTAAAATAGAAGCAGTTGTGGAAAACTAAAACTGCAACAAATTTTTATAAAGTTATGGACCAAAATAACGAACCGCCAAAAATAGTGTTTGAGGGCGAAGAGTTTCAACGACCTGCCCGGTCTTTTGAAACGCCAACGCCAAAAATTGTTCGGTTGGTAATTAAATATTCTGGCGGAGCAGTTAAAGATGAAAAACAGGCGAATTATTTTTTGATTGGTTTTGTGGCGGTGGTGATTATTATTTCGCTGTTTTTGATTTTTGGTGGAGGAAATACACAATCAAAATCTCAAAAACTTTCTGATGAAATATTAATACAAATGACACAAACACACGTAAATCAATAAGATAATAGTATTATGAAAATGTATTTGAAAAATAATAAAGGTTTTACTCTCATTGAACTTTTGGTGGTGGTTGCTATTATTGGTATTTTGTCTTCGGTTGTGCTTGCCAGTTTGAATTCTGCTAGAGCAAAAGCTAGGGATGCTAAAAGGGTGAGTGAGTTGAGAGCGGTAGGAACGGCATTGAGCCTTTATTATGATACATATGGAACTTTTTGTGTTCAAAATGCTGGTTCCGGTGGTTGGGGTTGGTTGAATTATCCTTATAGTAGTTCTTACGGGGTTGCTCAACAGTTAGTAAACTTGAAATATTTAGGGGGAGTACCTATAGATCCTACACAAGGTGACCCTGGCGGATATATGATAGCCTGCAGCACAGATAATTTTACTTTGTATGCTACTCTAGAACGCACCTCTGTAATGCCAAATTGTTCCATGAATAGCATAACTGATTATGATACAGCTTACGGAAAAAACTATTGTATTTCTCAATAAGAAATTACTGGTCAATTGCAAATTAGTTTAAATATTAATATTTTCCCCAAAACATATTATAATAATGACAAATTTGGTAATTAAATTTCTAAAATAATTCAAGGGAGCAATCCTCGCCGTTTTATAATTTTTCCTAAAAACGGCGGGGATTTGTGCGCGAACGGGTGAGTGTTGGGATGGGACCCAACACGCAAGACTCATTGAGGACTTTTGTAATCAAAAGACCCAATGAGTGGACAGTTTCTGTAAGAAAGGTGGGTCAAGCAAAATACAAATTTTGTATCTCGGCTTTGCCGAGATTTCAATATTATGTATTTTCTTTCTTAATGCTCGCCAAAACAAAAAACCAAAACCCGCGCGGATTCCCTCCCAGACCCTTCCTCCGCGCGGGCAGAATTCAAAATCCCCGCCGAATTTCAAAAACATTAGTCTCGGTTTTGCGAATCCTTTCCCAGAAAATAGTTTTCGCAAAACCGAGTCCATTTTGTATTGTTATTGAGTGCCTCGCTTTTCTCCTTTGGAGAAACTGTGTATCACACAGGCGTGCGTAGCACGCGCGAGGCACTCCATTGATTACTGATTTTGAAAAAATGTTCGAGCTTGGTATAGTAGAGACACCAAAACGGAACTTAAAGGTTTCGAATGAACTAAGGAGTGGGCGGCGCAAAGCGCCACCCACGCTGTTTGTGTTTGTTTTGCGGGGGAATGCGGGAAATTCTGCGCGCAAGCGCGCATTGTTTTTTCAGAAAGGAGGAGGTTCGAAATCCCGTGCAATACAAAATAATTTGTCCGAAAAGAATTTTTGTTGTGGAAATATTTTTGATATACTAGAAATGTTGAAACCATTATTACTAAGTTAGCAGAAATGGCTATTCCAGCTATCTTAACTTAGGTTAGGGTTTCAACACTGGAGTAGCCATTTCTGCTTTTAAAAAATATGAACGAACAAAAATTCTTTTTGTATGCCCGCAAGTCCACAGATGTTGAGGACAAGCAGGTGTTAAGTATTGAGGCACAGCTTACAGAATTGCGCGCGTTTGCGAAACAAGAAAATCTGTATGTCGTTGAGGAACTAGTGGAGAAACAATCTGCCAAAATTCCAGGTCGTAAAATATTTAACGATATGGTGAAAAGAATTGAGCAAGGTGAAGCTCAAGGAATTTTGGCATGGAACCCCGATCGTCTCGCGCGCAATTCGGTGGACGGCGGGAGAATTATTTATCTTGTGGACTGCGGGCATTTGTTGATGCTTAAATTTCCCACCTTTTGGTTTGAAAATACATCGCAAGGGAAATTTATGCTCAACATCGCTTTCGGACAAAGTAAGTATTATGTGGATTCTCTTTCCGAGAACACGAAAAGAGGACTTCGCCAAAAAGTTCGTATGGGAATATTTCCAAGCCAAGCGCCAATCGGATATATCAACGATTCGAGAACAAAAACGATTGTGGTGGATAAAAAGCAAGCTAAAGTTGTGCGCTTGGCTTTTGAAAAGTATGTCAAAGGAAATATGCGACTGGAAGATATCGCAAACTTTTTGGCGAAGAACCATATCACTACACGTTCCGGAAAAATATTCTCTAAAACCAAAGCGTCTTTTATCCTTTCCAATCCTTTTTACATTGGCTTGTTTAAATATGGTGGTGAAATCCACGAAGGCAAACACGAGCCAATTATTTCAAAGAAACTTTTTGATTCGGCGCAGGAAATGCTGAAAACGAGAGGTAGACCAGACCGCAAACCCAAAAACGAACCACAAGCGTTCTGTGGGCTTATACACTGCGCCGAATGCGGAATGATGATAACTGCCGAAACACAAAAAGGACATGTGTATTATCGCTGTTCTAAAAAATCTAAAACGATAAAGTGTACTCAAAAATATGTTCGTGAAGAAGAAATTGATCGGCAGTTATCATCCATTATTCAAAAAGTTTCTTTGCCCAAAGATTGGGCGGAAGAATTATTGAAAATGGCAGAAAAAGATTTCAAAAATTCCGCCCAGTCTAATTCTGCTTTTGTAGATGAAACGAAAAAAGATATTTTGAAAATCAATATTAAGTTGGAGCGACTTCTTACTGGCTATCTCGACCAAGTAATTGAACAAGATATTTATCGTGTTGAAAAAGGAAAATTATTATTTACCAAGAAGTCGCTCGAAGCCAAAATATCTTCACTTTTCCAAAAGCAGAATAATTGGCTCGAACCGATGAAAAATTGGATAAAAGACGCGCAAACACTAGATGGAATCGCACGGGATACAGACCTTTTTGCTAAAAAGGTCTGTGCCAAAGAAATCTTTGGCTCGAATCTCCTCCTTTCTGAAAAAACAATGCGCGCTTGCGCGCAGAATTTCCCGCATTCCCCCGCAAAACAAACACAAACAGCGTGGGTGGCGCTTTGCGCCGCCCACTCCTTAGTTCATTCGAAACCTTTAAGTTCCGTTTTGGTGCGCCGGGCAGGATTCGAACCTGCGTAGCCCGAAGACGACAGATTTACAGTCTGTTGCGATTGACCACTCCGCCACCGACGCATGTACCCTCTTCTATTGTAATCTATAGGGTACCTATATTTATGCATTAAGGCAAGCCAGCGATATACCTACCTTTTACTTACGCTGCCACTTTTTCTGCACGACGTTTTTTTGTAATGCGCTCATTACTTTTCTTTACATCAAAGAGGAACTCGCCTTTACGCACATCGACTGCGATAGTGCCTCCTTTTAATACATTGCGAGAAATCATAAACTTTGCCACCGGAGTAAGAATCTTTGATTGAATCAATCGCTTCAAAGGACGGGCACCATAGTGTGGATTGTATCCTTCTTTTGCAAAATACTTGAGTACACTTTCTGAGACTTCAAGGGTAATCTCTTTCCCAAGGAGTCGTGCTTGTACTTCTTTAATTTGCAATGCCACAATTTCAGCAATCACCTTTGGTTTGAGAATATTAAATATAATAATATCATCAAGACGGTTAAGGAATTCAGGTCTGAAATGATCTTTCAAAGCAGTCATTACTTTTTCTTTTGCTTCTGTGTAGCCCACTTCTTCTTCATGTGCTTTTGATCCAGCCAAACGAAAACCAATCTTTTCCATTTTATCAATATATTGTGCACCGATATTACTGGTCATAATAATAATAGTGTTCTTAAAGTTCACCATACGCCCCTTCGCATCAGTGAGTCTTCCATTATCAAGAACCTGTAAAAGTATATTGAATACTTCTGGGTGTGCTTTTTCAATTTCATCAAACAGAATAACTGAGTATGGACGATGTCGTACCATCTCGGTCAATTGCCCTCCTTCATCATAGCCGACATATCCTGCAGGAGAACCAATCATTTTTGATACTGCATGACGCTCCATATACTCGCTCATATCGACACGAATGAGCGCCTTCTCATCATCAAACATAAACTCAGCAAGTGCGCGAGTGAGCTCAGTCTTCCCTACTCCTGTTGGTCCGAGGAAAATAAACGAACCAATTGGTCTATCTGGATCAGAGATTCCTGCACGTGAACGCTTCACTGCATCAGCAATCTTATCAATTGCCTCTTCTTGTCCGACAACACGTGCCTTAAGCACTTCTTCAATACGTGACAATTTCTCAGCTTCTTCTTCAAGCATGCGAGATACGGGGACACCAGTCCAACGGCTCACCACATCAGCGATGTCTTGTTCGGTCACTTCTTCTTTCAAAATACGACGTGAGCTTTGTAATTTCTCTAGACGTTTTATTTTTATTTGTAATTCATGCTCAAGATTTGGAATCTTTCCATAACGAATCTCAGCCGCTTTAGAGAGGTCTGCTTCTGCTTCTGCAGTATCAGCATGACGTCTTAATTCTTCTAAATCTTTCTTCAATGCACGAATACTCATCAATGTTTCTTTTTCATTTTTCCACTTTAATTCAAGCTCACGTGTCTTTTCACGGAGTTCAGCAATGTCTTTATCAATAACCTTAATGCGCGCCTTTGCTTTTTTGCCCTCATCACCGCCACCCTCTGCATCTTTTTTCATCGCTTCCTTTTCAATTTCAAGACGCATTATCTTACGATGCGTCTCTTCTAAGATTGGTGGTTTATTTTCAAGCGATATACGTAATGCAGATGCTGCCTCATCGATCAAATCAACTGCTTTATCCGGAAGAAACCGATCAGTAATGTAACGACTTGAAAGATGTACTGCAGAAATAATTGAACCATCTGTAATACGCACACCATGATACAACTCATAACGTTCTTTCAACCCCCGCAAGATAGCGACCGCATCATCAAGAGAGGGCTCGTTGACATGCACCGGCTGGAAACGCCTCGTCAATGCAGGATCTTTTTCAATATGTTTTTGGAATTCATTGAGTGTTGTTGCGCCAATAACACGAATGTCTCCACGAGCGAGTGCTGGCTTCAACATATTAGATGCATCCATAGAGCCTTCAGCAGCACCAGCACCAACAAGTGTATGTATTTCATCTACAAAGAGAATAACCTTCCCTTCAGACCGCTCTACTTCTTTCATAATAGCCTTCAAACGCTCTTCAAATTCACCCCGATATTTTGTACCAGCAATGAGTAGACCCAAGTCCAAAGACACAAGCTCTTTGTCTCGTAGTGATTCAGGAACATCACCTTGCGCAAGCCGATTTGCAAGTCCTTCAGCAATAGCTGTCTTCCCTACCCCTGCTTCTCCAATCAAGATTGGATTATTTTTCGTACGACGTGAAAGAATTTGAATTATACGATAAATCTCAGCGTCACGACCAATCACTGGATCAAGCTTATTTTGTTTTGCTAAGTCAGTAAGACTGCGAGTGTATTTTTGAATAGCACGCATTGCTTTATTTGATTGTGGTGCTTCATGTTCTTGAGCATTACGAAGTTCAGTCAATACCTGTACTGCATTATCTTTTGTAATTTTAAAACGTGACAATGTGTCATGCGCGAATCCAGGCACCGATAAAATACCGATAAAGAGGTGTTCGGTTGAAATAAATTCATCACCAATCTGTGCAGCGACTTTCCCTGCATTTTCAAGTGATTGTGCAAATTCAGGTGTGAGATAAATCTGATACGATGGAGACAAAACTGATCCAACTTCAGAGCCATCGATAGTCTCAAGTAATGTATCAGTAAGAAGCATGGTGTCTACTTCAAGACGTTCAAGAATTGAGAAAACCATGCTTTCTTCTTGCATAATTAATGCAATTAAAAGGTGTGCCGGGTTCACATGATTTTGTCCTCGCTCAATAGCGAGCTCATGTGCTTTGCGTACGGCTTCTTTTGCTTTCGTTGTAAAGTTATTGAATGGAGGCATAGTACTTAAAAATACAAGTTATATCTATTAGACAAACTACAAATACATAGACTATAAAAACGTTCTACATATGCTGTAGTATACGTATAATATACATACAAAAATACTATCCGTCAATATCCTCTTTATCATCCGCCTCAAGTATCGTCTGTAGTTCATTCTGTATATCTGTGGCTGGTTTCACCATAAAGAACCCATCTTTTTCTTCAGTATACAAACCAATCAACTCTCCAAATTGTGTAAAGATAGGTCCACCAACAATACTTGGTGCTGGATTAAGGGTAACAGCGAATCCAGTAATACTACTTTCTTTAGGAGCCCCCTCTACATCACCAGTCTTTGTGATAAAGAGATCTGACACAATACCAGTACTAATTGCATTACGCTCATTCCCACCGAGTGCAATAACACTTTGACCACGCTTTAATGATTCAGGAGAAATATATGATACTGATGTAAATACATTTTTTGTTGTCGTAGCTGTATTCATCAATGAAAGAAATGCCGTACCTGCATCAACATCAGAGATAACCATCAAGTCTTTTTTTGTGCCATTTGGTAATTGCACTAAGTAGTGTGCATCAGAACGTATCTTTAAACCACTCGTCACAAGCGTATTTTGACTAATTGCCGTACCATAACGCACAAACACATCATCTCCTTCAGGAGTGACTTGGTAGATTGGCAATACGCTCTTTAATACCACACCAATTGATTCAGTGACCAAATCATCTTCACTAACAACCACAGTTACTTCTTTTGTAATAACACTTACCTGCTGATTTGTAGTTGCTGGAACCACGCGCTCAACAGTACGCTCCACAACACGATTGATTGTCTGAGTAAATGAACGTGGCACCTGATCAACGAGTGATACGGTTACGATGCCAGTTGCAATAGAAGTAACGAAACTCACGAGTAGTGCAAGCAATATCAATTGATGTTTTGTGAGTTCTTCCATTTCTTAATAGTACACAATTCTCTTTTTACAAACAAGACGCTACCGCCCACGTGCTACAAAATGTTGTAATGTTTTTATAAATACCCGAAGATGACGCTTCTTTGTATGCGTGCCAAAAGAGATGCGAAGTGTCGTCTGCGCAGATACAGCATCTTTATATAATGCATAGACGACAGCCGACTGTGCTTCTGTACTTTTACATGCACTCTTACTTGATACAGCAAAACCCTTGTGATCAAGCTCAATAACTAAAAATTCAGTATCCATCCACGGTAAAGAAATATTTAAAATATTTGGTAATTGTTTGTCTGCAGTGCCATTTATAATAATACGCGAATCAAGTGCACTGATTGTGTGCATGAGATATGTGCGCAAATCCTGTACATATAAAACATTCCGTGCACGTTCTTTATCAGCGTATTCTAATGCTGCTGCAAAACCATCAATAAGTGCGACATTTTCTGTACCACTCCGTAATCCTCGTTCCTGACCACCACCATACAGTAACGGTTCAAGAGTAACACCATTTCTCACAATCAACGCACCAACTCCTTTTGGTCCATATATTTTTTGACCATCTAAGGTCAACAAATCAACTCCCAATGATTCAATCAATACAGAAGTAAAGAGTGGCGTCTGTGAAGCGTCAGAATGCACACAGATATCTTTTCGCACCATATGTACTGCTCGGGCAATATGCCCTACAGGAAGAATGGTGCCGATTTCATTGTTTGCATGCATCACTGATACGAGAATTGTCTCTGGACGAATTGCATCGACAACATCCTGTACACGAATACTTCCATCCTCTTGTGGTGCAATCTCGCTTACTACCAATCCATCTTCTTTATACGCATACAATACTTCTTGTACTGATGGTGCTTCGATAGAGGTTGTAATCACATGCAATGCATCAATTGCTTTCCCTTGTTTTAGGTGTGTACGAATCACTCCTTGTAATGCAAGGTTATTACTTTCTGTACCGCCACTCGTAAAAATAACCTCATTTGGTTTACATTGTACGATTCGTGCACAAGTCGTACGTGCCTGCTCTAATGCAGTATGCGCATATACCCCTTCGGCATGCACACTACTTGGATTTCCTGTAACAAGACGAAGACATCGCTTCACACGACGAAAAACACGCTTATCAAGCGGTGTGGTTGAGGCAGAGTCTAAATAAATACGCTTCATATAGCTGAGTATAATCAAATTAAGATAATAGACAACATGGTAAAATACCACTACCTCTTTTACAGGTTATAGAATATAATCAAATACAATGACTATTGACCCACTTATATTACAAATACTGCTTGGCATACTAGCACTCTTCAGTATCGTCTTACTCGTATTGTATATACGTCTTGATAAAAAGATGAAGCAATTCCTTATCACGGTCGATTCCAAAAACATCGCTGAGAGCATGACACACATTAAAAAGGCTCTTTCTGAACATGAGCAATTTGAAACAGAAATGCGTGAGTACTTACGTAGCGTTGAACAACGTGTACGGAATAGTGTCCAACATATAGAGACAGTACGTTTTAATCCATGGAGTGGTAACGGTGCTGGTGGCAATCAGAGTTTTGCAACCGCATTTATCGATGAACATGGCAACGGCGTGGTACTCTCTAGTCTCTATTCACGAGACCGTGTTAGTATATATGCAAAGCCTGTAGAAAGATTTGTCTCTACGTTTGAATTAAGTGACGAAGAACGCCTCGCTATTGAGAAGTGCCAAAAAACAATACAGAAATAATCCGACTACAGCGGGTGTATTTATTATAGGGAATATGCTAGTATGCGTTTCTATGGCGTAATTTATTTACCTCTATGCACACACAAGACTCACACACAACACATACGCACATTTCTCGAGCACCCATCGTTGCTATTATGGGGCATATTGATCATGGTAAATCAACACTCCTTGATTATATTCGCAAAGAAAATACAACCACGAATGAAGCTGGTGGGATTACACAACACGTCGCAGCATATGAAGTAACACAGAAAGATGAAAATGGTATTGAAAAATCAATCACATTTATTGACACCCCTGGACATGCGGCATTCTCCGCAATACGAAAACGTGGTGCCGCGCTCGCAGATATTGCAATACTCGTTATCGCTGCTGATGATGGAGTGAAGCCACAAACAATCGAAGCGTACAAAGCAATCAAAGAACAAGGAACTCCTTTTATTGTTGCATTAAACAAAGCAGACCTCCCTGCATCAGATCCAGAAAAAGTGAAGCGTGAGTTAATGGAACATGAAATCTTTGTAGAAGGACTTGGTGGCGATGTGCCAGTTGTATCTATTTCTGCAAAAACAGGAGCAGGTGTAGAAGAACTACTCTCTATGATTCTTCTTGTTGCAGAAATGTCAGACATTACTGGTGACCCAACAAAAACTGCACAGGGTATTGTCATTGAAAGTAATGTTGATAAACAACGTGGCATTTCGGCCACCCTCTTGATTACTGACGGCACATTGTCCCAATGTGAATATGTCGTGTCAGGTACTAGTGGTGCGCCAGTCCGTATCATGAACAACTACGCAGGGAAATCTTTGAAAAAAGCAGTCTGCGGACAACCAGTCACTATTATTGGCTGGAGTGCAGTACCACTCGTGGGCAATACATTTATTACCCTTCCCACAAAGAAAGAAGCTGAGGCGTACATAAAGGATGTTACTGAGGCACAGAAAAATACTGAAGTACCAAGACAAAAATATGGCGCAGATGTGTGTGTGATTCCTGTCGTACTCAAGGCAGACGTGACAGGCTCACTTGAAGCAATTGAAAAAGAGCTCATCGCACTACAAGCAGATACCGTAAAATTAAACTTTATTGTGAAGAGCATAGGGCCAATAACCGAAGCAGATATTAAATCTATTGTTGGCAATTCCGGCGCACTTATCATTGGATTTAATGTAAAAGCAGATACCATTTCAAAACATCTTGCTGATCGTGAATCACTAAGTATACATACCTTTAATATTATCTATCGTGTCAGTGAATTTATTGCTGAAGAAATAAAAAGACGAACACCAAAAGTACGTACTGAAGAGATTGTCGGCAAAGCTCGTATTCTAAAATGCTTTAGCCAGACAAAAGACAAACAAGTGCTTGGTGCACGTCTCCAAGAAGGATTTCTTTCACAAGGAAATTCAGTACGTATCATACGACGTGAAAATGTGATTGGTAATGGTACAATCGTCGAATTACAACAACAAAAAGCAAAGGTAAAAGAAGTGAAAGAAGAGAGTAGTGAGTTTGGTATGCTCATTGAATCAAAGCGTGAAATTGCAGAAAATGATTATATAGAAGCAATACGAATCGTAGAACAATAATATGACTGAAAATAACACGCGAATTAAACATATCATCCAAGAAGCTGCTGCGACATTTGTACGACAAGAATCAAGTGGCACCGGCCTTATCACAGTGACTGATGTTGTCTTCTCTAGAGACAAATCGCATGTCATGCTACTAGTAAGTGTGCTCCCTGAAAACAGAGAGTCTGTTGTTCTTGCTTTTCTAAAACGTAAACGAAGTGAGTTACGCACATACATAAAAGCACATACACGTCTCTACCCTATTCCTCGTTTTGACTTTGATATTGATTATGGAGAAAAGAATCGACAACGTATTGAAGAGATCTCCCAAGAGAATAAATAAAGCTCATATACAATTTCTCTCTACTCCCCTTTTATGCTAGTCTAATCTGTAGCGATACGGAGTTTTTTGCTTAAGAAGAATATTAACAAGTAAGGTATGGCACGGTGGTGAAGTGGTAACACTAGAGTCTGCAAAACTCTCATGCGCGGGTTCGATTCCCGCCCGTGCCTCATGCGAGCTTTTGCGAGCA